>Ga0307989_1001227_pt1 | contig 14275 bp, 10 predicted proteins | sample EllFjometagen185_FD_203164 | JGI IMG/M metagenome (GOLD analysis project Ga0307989, IMG submission 203164) | Marine microbial communities from Ellis Fjord, Antarctic Ocean - #185 | ecosystem: Environmental > Aquatic > Marine > Unclassified | place: Southern Ocean | collected 2014-10-08
TTGGTCAGAATCATTGCACACCACTAAATCCGAAATGTTCTACTTGTACAATTTATGATGAATGCGAAAGGGTAGGAGTTAAGACTAAGTATAGCAAGTAATGATGTTTTCAATTGACAGAGAAACGACATTAAAAAATATAAATAAATTAAATTATAAGGATAATATATGAAAAACAAGCAGATTGATGTTTTAGATGTACTATTGATATTAGCAAAACACAAGAAGTTTATTTTCTTTACCGTACTTTTAGTAAGTATAATAGCAGTTATTTATAGTTTATTAGTTACTCAATATTGGGTTTCAAGTGCTAAAATATTACCATCTTCATCTAACAATAATGCTGTTTCAATAAATTCTTCATTTCTTGGAGGTTTTGCTTCCTCAGTATTGGGATCTGAACAATCTGATGCACAAGCTCTTATAGGTATAATGAAAAGTAGAACATTTTCCATTGATATTGTTAATGAATTCAACTTAGTCAAATATTTTGAGATTGAGGAATCTGATACTTTAGTTTCTAATGAAATCGCAATTAAAAAATTAAATGATAATATTGCAAAATTCGGTATTAATGAAGAAAATGGTTTTATTGGAATAACTATTGAGACAACAGATAAATTTCTTTCAGCAGATATTGCTAATTTTTATTGGAATAAATTAGATTCCTATAACAAATCGGTTAGAATGACAAAAGGAAAACAACAAAGGGAGTTTATTGAAAAACGACTTGTAGAAGTTGAAGATTCTATTGAAGCTTTATCTAAACGATTAAATGAATTTCAGAAAAATAATAATACAGTTGATCTGACTGAACAAACTAAATCGATAGTTGGGACTTATTCTGAAATGGTATCTGAAAAAATCAGTAATGAAATTGAACTTGAGTTTTCAAAACAATTTTTTTCTGAATCTAATCAGAAAGTTGAAAGTCTACAGATCAAAAATGATATTTTAAAAAATAAAATTTCAGAATTGGAAGTCCAATCTAACAATTCAAATCCTAAATATTTATTAGCAATTAGCGATATCCCTGATCTATCATTGAAAAATGCTCAGATATTATTGGATTTAAGAATTCAACAAAAAGTTTATGAATATTTATATCCCCAATATGAATCTGCAAAAATTGAAGAATTGAGAGATTTACCTACAATAGAAATAATTGATAAAGCAATACCTGCTGGTAAAAGAAGTAGACCACGTCGGGGGTTTATTTGTATCTTCTCGTTCTTAATGGCTCTAATAATCTCTTCTTGTTATGCAATTCTAATAGATATTATTAAAGAGTTCTTAAGTAGTGAGCAAAAGCATGAAAAATGGGAAAGTTTAAAAAAGAAAATTATTAGTTAGAATGAAAGATAAATTCTTATATGTATTTGGTTTTTTATTAATTGTAGTTCTTATTTTTGCAAGCCAAAGTAACTTAAAAGTATACTCTTTTGTGATTATGGCCTTTTTTTTAGGAATGGTATCAATTGCTTTAACATCAAGAGATTTAATATTTTTATTGATACTTGCTTTTTTTTACTTTTTTCCACAAATGAATAGATACGATATTTTGCCAACAATTTCTGATGAGATAGCGGTGGCCATCTTATTAATTTTCTTTTTCTCATTTTTAAGTAAGATGGAATTTGATAATTCATATAATTTTCTTTGGTTAATATTTAGTTTATATTTAGTTTTTCAATTATTTAGAGGGGTTCAAGCTGGATACGATGGTAAATTCATTCTTGATGAATCCGTAAAATACTTACTCTATCCACTTGGATTCTATTTTACACTTACAGTTTTTACAACGCATAGAGATAATTCAAAACCAGTTAAATTAATTGTAAAATTTAATCTAATAATGGGTTTAGTAATTATTGCACAAATGTTATTTTATTATTTTTTCATTACAAATGGCAATAGGGTAATTACAAGACAAGCAAATCTACTTTTATTATCATTAATGACAAGTTTAACGCTATTAGTATATCGCAAACAAAATCTAAACAAAAAGGTCATTCTAATTTTGTTATCAGTATTATATATTTTAGGAATTTTAATATTCATGCAAAGATCACTCTGGATAGCAACATTAGCCTCCTTATTCTCATTTGTGATAATTTACTTAGTGAAATCTAAATTTAAAACTAATAAAGTAATAATAATTATATTAATAATTTTAATTTCATTTTTTTTGGTTACCTCCCTATATAAATCTCTCATACAATATAATTCTATGATAGAGTCACGAGTTTCTGAAGTACAAGAAGAGGGTTCTGGAACACTAAGTATTGCCATGAGATTGTTATCATTTAATGATGTCCTACGAAAAATAAGACAAGATTGGATATTCGGAACTGGGATTGGAGACGAACTTGTGACATCATATTTAGCAAAACCAGTAATAAATATCGTTGATAATAGTTATTTAGTTATTTTATGGAAGCTCGGACTTATTGGATTTGGCATATTAACATTGATTTTTGGAATTGCAATTTTCCAAATGATCTATTTGATAAATAATTCAGAAGGATATTCTCAATTGCTTGCAATAGTTTTCTTAACAAATTTATTTGGACAACTTGTTAACGGATTAGCATGCGTGATTATGATATTGTATTTTTTCAATTTTATTTGGGTATCTCATATCGCAATAATTAATGTATTATACATTGGTCAGAAAAGACAAGCTAATGATCTGAAAGAGAAATTAAAACAATGAGAGATGCGTTTTCAAAGATCCTAAAACATTCAAGTATTTATGGAATTGGAAACTTTGCGACTAAGGGGATTACGATTCTCCTTATTCCATTATATACATCACATCTAACACCTAGTGATTATGGAGTTCTACAAATATGTAACATTTTCCATTCATTGCTTACTATCATATTAATGATGGGGATGAGTTCATCATTTTTTAGAGTTTATTATAATATTACAAACAAGGAAGACAGGAAACTAATTTTTAGTTCGACAATATTAACTTATTTAATTATTGCTGGTTCACTTATATTATTTTTGTTATTCCTTGCAGAACCATTATCAAAAATATTGATCAATAAAGAGGGTAACACATATTTATTCCAAATTGTAGTTCTTGCTGCATTCATGGAAGGTTTCTATAATCTTCAGTTAGCATATCTAAGAGCAGAAGAAAAACCTTTATTGTATTCCATGTCGATTTTTGTACGAGTGCTATTCTATCTCTCACTGAACATCCTTTTTGTTGCATCATTAAAGCGTAACTTTGTTGGTATACGTGAAGTTAACTTAATATCAATTATACTAATCTCACTAATGGTTATTCCTTTTACTCTAAAAAAAATCAAATTCCAATTTAGCATTACTTATATAAAGGAGATTTTGCATATTGGGATACCGTTAGGAATTGGAGGAATAGCGTTCTGGATATTTAGTTTAACAGATCGTTATATGTTAAAGTTTTTATTGCCAGAACATCTTGCTATGGCTCAAGTTGGGATATACTCGCTCGGTGCGAAAATAGCTATGATAATTAGATTTGTTGTAGTTGGCCCCTTCATGATCTCCTGGGGTGTGTTGATGTTCGCGTATCAAAATGATCCGAGAGCTAAAGAAATCTATGCTTCAGTGTTTAAGTATTTTGTATTTATTGCTGGAATTGTATTTTTATTAATTTCATTATTTGCTAGAGAGTTAATTATTTTATTATCTAGAAATGAAAGTTATCATATTGCATATAAAGTAGTTCCTATGTTATCTTTGTCAGTTGTTTTACTTGGTATCTATCAAGTTTTTTCTGTTGGAGTTACATTAACAAAAAAAACAAAATATGTTATCTATTCAAATTATACTGCAGCATTTACAAATATTGGTTTAAACTTTGTGTTAATACCAAAATATGGAATGTTCGGAGCTGCCTTCGCCAGTGTTATTGCTTATACAATTAATGTTATAATTATATATTATTTCGCTCAAAAAGTATATCACATCAATTATAAAGTTTTCAAAGTAATCTTATATCTCATTATTTTTTGCACAATCATTTTGTTCACGAATCATTATGATATAAATACATTATCCAAAGTAATTATTAGCGTTATAGTAATTTTAATTGCTCCTTCTTTGGGATTAGTAAATTATTCTCAGATATTTAGTGGCTTGAAAATGATTAAAAGGAAGATCAGGAAAAAATGAAACGAGTAATAATTCTTGTAAAAAATAATTTTATAAATGATCGCAGAGTTCATAATACGGCACTATCGATGCAAAATAATGGAATTAAACCTAAAATAATTGCCGTTCGCAGCTATAAACATATGAAATATGAAGATGACGGAGTTTTGGAGATCAAAAGGATATCATCATTTTCATCGATTTATTCAAGACCAAAATTAAAAATTAATGCAATTAAGTCAGAACAAATAAAAATTAATAAAAGTGTTCAGATCTTAAAAAAAAATAAATTCCGTTTAACGATTATAGGTTTATTGAATACATTATTTTATGAATTAGGAAGTTATTTTAATGCAATTTATTATAAACCAGATTATGTATGGGCGAATGATCTGAATACTCTTTATGTTGCATTTCTGATATCTAAGACCTGTCGATCAAAATTAATATATGACAGCCATGAAATATTTACTGAAGGTTTGACCTATCACTCATTATCAAAGATTCAGAGATGTTTTTTAAGAAAAAGTGAAAAAAAATTTATCAAAAAAGCTGATGCTGTAGTGGTTACTACTGATCTAAGAGCGGAATTTCTTCAAAATAAATATTCGCTTGATAAAGTGTGGACAATAAAGAACTGCCATAGATTCGTAACAAATACTTATTCAGAAAATTTATTTAGGAAAGAATTTCAGATTCCAGTTACAGCGATGATATTTCTATATCAAGGACTAATTCACAAGAAGAGAGGAATATTTACACTTGTCGATGTAATCAGCAAGGTAAGTGATGCTGTGCTGATCTTGATGGGAGATGGTAATAGTAAACAGGAGTTATTCAATTATATAGTTGAAAACAAAATGGAACACAAAATATTCGTCAAAGATTCAGTTCCAATGGATTCACTTATTAATTATACTGCATCAGCGGATGTTGGATTTCAATTACTGTTGAACTCAGGGTTTAATCATTTCTCAACAATTTCAAATAAAGTTTTTGAATATATTATGGCTGAAATTCCAATTATAGCGAGTGATTTCCCAGAATTAAGAAAGCTGATAATAGGTAATGACATTGGTATGGTTGCCGATCCCGTGAATACGTCTGAAATTATTAAGGTTGTTAAAAAGATGATGAAAGATAAGGACAAAATTAAAGAATATAAAGAGAATTTAAGAAAAATGAAAACAATATATTCATGGGAAAATGAAGAGTTGAAGATTACTAAAATTCTTAATGGAATTTCAAAATGAAAATTGCAATTATACTTTTTGGTGATTATTTAAAAGATGGTAGAGTTCAAAGGGTGGCTGAAGCTTTATCCATAACTCACGAAGTAAAAGTTTTTATTACTACAGATTATATAGATAATTATCCCACAAAATACAATAATGTTGATATTCAGATGATACCATTAAAAACAAAAAAGCTTTCTAATAATCCGATTATCCAGATATTAAAATTTATTGAATATTTCATAGTAACAAGTCAAAAGATAAATGAGTTCAATCCAGATACTGTGTTCTGCAATGATGTGTATACACTTTTCTTTGGTTGGCTATTCAAGAAAAAAGGCAAAAAATTTATTTATGATTCACATGAATTATGGAAAGATACAATGCATCATTATGCATATAATGCAAAACTATATAAAATATTATATTGGGTTCAAAAAAAAACTATCCATAAAGCAGATGCCGTAATAACGGTAAATGATAGTATTGCGAATATACTCATGGAAGATCATAATATCAAAAAACCAATCGTAATAATGAATATTAATAAAATAATTGATATGGAGAACGATCCTAATTTCGCAACATTTGATAAAAAATTAATTGATAAAGATAAGAAGATTGTTTTATATATTGGAGGAATTGCTGTTGGAAGAGGATTGAAGAATGTTATTGAAAGTATGCAGTTTTGGGATGATAATATTGAATTTGCAATACTTGGTTCTGGAACCTATGAACCAAAATTAAAAGAGATTTCAAAAAAAATATCAGTAGAAAAAAAAGTTCATTTTCTCGGTTCTGTACTTCAAAAAGATGTGTTGAAGTATGCCGCCGCATGTGATGCAGGGATTATGGCTATTCAACCATCTTGTAAGAGTTATTATTATTGTTTACCAAATAAATTTTTCCAATTTGCACAACTTCAAAAACCAATTATTGCCAGTAATTTCCCTGAGTTAGCAAAATTGATAAGTGAGTATAACTTAGGAGTTACGTTTAACCCTGAAAATCCAAAAGAAATCGCAGCAAGTGTAAATAGATTGTTCACTGATAATTTTAAAATTACAGATATCGATTACCAAAGATTCATAGAAACATTTAATTGGAAGAATGAAGAAAAAAAGTTATTACAATTAATCAATGGTCTAGAGAAATAATCATGAAAAAAATCTTTATTTTCACGTCTGTACATCAATGGAATGATGTTAGGATTTTCCATAAAGAAGCTTTATCTCTTTCTAAAATATTTGATGTAGAATTACATGCACCTGCAGATTTTGGGCATAAACTTGTTGGTAAAATTAATATATATGGACTTCCAAAATGGACCAAAGTATCTGATAGAAAGGAAGCAAGAGCAGAATTGTGGAAGAGAATTCGAAAATCAGAGGCACAAATATTTCATTTTCATGATCCGGAACTAATATTTATTGGATTCTATTTAAAATTGATTTTGAAAAGGAAAGTGATCTATGATGTACATGAAAATGTATCTATGCAGATATTAAATAAAAATTATATTCCTACGAAATTTCTACGCAAAATAACTTCAGCGATTTTTTCGATTATAGAAAATATAGCTGTAAATATTTTTGACGGAGTTGTAGTTGCTGGAGAGGATATTTTATCTACCTGTACAAAAAGAACTATTGTTAACAATTATCCGCTAATTAAGATGAACAATGAAATGGAGAATAAGACTGATAACTCACTAGTTTATCTTGGTGGTATTACTAAGATAAGAGGTGTGGAAGAGGTTCTAAAAGCAATAATAATTGTTAACAGGAAAACTAAACGTAACTTGAAGATGAAATTGATTGGTGAGTTTTCTGACCAAGTTTATAAGGAATATTTACTAGATAAGTACTCTGGAGTTATTAATTTTTATGGTTGGATTGAAAGAACGAATGCATTAAACGAAACACGCAAAAGTATCATGGGAATTGTGCTATACTTACCAGTTCCGAATCATATGTTTTTAAGATCAAATAAAATTTTTGAATATATGGAAGCCGGGATTCCAGTTTTATATTCAAATTTCCCAGATTGGAGGAATAAATTAGACGATTACAATGTAGGTTTATCAGCAGATCCAACAGATCCAAAAGATATAGCAAATAAAATATTTTGGATATTAGAGAATCCTACAAAAGCAGATTTGATGAGTATTAATGGGAAAAAAACCATTGCCAATCAATTCAATTGGAATATAGAAAAAGATAAATTAATTGATTTGTATATGAAGATTATTCAAAAATGAAAAATAGTAATCCAAGGGTTTTATATTTTACTGGCTTCGTATTGTTAGTATCAATAATTCTCATTATTAGTGTATCAAGTAATCCACAAGTACAAATAAATTTTTGTGACTACAATGACTTTGATTTCTACCTTAAAATGCAACGAAAAAATGACCCAAATGTTTTGTTAAGAGCAAATAATGCCTTAATTGACATCTATGATTTTAATAACTATCCATCAATAAATACTGAACTAGACAAAATCTGGAGATCAAAAAATTATAAAAACAATTCTCATGAGTTATATGTGCATTCATTAACTATTTTATGGGATTTATTAATTGCTCATCAAAATACACATGATAATTTTTTTTTAATTAAAGGTAAACAAATAATCCAATCATGGATTGATAATAATAAGATATCAAATCCTTTAAATTCTAGGTATTCCTGGAGTGAACATTCAACTTCAACAAGAACAATAACAATTCTTTTATTTTTTGACTATTATAAGAAATTTTATGAAATTGATGACTCACTTAATGAAGAAATAGATAATTACTGTTCGGATGCATTGTACTTCTTATCTAACTCGACTAATTATACATACAAGAATAATCATGGAATTTTCCAAGATATAGCTCTATTATTTCTCAGCAATCATCTATCAAATAATTCCTTAAGAAATAGATATAAAAATATTTCTATTAAACGATTTGAAGAACAGATATTATCAACAATCTCTCCTAAGGGAATCCACTTAGAAAACTCAGCAGGATACAATTTTGTAATTTCAAACCAGATTCAAACTTTTTTAGCTTTTCTTGGAAACAATGAATATTTAAGTGATGAAGTATTAGATCGGATTAGATTGCTTGAGGAGAATAAAAGTGCATTTATTTTTCCTGACAGTGAAATTGTACCGGTAGGGGATACTCATAGAAATAAGTTTGACTATGATATTGAGTTAGAATCACACATATGTATTTATGATACTTTAGCAGGATATGAGATCTTTAAGAAGGATGATAAGGAGTATTTATTAATTCGATCAAACGGAATTCTACAAAACCACATGCACCAAGATGAATTTTCATTTGTTTATTATTCTCACGATAATAAAATAGTAACTGATCCTGGTTTTTTAGATTTTTCAAACAGTTTTTCAAGGCAATACTCAGAGAGTTTTCAGGCTCATAATTCAATTCTTCCAACAATTTTATTAGATAATTTTAATATTCATACCGAATGTTTGTTTAAAAGTTATGCACAAGACGATAATTGTTATTATTCAGAATTATCTGGGGAAGTAGAACATTCTCAAGTAAAAAGAGAGTTTCTATTGATGAATAATTACTTATTAATATTAGATTCTATACTAACTTCAAATGAGCAAGATTGGTTGAGGATTTTTAATCTTTCTGATGACGTAGAAAAAATTAATGTTATTAGTGATACCACTATCGAGTTAATAATGAAAGATGATGAAACTTTTTATTTTACTTCATATATGAATCCCCTTGAAATTATTAAAGGTCAAAACTCTCCAAAGATAGGTTGGCTAGCGGAACCTGGTAAGCAACTTAATCCATCACATACTATAATTCAAAAAAATTCCAGGTTAGAAACGAAATTTATTATTGGAATCTCAAGGAATAATCCTTTAAAATTTAAACATGAGAAAGATATTCTTTTTATTCAAGAAAATTCAGAAACTGATTCATTACAAATTAAAAATGATGAAGTGATAATAAATGGAAACTCATTAAAGAAGACTAGTTTGGAAAAGTCATACAATATTCAAAAGACAAACAATTTTTTGTATAACATGTGGTTACGTGTTAGAGATTATCGTATACAATTGTTGTTTCTTAATGTTATTGCTTTACTCATAATCTTGATATTTATAGTAATTTATAATAGAATAAAACTTTGTAAGAATAAATTATTGTTTTATTCAATTACTATTGTCTCCAGTTATATCTGTATGATAATGGTATTTGTTAAATTTTTCAAATAGGAGATCAGTTTGAAAATATTTTATTGTTTATTGATTTGTATGATAATTTTTCCTGTTTTAGTATTAGGGAGTATAATATCATATAATGAGAATAATTACTTTATAAATACTGATGATTATAATTTGGCGATTTCTAGAGGAAATGGGATGATAACAAGTGCAATGTTAAATGAAATAGATGTTGAAATTGTAAGTGATTATCCAAATTATAATTTGTTTTTCTCAGAGTTTGGGCCAGAAGATGCTTTAACTACTGCCCATGATCATCTATTTTTCTATCCCCCAAGAGGAGCAACGGAATTGTCGAGTTGTATCAAGATAAATGCAGATAAAATTGCAGTATTAGATTTTGTTTGGGATACAGAATATATCAGAACGTCTTGGAGCTACAAATTCCTTCCCGATCAATCCTTTTTTGTAGTTGATATTAGTAGAAAAATAAATGAATCTTATGTTTATAGCAATGCTCAACAATGTGTTATGTATTCAACCGCTTTTGATGATACATATATTGTTGATTACACTGGTGATTTACATTGTACTATGCAAAATAATTGTTACACATATCCTACATCTGCAACTTCACAGCATTCAATGTTTAGTGCTATTGATAAAGGGTTATCCGAAGTATTTCCAATGATGGTTTGGCATGAAGATCAATTCGATATTGTAAGTGGAATAATTTGCAGTTACGTATCACCAAACCAAAGAAAAACAATTTCATATCATGGAGGGGGGCATTATAATCAGATACCTGGATTCTCTGAAGGTCAGTGGAACTGGTTTGGAAAATCTGATTCCGAATCAATTTTCTTAAAAGAAGGATTAACGTATGGCATGCAGCTTTATTACGTCTTTGATGTTGGTGATGTTAGCAAGCTTATAACATTTAATCAGGAATTATTTAACGAGAATTCAGCAGAATATAAAAATACAGAAAATTATTATGCAGCTAGTTTAGGTGGGAGATCATACCCTGCAGAGAATTATTTTTGGAGATTTCCACAAGTATCATCTGATTATATAAATTCTCAAGAACTTTTTAAACATCGATCTTTTGCAATCCCATGTTCACAAAATGGTACCAGAGACACGCACATATTTAACTTATACGTAAAACAAATGTCATCTGGAGATAGTTATGATTTAACACCAATTTATGGAATTGAACCACTTTTTGATGAAGCTGAAACTATTGAAGGCAATGATTACATGATAGGCTCAATGTCTTGGATTGTTTATTCATTTAAAAATAAATTGAATTATAAAGTTTTTGAAGGAAGTGACAAGGTTCAAGTAAGTGGAGAGATATTAATTCTGGAAGACACAACAATGAAGGAACTATACATTGAACTAGAATTATCTCCAAGAGTTTGTGAAGTAATATCATTGGGTGATTCAATTTATGATATTAGATGCAATGATGAAGTTTATGAAAGAATTGGTATTGCTGTATATAATATACAAAATATTGAGGAAGTAACATTAGATGATACCAAAATTAGATTGAATATTGTTAATAATTTGTCGGATTCGCTATATTCCGAAGGGGATATGTTCGATTATAAGTTTACTCTCTTTCCTCATGTTGGTTATGATGTACAGAATGTTGATGATATCACTCCACTAATTTGTATCCCAGATGATTATTATAGAGAAGATTGTGTTACTTTACCAAATCAATTAGGTAATAACAATTATGGGATTTATTCTAATTCAAATATGTTTGTTTACAATACTACAACTGGTTTTGACTCACTATTGATTTCAATGGATTTGTTTTGTAATGAAGGATATTATCCAGTAAAGATTCATATTGAAGCGCTTGAAGTAAAATCAATATTTATTAATAATGAGAAAATATTGGAATGGAATTTTAATGAAATTTCAAAAACGCTGGTAATTGAAAATAATTGGACTGAGGGACATAATTCATTAGACATTTTTAACAAAAATATTGCTATTCTACAGTCAGAGAGTTCATTCAATATATATCCCAATCCATTCAATTCTTATACAACTATTTCCTTTGAATTTTCTCAAATAGCTAACTATAAAATTTCAATATATAATATAAAGGGACAATTATTAAAAATAGAAACAGGAATTGGAAAGAAAAATATATGGTCGTGGGATGGTAAAGACAATAATCAAAAATCAGTAGCTAGCGGAATATATTTCTGTGAAATTAAAGCTGATAACTTTATTGAGAGAAAAAAAATGGTTTTGCTTAAATAAGGAGATACAAATATTATGAAAATCTTATATATATCTCAATATTTCTATCCTGAGGTTTGTGCTCCATCTAACAGAGCAATAGCAAATGTTAAGCATCTTGCAGATATCGGGCATGAAGTTACTGTTTTAGCAGAAATGCCAAATCATCCTAAGGGAATTATTTTTGCTGGATACAAGTGTAAATTATTTATTAAAGAGAGAATTGATAATTTTATTGTTAATAGAGTTTGGGTATTTACTAGTAAAAAGAAAAATTTTATCACTCGTATGTTATTTTACAATAGCTTCATGATATCTGGAATACTACACACATTAATCAATCGGAAGAAGTATGATATTGTTTATACTTCTTCACCACCGCTCTTTGTAGTTGGGATTCCTATAATATTAAAAATGTTTTTTTCTAAAAGTAAGTATGTTTTTGAAGTAAGGGATCTATGGCCTGATAGTGCAATAGATTTGGGTGAATTAAACAATAGATTTGCTATTAGATCTAGTTTAAGATTGGAAAGTAAAATCTATTCAATTTCAGATAAAATAATTGTAATTTCTGACTATATGAAACGTACTATTATTAAAAAAGGGATAGAAGATAAAAAAATTGCAATAATTCATAACGGCACAGATGAGGACTTTATAGGTAAAATTAAAGAAGTGCCAAGCATTTTAAAAGAAGAGTATAATTCCGCAGATAATTTTATAGTAATATATGCAGGAAATATCGGTATTGCTCAAAACTTGAGTATTGTTATCGAATCTGCTAGACTATTACAAAATGAGAATATATTTTTCTTGTTAGTAGGAGATGGTCCTAACAAGAAAGAATTAGAAAAAAGGGTGAATAAAAACTCTTTGAGAAATGTGAAATTTGTTGGAGAGATAAATCGAGAAAAAATTCATGAATACTTATGCCTTGCAGATTGTGGAGTAATTATTTTAAAGAAAATACCATTGTTTAAGGGTGCACTACCTTCAAAAATATTTGATTATCTGGCTTGTAGTCTGCCGATACTATTGGGTGTTGAAGGTGAAGCAAAGGAAATAATAGAAAAATCAGGTACAGGATTGGGATTCATTGCTGATAACAGTGAAGATTTAGCTAAAAAAATATTGTATCTCAAACAGCATCCAACTGAATGTGATTCAATGGCAGCAAAAGGAAAAGATTTTGTTTACAACAATTTTAATAGAACTAAACAAGCATCAAAAATTGCAGAGATACTTGAAGGATTATTGGAGACTAAATGAATATTTTCATTACAGGTTCAAACGGTTTTGTTGGTTCACGTTTGATGTACTATTTAGAGGGAAAATGTCATCAAGTTTGGGGAGTTGATAACTGTGAAGAATGCAGTATCGAGAATCATCCTAAAACTAAAATTGGAGATATAAGAAATATTGATGATCTGAATGAATTCAATGATGCAAAATTTGATATGATTATCCATTGTGCAGCTGATAAACACGATTTTGGTATTTCAAATGAGAGTTACTTCAGTAATAACGAATATGGAACTCAAATTGTTGCTAAATACGCTGAAGAACGAGGTATTAATAAGATTATTTATTATAGCACTGTCTCAGCTTATGGGCATCAGGATCATCCTTGCGATGAAACAGCTGAATATCTTTCTAATACTGTTTATGGAGATTCAAAATTTGCAGGAGAGAAGGTTTTATGGAAATGGCAGGAAGCAAATAATCAACGAGCTTTGATAACTTTACGACCATCTGTAATATATGGACCCAATAATTTTGCAAATATGTATAATCTAATAAATCAGATGCATAAGTTTCCATGGTTTATGGTGGGAAATGGAAGTCATATAAAATCTATAGTTGCATTAGACAACATGATTGATATGACACATTTCATGTTTGATAAATTAAACCCTGGTATTCAGAATTTCAATTGTATAGATAAACCATATTTAACAGTAAAAGAATTGATGCAGACAATAGCAAAAAATAGAGAATTCACTATGCCAACAATATACATTCCATTATGGATTGCAATTTCAATAGGAAAAGTATTTGATCTAATTGGAAAGATCTTCAAGAAGGAGCTTCCAATAAATAGCGATAGGATGAAGAAGTTCGGGACTCCAACAGATTATCGTGCAGAAAAAATCCGAGAATTAGGATATGAACAACACCATTCAATTGAAGATATATTTAAACAAACTTGTGAATGGTATCTAAAGGTAAACAAAAAATGAAACTTATAACCATAATCGGGGCCAGACCTCAATTTATAAAAGCAGCAGCAGTTAGTAGAGAAATTGCAAAACACGAAAACATTAACGAGATTATTGTACATACCGGGCAGCACTTTGATGCAAATATGAGCCAGATATTTTTTGAACAGATGCAAATTCCAAAACCTGATT
>Ga0307989_1001229_pt1 | contig 14257 bp, 13 predicted proteins | sample EllFjometagen185_FD_203164 | JGI IMG/M metagenome (GOLD analysis project Ga0307989, IMG submission 203164) | Marine microbial communities from Ellis Fjord, Antarctic Ocean - #185 | ecosystem: Environmental > Aquatic > Marine > Unclassified | place: Southern Ocean | collected 2014-10-08
CAGGATACGGTTCTCCAACTGCATCAATTGCTGCAGCGCCTGTTAAAGCAGGTGTCCAATTAATTTCATGATTAAATTTTACTGCTACAGCATCACATACTTTTACTGCCTGTTCAATAACTTCAGGACCAATTCCATCTCCTGCTAAAAGTGCTATATTTAATTTCATTTTTGTATTTATAAGTTTAACATTTTTTGAGTTGCTTTAATTGCAGATACTGTTTGATCTGAATCTAAACCTCTTGTAATAAATTTTCTATCTTTATCTTCCCAAGTAATAATGGTTTCACACAAAGCATCTGAAGTACTTCCTGGAGGAATTCTTACAGCATAATCTACCAATTTTGGTAATTTCATTTTTTTAGCTTTATACAATTTTCCTAATGCATTCATAAAAGCATCAAATTGTCCATCACCTTGTGCGTGTTCTTCAAATAATTCGCCATCAATTTTAACAGCTACAGTTGTTGAAGGTTTTAATCCTTTAGAATGTGTTAACACATACGACTCAATAGTGATTTTTTCTTCATACAAGTTACTATCCAAAACATCTGAAATGATATATGGTAAATCTTCTTTGGTTACCAATTCTTTTTTATCACCTAATTCAATAATTCGCTGTGTTACTTTAATTAAATCAACGGTATTTAATTTTAAACCAAGTTCTTGAAGATTCTTCTCAATATTTGCTTTTCCTGAAGTTTTTCCTAAGGCATATTTACGTTTTCTACCAAAACGTTCGGGCATTAAATCATTAAAATAGAGATTATTTTTATTGTCGCCATCTGCATGAATTCCTGCTGTTTGTGTAAATACATTATCTCCTACAACGGGTTTGTTTGAAGGAATTCTAACTCCTGAAAATGTTTCAATTAACTTACTCACTGAATATAATGAAGTCTCTTTTACTTGTATTTTAACTTCATCCTTAAAGAAATCGTTAATCACCGCAACAACACTTGCCATAGGAGCATTTCCAGCTCTTTCTCCCATTCCATTCACGGTTAAATGCAATCCTTTAGCTCCTGCTTTTATAGATTCCATTACGTTAGCCACACTTAAATCGTAATCATTATGTGCGTGAAAATCGAAATGAATAGTTGGATATTTTGCTGTTACTTGAGAAAAATAGGTATAGGTTTCCGAAGGGGTTAAAACACCTAAAGTATCGGGTAATAAAATTCTTTCAACTGGTTGTGTTACTAAAAAATCTAAAAGCTGAAAAACATATTCCATTGAATTATGCATTCCATTACTCCAATCTTCCAAATATACATTGGTCGCTATTCCAGCATTTTTAGCTAAGTGAATAACTTCTTTTATTTCTGAAAAATGCTGTTCTGGAGTTTTTTTTAACTGATGTTTTAAATGATTTAAAGAGCCTTTAGTTAACAAGTTTTGAACTTTAGCTCCTGCATTAATCATCCAATCAATCGATTTTCCACCATCAACAAAAGTCAACATTTCAATTTGATTGATATACTTATTTTTTGATGCCCAATCAGTAATTGATTTTACTGCTTGAAATTCGCCTTCTGAGACTCTTGCCGATGCAACTTCAATTCTATCAACATTTAGTTCTTCTAACAATAATTTTGCTATAGTTAGTTTTTCAGATGAAGGAAATGAAACTCCCGATGTTTGTTCACCATCTCGAAGTGTTGTATCCATTATTTCAATTTTTCTCAATGCCATATTAAAAAGGTCTTGTTTCTTCGAATTTTTCTATTTCGGATTTCATTTTTGTTAAATAGTCAATATCATCATAGCCATTTAGCATATTATCTTTTTTATAACTATTTATTTCAAAAGATTCTTGGGCTTCGATTGCTACTATTGTAATTGTTTGTTTTTGTAAATCAATTTCAATTTCGGTAGCTGGGTCAGCTTCAATTGCTTTAAAAATTTGATCTAAAAAAGCAGCGCTTACTTGCACTGGCAATACACCAATATTTAAACAATTTCCTCTAAAAATATCTGCAAAAAAACTTGAAACTACACATCTAAAACCATAGTCGTAAACAGCCCAAGCTGCGTGTTCTCTTGAAGAACCTGAACCAAAATTTTTACCTCCAACCAAAATTTTACCTTTGTAAATTGGGTTGTTAAAAACAAATTGTTCTTTAGGTGTGTTATCAGGATTGTATCTCCAGTCTCTAAAAAGATTATCACCAAAACCTTTACGCTCAGTTGCTTTTAAGAAACGAGCAGGAATAATTTGATCGGTATCTACATTTTCAATTGGTAAAGGAACCCCTGTACTTTTTAATATTTCGAATTTATCGTAAGCCATTTTCTAAGTTTTAAAATTATAAAAGAGTTCTTGGATCAGTTACAACTCCAGTAACTGCAGTTGCTGCTGCTACTAACGGACTTGCTAATAACGTTTTTGATCCAGGGCCTTGACGTCCTTCAAAATTTCTATTTGAAGTACTCACTGCAACTTTACCTGCTGGTACTTTATCGTCATTCATAGCTAAACAAGCTGAGCAACCTGGTTCACGTAATACAAAACCTGCTTCTTGGAAAATAGCTAACAAACCTTCTTCTTTAATTGCATCTTCAACAATATGAGAACCTGGTACTAACCAAGCAGTAATATTGTCGGCTTTTTTTCTTCCTTTTACAATAGAAGCGAATGCTCTAAAATCTTCAATTCTACCGTTTGTACAACTTCCTAAGAAAACATAATCAACAGGCTTCCCAATCATAGAATCACCTTCGGCAAAACCCATATAATCTAATGATTTTTTATAAGTGCTAGCTCCACCTTCAACTTGACTGGCTGTTGGAATTTTATTAGAAATACCAGTACCCATACCCGGATTTGTACCATACGTAATCATTGGTTCAATTTCATTGGAACTAAAAGAAAGTTCTTTATCAAAAGTTGCATCGGTATCCGTTTTTAGCGTTTCCCAATAAGTCATAGCCGTATCCCAATCTGTACCTTTTGGAGTAAATTGTCTATCTTTTATATATTCAAATGTTTTCTCATCTGGTGCAATTACACCACCACGAGCTCCCATTTCAATACTTAAATTACAAACGGTCATTCTTCCTTCCATAGTCATGTTTTTAAATACATCACCAGCGTATTCTACAAAATAACCTGTTGCACCAGAGGTAGTTAATTTTGAAATAATAAATAACGCTACATCTTTGGGAGTAACTCCAAAACCAAGTTTACCGTTAACAGTAATTCGCATTTTTTTAGGCTTAGGTTGCATAATACATTGAGAAGAAAGTACCATTTCAACTTCAGAAGTTCCTATACCAAATGCAATAGCACCAAAAGCGCCGTGTGTTGATGTATGCGAATCTCCACAAACAATTGTTGCTCCTGGTAATGTAATTCCATATTCTGGGCCCACAACGTGTACAATACCATTTTGTTGATGTCCTAACCCCCAGTGAGAAATTCCCCATTCTGCTGAATTTTCCTCAAGTGCTTTTAATTGATTTGCAGATAATGGATCATCAACAGGTAAATGTTGATTTATGGTTGGTGTGTTATGGTCTGCGGTTGCAAATGTTTTATTTGGAAATAATACGCTATTATTTCTACTTTTTAAACCTAAAAAAGCTACTGGACTTGTAACTTCATGAATTAAATGTCTATCTATAAAAAGGACATCTGGTCCGCCTTGTATTTTACGAACTACGTGTGAATCCCAAACTTTGTCAAATAATGTTGTACTCATTTATAATATTTTAGTATTTCATTTGTTAATTACTGAAAATTTTAACTAAATCAAAGGCAACAAAATTAATAAAAGACAGAAAATCATTAAGTTTATAACTTGCTTTATACGATACCCAAACAGTTTATAAATTCTCTTTTTTCTATATTTTATCTATTGAAGTATCTCTAAGTCGTTTTGTTTTTATTTAAATTTTCTTGTATTGTTATTCGAAGTGAAAGCAGTGTTATTGTTCAAAATTAATTATTTGACACATTATTACTATGAATAAATAATTGTATTAAATATAATTTATAAAAAGTAAGCTATTTTTTTATAATTCGTAATTTTGAAACCAATTGTTATTTTGAAAATAAAGTATTTCACTTAATACTTAATAAAATGATTTACCTTAATAAGGATAAGTTTATCATTACATTTTGATAAAACACTACGATATTCAAAAAAAATAATGTCCTGTAATTTATTGATTTCATACAATTGATGATTATAAATTCCTAGAATACAAACTGTCTAAATTTCATAATTATTTTGGCTTTAATTGAGTTTGAATCGTCAGCAAAGGGAACCATCTCAGGAATAGAAGTTGTTAGAATAAAAAATAACTGTTGACCCTAAAAATTCAACCTACAAATCATTTATATTATTAGCTTCTTAAAAAAGAAACTAGTCTAAAACTTTAATACTTATTTTTAGTAGATGCGAATTCTAAGATAAAAACAAGAGAATTCCAATAAATAATTCAAGCAGCATATTTAGCCATTACCACGTAGGGCGTTCCTCTTTTTATTACGGCAAAAACTCTATGAATAATTTTATTTCTAATAATATTGATTGTACTCATTCCATTTGCACCATTTGCCTTTCTTTTGTCAAAATATAGTTTTAATTCCGGGTCGTGCCTAATAGCTGATAAAGCAGCTAAATTAAACAAGGCCTTCATTTTTTTATTAGCCATCTGACTAACTTTCGTTCTACCCTTTATGCTTGTACCTGAAGAATATTTGAAAGGAGCAGTTCCGCAATAACACGCATATTTCCTACTGTCATTGAATTTTGTGAAGCAAATGGTGGTAACCAATATATTGGCAGCAAGAATGACCCCGATGCCTTTAATAGAAGTTAATAGGGTATAAGTATTCATCAGTTTTTTGTTTGATTGAATAATCTCTATTAGTGTTTTGTCTGCTTTGAGTATCTGTTTTTTAAGGGCACTTATCATGTTGTTTAAAAGAAGAAAAAGATCTTTTTGCTGTTGTTGTACCAATACTCTTTTATATTCACCCAGTGATGTCTGGTAACCGGCCTTTTGTCTTACCATTCTCTCCCGTATAGCCAACAGATTTTGCACCTTGATAAGTTCTTCGGAGGGTAATTTTGTGTGTTTGAGATTTTCCTTTCTCATGTATGCATATTCAGCAATCCTCTGTGAATCTACATAATCATCTTTCCCTCTTACCAGACCCATAGAGCGTTTTATCTGTATAGGGTTCTCCATCACGAAATCAATATTGATTTGAGAAAGGAAGCTAGCTAATTGCAAAGAGTACATTCCGGTTGTTTCAAAACAAATCAATAGCTCTTCAATTTGACAATCAGTATGCTTCTTAATCCATTTTACTAATTGTCTAAATCCTTTATTATCATTACTAAACTTAGCATGCACTTGAGCTAATTTAACATAGGTATCAATGGTCAGTTTTGAGACATCAATACCAATTACATCTTTTTTTTCATATCTTAATGGTGTTTTAAATGAATCGTTGCATTAACTAATACCTTTAAAAGACTTTGACGTCTACAATTCTAAATGGTTCTTGCAACATAAATAAAAGAATGGGGACTAATTCGCATCGAAGGCCTTTCGCCTAGACAGAGCCATAGTTCACCCCATTCTTTTTTCTAATTATTATGAAATAGAAGTTATGAATCTTATATTAGATAGCTCTAATCAAAACAATATCTTTTATCCTAAATAATCAGATTGTAAAGCTAAAGGAAAGAACCTTTAATGCATTAGGAAAGAAGACTTTAAGCTGTTTGGTTTCTGAATTTTATATGTGTTTTGCTATTTTCATACTTAAGTTTTTAAAATTAAATAGTGGCTTGTGAACTCGTGATAAATTTAATATAAATGTATATCAAAAAATTTGCTTTATGAACGTACGTTCATTAAATTTGTGGAGATTCTTAATGAAAGAAACTCAATATTTTTAAAGTTTAATTTTTTTAATGCCATTATTACTTTTTATTAATATTTATAGCTTTTAATATTTGAATTTATAAAGCAAAAATTAAATAAATGACTGACAGCGATACAACTATTTTACAAGGAGAAAGAGTTCAGCTTCCAACAAAATATGGTCACTTTGAACTTATTCCATTTCAAGAAAAATTAAGTGGTCTTGAACATATGGCACTAGTTAAAGGAACCTTTACATCAAATGATACAATTCTAACACGAATTCACTCTGCTTGTGCTACCGGAGATTTATTTGGATCATTAAAATGTGATTGTGGAGAACAATTAATTCAAGCCATGAAAATAATTGAGAGCAAAGGACATGGAATAATCGTGTATTTGCAACAAGAAGGAAGGGGAATTGGTCTTATGAATAAGATGAGGGCTTATAAACTGCAAGAAGACGGTATGGATACTATAGAAGCAAACTTACACTTGGGTTTTGCCCCAGATGAGAGAGAGTATCAAATAGGTGCAGAAATTCTTAGTGCTTTGAGCGTAAAAAAAGTGAATTTATTAACCAATAATCCAGACAAAATACTTGGATTGGAACAAAACGGAATACAGGTTGTTAAACGTATTCCAATAATAATAGAATCAAACCCATTCAATAAGTACTACTTAGACACAAAAGAAACCAGTATGGGACATCTACTTAGTAAAAAAAAAGCAGAAATGGATTGCTATGATAACTGATATAGTTGAATTGAGGCCACGTTACGGAGAGGTTGATCAAATGGGGTATGTGTATCATGCTAATTACGTTACCTATTGCCACCAAGCTCGTAACGAATTGCTACGTAAATTAAATATGGACGAGATTAAACTTGAAAAGAACCATATCATACTTCCTGTAATTTCTTTTGAGATTATTTATAAGAAGCCTGCACATTACGATGAGCTCATTACAATAAAAACAACAATTAAAGAAATGCCAAAGGTTCGTTTAAGTTTCGAATTTGAAATAAAAAATAAACAAAACATTCTTTTAAGCAAAGCTAAATCTACTGTTGTTTTTGTAGATTGCAAGTCGCGTTCACCAAAGAATGCGCCCGATTTTATTCAAAATATATTTAAAAACAAGTTTAAAAGTGTTAGCAGATGAAACTAATTGTACTCACTGAAAATTGCGGAGGATCTATATTTCTAGCAGAACATGGGCTGTCTTATTTAATTGAACATGAAGGAAAAAAGGTTTTGTTTGATATAAAGCCGTTCTTTTCAAAATTTGACAATAGAACAAACACTAAATCTAGACGGTTAGATAATTAGGGAAATATTCCCATTCGAGAACTTCGTTCTTATGAACGTTTTAAATTATAACACCTATGGCAAATAATATACTTATTGAAGATCAATATAAAAGAACAAGTTTATTTGAAAAAGATAATGTGAATTATCTGGTTCGCGTTTTAAAAAGATTTAATACGGTACCGAAGATAAACAACATAAATATTATTACCTCTACTACTGAGCCTAATATATTTAAAATTGTACCAAATAAATCGATTATAATTGGCACGTCATTTTTGAACAAACCTGTTTTAGCTTTGGTTTATTTAAGATATGGTATTGAATGGCAACTTTGGTATAAAGCACTGAGTAGGGAAAAAGAGGATACTGTTTTATGTGATATGGCGGCGCTTGAAGTAACTCGAATATTTTATAAATTATTACCTAAAGAGGATAAAGAAAAATTAAAACTGCTTAATTATTTTTTAATCGATTTGATTAAGAATGATGAAAGTTTACATATAGAATCTTTATTAAAATATGAAGAATTACAAGCTTTTCATGGATTAAATAGTGCCAACAAAGTATTTAAACAATCTTGGAAACCTATTGTTAAAAATCTGGCAAAGCCAACTGAATATTTATTAATGTCTGGTGGAGATCTTAGATTGAACATTGACGAAATTGATTTGTTAAATAAATATGGGTGCCGACCATTTCCAAGACCTGATGCATTTACTTTTGCCTCATCGACAGGAACGAGTGTGTCGAATTTTGCTTTCGATAAAACAGATAAAGTTAGAAGTATATTAATTAAAAACAGTTTGAAAAATGGTTTCAAAAATGCCACTATTGAGTTCTCTGAATTACTAAAAAGCAACCTTAGAAAAATATTTAAATTAAATGATGAATGTCAAATAATTTTTTCCCCTTCGGGTACTGATTCTGCACTTCAAATAGCAGCCATTACTCAAATTATTTCCAAAAAGGATATTACGCATGTTTTAGTGGCTTCTGATGAAACAGGTAGTGGAGTACCTGCGGCATTAAAAGGATGTCATTTTGAAAATACAACAGCTTTAAATCATCCAGTTAAAAAAGGCGATAAAATTAAAGGGTTTAGATATATTGATTTAATTAAAATTCCTTTTAGAGATGAAAATGGTGCATTAAAATCCTCTAGTCAATTAGACAAGGAAGTGTTTAACGCCATTTCTAAGACCAATGAATTAGGTAGACATGTAGTATTGCACACTATGGATCAATCAAAATTAGGCTATCAATCTCCTAGTGAAAAAATGATGCAAAATTTGAATGCATTCGACAATTTATCTATACAAGTTGTTGTAGATGCAGCACAACTTAGATTAGATCCTACAGATATACAAAATTATTTAAACAAAGGATATATTGTCACCATAACAGGAAGTAAATACTTTACTGGCCCTCCCTATTCAGGTGCATTAATTCTACCTAAAAATGTTAGTAAATTAATCCATTCTGTAAAAAATACGTTGCCAGAGGGTTTAACCAAATATTACAATCATTCCGATTGGCCAACTTCGTGGTTTTGTTCAAATGATTTATCTGATGGATATAATTATGGTTCCTATATGCGTTGGAACGCTGCCATAGTTGAAATGGATAGATACTACAAAACGCCAATTCTCTATAGAAATATGGGTATTGAAATGTTTTGTAATTTTGTTGAAGATTCAATAAAAGAAGCCACTTTTTTAGAACCTACTTATGGTGATGAAACAAAAACGAATAGTTATAATAGTAAAGAATTCGGAATAAGAAATATCCGTACCATTTTCCCTTTCTTTATCATTAAAAATAATGAAGTATTATCTATTGATCATGTGAAAAAGCTCTATATATTGTTAAACTCTGATTTATCCAATCAATTTAAAGATTCTCCTTTAGAAATTATTAGGCTTGCTGCCCAAAAATGTCATATCGGACAAGCAGTTAATGTAAAATATGGTAATGATATTCAAAGTGCTATTTTAAGAATTAGTTTAGGTTCAAGGGTTATTTCTGAAAGTTGGGTTAACAGAGATATTAGCATCTATTTTAGAAATATAGAATCACAAATGAATCAAGTTACTGTAATTATAAAAAAAATAGAATTGATCCTCAGTAATCCCGAATTGTTGAATTAAATAAGAGATATGAATAAGATACTGGATTATTTTGAGATTAAAAGAATTTGAGAAAGCAAAAAAAACTTAAACTGTGGTAGAAATGGTTCTGTCACACCTACTTTAGCTAAATCCATAATTATTGTTCTAGTGTTTTTAAAATTTCTTTAATAGAGAACGTTGCCAATCCTACAAATTCGTCTGCAACTCCGTAATACATTTCAATTAAATCTCCATTAACTTTATGACCATTTGTAAAAATTACTTCACCAAAGAAGCCTGTTAGTTCATAATCTGCTAATGGCTCCATGATTGGTTCTTCTTACCGTGCTATTACCTTTGATGGGTCCTCTAAATCTAATAAAATTGCACCTAAGCTGTATGGCGGAAGAACAACTGAAAATTCAATCCAACAGCTAAAATGAAGTATTGTTAGTGAGTCTAACAAAATAGATCTTAAAATTTTAGAATCTGTTAATGTTCGATTGATTAAACTCACTGTTATTAAATTTCAATAATAATAATAATAATAATAATAATATAGTTGAGTGCAAATATTTAGTTCAAAACTTTATGCTTATCTTTAATAGATGTAACAGAACCATTCGGTATGAATTGTATAATAGCAAAAATAAATCAGATATTTAAAACACACAATTATGAAAAATATACTTCTTAAAACTTTGCTTTTTTTACCTCTAATGGTTTTTATTGATTATTTAATTATGATGATAATAGGTTGTGCAACCTGTTTATTTGATTTTGAAACTGGTTTTTATAACTGTACTTATTGTATTATTGGTAAATCGTTATTAGCTATTACGTTAGTAATTTATGTGATGATTATTTATACGGATTTAAAATCTTTATTTAAAAAATAAATACTTCTAATGGACATAAAAAATTGCTAAATTCAGTAAAATAGAATGGTTAAAGTACCAAAATAATATATTTATACAGCTGAAAAATTACGATTTCAAAACCCTTAACTTTTCATGCTCAAACCCGTTATCAATAAGTTTGACCCATCCTGAAATATTATTGTGACGTCCTAAAATAGCGTTACAGATTAATAATGTAAAGGTAGCTTTTTAATATAGCTACCTTTTTTGTTTTTATATTGTTTTCTTTTTATTTTGTTCTGTTTATGCATTTGCCTTAAACTTAAAAAAGTTAAGTATTTGAATATCAACAGGTTTATTTTTTAAATTAAGTGAAAATCATAATTAATATTGATAGATTCGACAGAACTAGCAACATTTTTAAAATCTAATTTTTTAAAACACACAAACTTTCTTTAAATATGTCGTAATTACATGTCTACTTATTACTGAAAACTCAAAAAATTGATTTAAATTTACTGAATAATTAGAATAAATGCATTTTAAATAAAAATAACAATAGCCAATTTAAATATATAACAAAATATAACAATATGTTAAAATCAGTAATTAGATTAAGAATGAGCTCACATGATGCTCATTACGGAGGAAATTTAGTAGATGGAGCTCGTATGCTTCAATTGTTTGGTGACGTTGCCACAGAGCTTCTTATTTTAAGAGATGGTGATGAGGGATTATTTAAGGCATATGATATGGTAGAATTTATGGCGCCAGTTTATGCAGGTGATTATATTGAAGCTGTTGGAGAGATTATTGAAGAAGGTAATTCTAGTAGAAGAATGAAGTTTGAAGCTAGAAAAGTAATCGCTCCAAGACCAGATATTTCAGATTCAGCCTGTGATTTTTTAGAAGAGCCAGTTGTAGTTTGTAGAGCTACAGGAACCTGTGTTACTCCAAAAGCAAGTCAACGTAAATAAATTTAGTTATGGAAAAATTAATCATCACAGCGGCAATTTCAGGAGCCGAGGTTACAAAAGAGCATAATCCAGTTGTACCTTATACTATTGAAGAATGTGTAAGAGAAGCAAGTTTGGCTTATAAAGCAGGTGCTAGTATTATTCATTTACATGTGCGTACAGATGATGGTACTCCAACTCAAGATAAAAATCGTTTTAAAGAAGTGATGGATGCTATTAAGGAAAAATGTCCTGATGCTATTATTCAACCTTCTACAGGTGGAGCAGTTGGAATGACAAACGATGAAAGATTACAGCCAACTGAATTAAGTCCAGAAATGGCAACTTTAGATTGTGGTACGTTAAACTTTGGAGGAGATGAAATTTTTGAGAATACTGAAAATACGATTAAGTATTTTGGTGAAAGAATGATAGAAAAAGGAATCAAGCCAGAATTAGAGGTTTTTGACAAATCTATGATTGATATGGCATTGCGTCTTCATAAAAAAGGATTTATAAAATCACCAATGCATTTTGACTTTGTTATGGGTGTAAATGGTGGAATTTCAGGAACCTTAAGAGATTTTGTATTCTTAAGGAATAGTATTCCTGCTGATTCAACTTATACCGTTGCTGGTGTTGGAAGATTTGAATTCCCATTAGCTACTGCAGCCATTATTGATGGTGGTCACGTAAGAGTTGGATTAGAAGATAATTTATACATATCAAAAGGAGTACTAACAAAATCAAATGGAGAGTTAGTTGAAAAAGTAGTACGATTGGCTAAAGAGTTGGGTCGTGAAATAGCTACTCCTGCTGAAGCAAGAGAGATTTTAGGATTGAAGAAACGATAAATAGTTTCTGATTTAATTATAAGAAAATGAAAAAAGGAAATAAATACGGTACACACCGAGTAATTGAACCTCTAGGTGTATTACCACAACCAGCTTTAAAGGTTGATAATACTATTACTGAAATTTACGATAACGAAATTTTGGTAGATGTTGATATTTTAAATATTGATTCAGCAAGTTTCACTCAAATAAAAGAACAAGCCGGTGGTGATGTTGAAAAAATAAAAGAAATCATTTTAGACATAGTTGCTACGCAAGGGAAAATGAAAAACCCTGTAACTGGTTCTGGAGGAATGTTTATTGGAACTGTTTTACAAATTGGAGAAGCTCTTGAAGGAAAAAAGGATTTAAAAGTTGGAGATAAAATAGCAAGTCTGGTTTCATTATCATTAACACCTCTTAAAATTGAAGAAATTATAGAGGTTAAAGCAAATATTGATCAGGTAATAGTAAAAGCAAAAGCGATTTTATTTGAAACTGGATTGTATTCGAAATTACCAACTGATATGCCAGATTCTTTGGCATTGGCTGTTCTTGATGTATGTGGAGCGCCTGCTCAAACTGCACGTTTGGTGAAATCGGGTGATGCAGTTGTTATTATTGGTGCAAGTGGAAAATCTGGAATTCTTTGTTGCTACGAAGCAAAAAGAAGAGCTGGAATCAATGGGAAAGTAATTGGTGTTGATTATAGTGATAAAGGATTAGAAGCACTTAGAAGATTAGATATCTGTGATGAGGTTATTAAGTTAGATGCTACCAATGCAATTAGTTGTTACAATGCAGTTTCTAAAGTTACTAATGATGAAATGGCTGATGTTGTAATTAACAATGTTAATATCCAAAATACTGAAATGGGTTCTATCTTAATGTGTAAAGATAGAGGTGTTGTATACTTTTTTAGTATGGCAACTTCATTCCCGAAAGCAGCTTTAGGAGCTGAAGGTGTTGGTAAAGATATTGATATGATTGTTGGTAATGGTTATGCTTTAGATCACGCAGAAATTACATTAAATATACTAAGAGAAGATAAAGGGATTAGAGCGCTTTATGAAAGTCTTTACGCATAATTTATTTTCCTGATTAAAATAAAAAAAATGAAAAGAGAATATAAAAAAGTTGAATATAAACACATTCCTTTATTTAAGGATGTGACTGAGGAGAATTGGAATGATTGGAGATGGCAATTACGTCACGCAATTAGAGATATTCCTACGCTTGAAAAAGTTATTACATTAACAGATGAAGAAAAGGAAAATCTATCTAGTACCTTAAGTAAGTTTAAAATGGCAATTACACCATATTACGCCGCTTTAATGGATAAAGAAGATAAAAATTGTCCGGTTAGAATGTTGGCAGTTCCTGTGTTGGACGAATTGTTCGTAGCACCTTCAGATTTAGATGATCCATTACACGAAGATGTGGATTCTCCTGCTCCTGGATTAACACACCGTTACCCGGACAGAGCTTTATTGTTGGTTACTCACGAATGTTCAATGTATTGTCGTCACTGTACACGAAGAAGAGTTGTAGGTGATTCTAGTGAGAAAGTTGCAAAAGATCATTTAGAGCAAGCTTTTGAATATATTAGAAACACACCTCAGCTTAGAGATATTGTTGTTTCTGGTGGTGATCCGTTAATTTTAAGTGATGAGCGTTTAGATTATATTCTTGGTGAATTAAGAAGTATTGACCATGTTGAAATCATTCGCATTGGTAGTAGAATGCCAGTAGTATTACCTCAAAGAATTACTGAGAATTTTGTAGAGATGATTAAAAAACATCATCCTGTTTATTTAAATACACATTTCAACCATCCAAAAGAAGTTACTGAAGAAGCTAAAATAGCTTGTGAAAGATTAGCTAATGCAGGTGTAAATGTTGGAAATCAGTCGGTTCTTTTAAGAGGTATTAACGATTGTCCTAATATTATGAAAAAGTTAATGCACGAAATATTAAGAATTCGTGTAAGACCATATTATATTTATCAATGTGACCTTTCTGAAGGAATTTCTCACTTTAGAACTACGGTTTCTAAAGGGATTGAAATTATAGAAAATTTACGAGGACATACTTCTGGATTAGCAGTTCCTACATTTGTAGTTGATGCACCAGGTGGTGGAGGTAAAATTCCAGTAATGCCAGACTATTTGATTTCTCAAAATGAAAAAAGAGTTGTTTTAAGAAATTATGAAGGTGTGATTACAACATACACACAATCAACAGGTGGCGTTGAACACAATTCTGATAATTGTGAATTCTGCCAAGATGAACATTTGAAA
>Ga0307989_1001230_pt1 | contig 14254 bp, 12 predicted proteins | sample EllFjometagen185_FD_203164 | JGI IMG/M metagenome (GOLD analysis project Ga0307989, IMG submission 203164) | Marine microbial communities from Ellis Fjord, Antarctic Ocean - #185 | ecosystem: Environmental > Aquatic > Marine > Unclassified | place: Southern Ocean | collected 2014-10-08
TCCTCCCTGACTGGTCATATAAAAGGGAAGTCTTTTAGCAAGTGTATGGACAGAGATATTTTGGTTATAGAGTAACCAGGCAAAAGTAAATTTATCCAGAATAACGATGGTTAGGATTAAAAATAAAAGCAGGATCTTTTTAATATGAGATCGAAAGACTGTTTCAAAAATAACCTGAATTTTTGATTGGATAATCCAGCTGTATATTATGTAAGTGATGCTTGAAGCGAAAATTATTATAAAAACGATCACCAGTATTTCCTTAAAACCGATGCCTAAAACCTGTAAAGCCCGAGGTTGAGTGAATATTTTAATAATGAAACTATTAATATGAAATTTAAACTGATTATAAGCAATTTTATCAATAAATATATATGTGAACAATGTACCCGTTAAAATACTGAAAAAAAGGCGAAAAATTAATTTCGGCAAAATTTTATATATGACATACAATACAGGAAAGAAGACCAGCGTCAGGTACAAAGGGTTTAAAAAAGCGGTTATTATTAAAAAAGCATTAACCAATATTTTGTTTTCAAAAATATCACTATTGATAAAGGTTAATGACATTAAAAATAAAATAATCCCTGTATAAATCGTCATTAAAAAAACAGAATATCCATTTTCTGATTTTGGGGATTTAAAAAAACTGAAGCGCATGGTTAGACTTTTTAGGAGTTGTTTAAAATAAGCATTTTATAAATATTCTTTAAAATCATCTAAAAAAAGGGTAGTGTAAATTTTTTTTCAATCTATCTTATTGAAAAAAGGAAAGTTTTGTCGCACTTTCCTTACTGGAGTGGCTCTTCAATGAACTTCCATCTTTAAAGTAATAATAGTTTATTTGGATTTTCATTACGACTTGCACAGAATTCAAGATTATCATCAATTGATTTTTTAAATTCTATTTTTATTTCTTCTACCCTTTAACTTTGGAAAGTTATTACATCTTTTGTATTGATGACCTCGCTTTGGAATATTTCTGCTTCATCGTCAAAGACAAGATGACCGATATAACTTTTTATTGCATCATGTCTGCACTTTCGCTGTTTTAAGAAACCTTTGAATAGATTTAACCGCACTTTTATCTGTTTTTTTTTTGGATGCGATCGATGGAATACCATCTGTATCTGTTTAATGCGACTCGAATTCTTGATCCTCTCCTTTTACTTATTTCTGCTTCAATTACAACCAACATACTTTCAATTCTTGATCATGCGATATCTGATTATGCATCTTACCCCTATCTCGAAATATAGTACATGCTCTCTTTGGGATTGGCGTCGATACTGACTTTGCATTTATTAAAAATGACTTGCATGGTTTCCAATCGTTTTTGATCCGTTATGACTTGTGGATTTCTGTCATATTCTATCAAAAGTCGATCGAATGCGTCGACTTTCCCCTTGGCAGCACTGACCACTTCTTTTGAATAGGCTTCCGCCTCCAAAATTAGGGCTGAGGCTTTGCCCCTGGATTTGGGGATGATAGCGTTGGTGTAACCTTCTGCGTCTTTAACGATTTCCTGTTTTTTAACCCAAGCATCGGAAACGTTCCTGAAGGTAGTCGACACTTTTTCGGGAGGGGAGATGTCTGTCAATTCGACCGATATTAAACGTATCCCCAGTTTCATCTCATCCAGCAGCTGCTGCATCTGTTCTTTGATGACCAGCCTCAATACTGATTTTCCAGTTGTCATGGCATCGTCGACCGTCATCTTGGCCAATTCACGACTCAGGCACATTTGTCCCGCTGATTGTAGAATCGGTTTAACGTCCGTAGCCTGGAAAGCAAACTGGGTTAAGTTTTTTATATCATAACTGATTAGCGCGTGAATAATGATGAGGTTTTCATCTCCCGTAAACCGTTCAAAATTGTCGTTTTTACGCTCCTGAATGAAGACGGTCTGAACCCTGCCAATATGAATCTTAATGGTTCGTTCAATGGGAGCTGGCAGTCGGTAGTGAATTCCTGAATCAGAGACCTCTTTCACCACTTGACCGAATCGCAGAATCAGAGCTCTTTGACCGCTTTGCAGGGAAAAAATGCCACTGCCCGCATACATTACCACTAGCAGCAACAAAAGTGATATCAAAACCACCGTTTTAGTTTTACTTCCCGGCATTTTTAGCTCTGGAGAAGAACGATTTCAAGACGGGCGATTTTTCATCAAGGATGATGACAGTATCGCGGTTAAACATTTTTTCATAGGCTTCCAGGGAGCGTACAAAATTATAAAACTCCGCATTTTTATGATAGGACGCACTGTAGATCTTCATGGCTTCCGCTTCCGCTTCACCCCTCATAACCACCGCTTTTCGTTTGGCTTCGGCGATAATAATCCGAGAGGTTCTGTCTGCTTCGGATTTAATCTGCTGCGCCTTCTCTTCTCCCTCTGCGATATATTTTTTTGCAATGCGGTTTCGTTCCGCCTTCATTCGTTGAAACACTGCGTACCGGTTTTCATCGGGTAGCATTATCCGTTTGATAAACACTTTTTCAACCACAATACCAAGACTTTTCCCGTCTCTTTTCATCAGCTCAGTCAGCTGTCGGTTCATTTTTCCGAATTTAATTTTCCCTGGATTAACATTCACCAAATCCGACAATTCAATGTGCCCCATAAGCAATCCGGTATGAGAAGAGAGCAGATCGGTCAAACGGATCTCAAGCCCGTTTTGATCCCGAACGGTCCGCTTGAAAAGAACAGGGCGGGTTATTTTATAACAGATGGCTGATGCCAGAATCAGGTTTTTCTTGTCGGCTGTCAAAAATTCGGCAGGTGACGGTTGGAGCATGATCAAGCGGGCATCTACCCGTTCGACACTGTTAAATGGATAGGGAAGTTTTAAGTAAATCCCTGGTTCAGAAATCTGCTGTACCGGTTTTCCAAAATCCATGAGAATCACGGTTTCTCCCTGAGTGACAATAACGGTACATGTCAGGTATGCCAAAACAACAACGGCCACCAGGGTTGAGATAATTAATATAACCTTTTTCATTTATCGACCTGTTTGATTTTCGGCATTTCAGATGTGTAGAATCGTCGTTTTGCTGCGTGAGGTAAAACATAAATCTTTTTTTCCTTCAAAGCATTCTCTATGCTTTTCCACCAAAGACGAATCTCCTGAATTTTTTTGTCGCGTGTAAAAATCTGATGCTTAAAATCGAACCGTTGTGCTTCCGCTTTGGCCGAGAATCGTTTTTCACTGCTGTAGGCGGCTGCGTCCAATATTATAGATGTAGCTTCCCCTCTGGACCGGGGTACCACACTGTTAGCATAGGCATTGGCCAAATGAACAATTTCATCCCGTTTTTCCCTGGCTGAAGCAACAGCACGATACTGGGGAACTACGGCAATAGGAGGATGAGTTTCCTGCATATATACCTTCTGGATCTCCACTCCCAGAGGTAGCCGTTCTACAGTTTCTTTCAATTTGGCCAACAACTCCTGCTGGACCTTACCGCGTTCAGACGTCAAGAGTGGATCGAGTCTATAATGTCCCAATACCGAATGAACGTTGTAGTTCAAAAGACTTCTTAACGTTTCATGGACATCCTTATTATCCAGGGCGTACTGAACGGGATCAATGATTCGGTAGTAGCAAAGAAAATTGACATCCACCAGATTTTCGTCTCCAACAATAGTCATGGCCTCATCCGGTATTTTAGTATAACGACTACCGACATGAGTGTATTCCCAAAGATAGACAGATGGTTCCTTTCCTTTAAAGCTCATATCCGTCCGAAAGCCACTTTCCAAACGGATCTTGATTCCTGTATCCACCGGGATCACAGTTCCAAAGGGCTGTGGGATATAAAAATGAAGTCCGGGCGGATTTTTCTTAATCACCTTTCCGAAAAGCAGTTCTATCCCGGTTTGATAAGGTTTAATACTGTAAAATCCCGTTCCGAAATAAAGAAGGACAATCAGCAGCACATTCCCTGCTGCTACAAGCCTCTTTTGTTTCACTGATCGTTCGATGGGAACGGTCACAATACGACCTGCATGAAATCTTATTTTGGCTGAAAAAGATCTCAACGTCGTTCTGATTTCTCCCAATTTGTGACGAATATCGGCATGCAGAATTTTTTTCAGACGAAAAGAAAAGCGGGTAGCGGGATAAAACAATCTTAAAGATCTAAGTGCCAGTTTGATTCCAATATTGAGCACAACCAAACCGATCAGCGCCGTTGTCAATCGTTCAATGTGGATACCGAAATATCCTAAAAACAGGGTTATCCAGACCCCACTTGAGGAGAGAAAATCTGAATAGGTATGATCACCCTCCGCTGAAAATGCGACCGACTGATACTTTACGCCGGTTGTCTTCTTGAACTTTGCCATTTTTAGCGTAATCGCCAACACAACGGAGATACCGGCTAGAGCAACAACCAAGCCTACACCTGAAACCAGGATAAAGCTGCTGGGATCGTTGGTCCAAACATAAACAAACATCTGAAGGCTGCCCAAAATCAAAAAAATCGATATACAACAAGAGACAACCGCTTCGGCATATTTGGCTCGTGAACTCCCCTGAAAAGTATATTCAACCAGAATTGAGATTAGCACCATCAGGCTGATCGCCAAATCGCCCCCAGAATGAAGTGCATCCGCCAATAATACAGCGTTACCCGTTATTTGAGAGAGCAGGTATTTTAAGAGGATTAGCCCCAAATCAACACCGATGGCAATAACCGACGCCCTAATCAAGGCCTTAATTCGCAAAGAATCGGAGTTTAGGGTGTAAGATGGTTTGGAAGAAATAGCTTCTTCAGTCATGGACGGTTATTTTTTTTTGAAACAACAAGGGCTCATAATCAATACCCTTAGGAATTTACGAAGACCGGAATGAAACAGATTTATACTATTTAAAAGATTTTAGAATAATATCTCATTAACAGTGCCATCAATGTAAATTAACAAAAAATCCGTTGTGAAATGAGTGCAACAGTCAGTACCTTTTTTTTATGAGCCGATACAAAACCACTGTCAAGCACTTCTTGATTACTCCTATATGTAAACATATTAGTATAAGGAAAGAAACTTTTTTTATTGACTAAAAAAAATTTGACAACTCAAAATAAGAATGTCACTGCTAATATCAAAAATTAGTACATACAAAATTTTTATATTCGTAAAGGCGAATCATAAAAAGCGAATTGCGGGATAAGCCGATACGCAAAAAATTCTTAATCTTTTTTATAGGAAAACATTCATGAGCTTGACCAACATGCGTCAAATGAAAGTCAATCAATCAGGGACCATAGTGTCGATAAAAGTCGCCGGAGAACTGGGGCGGAGACTTCGTGATATGGGGCTAACACGGGGCGTCGAGGTGACTGTGCAGGGGCGCGCTCCCCTTTTTGATCCGGTTGCCCTTCGGGTTAGAGGATTTACCTTAAGTCTCAGGAACAACGAAGCCGATTATATTGAAGTGGAGGTCAGCGAATAATGGAAAAGCCAATGAAAAAGAAATCGATTGCTCTGGCAGGAAATCCGAATTCAGGAAAAACCACCCTATTTAACGAATTAACGGGAGCCCGACAACATGTAGGTAACTATCCTGGTGTTACCGTAGAAAAAAAAGAAGGGTATTTAACACATAACGGCTCTGAATTACATATTGTTGATCTGCCTGGAACGTATTCATTGACGGCCTATTCGGAAGACGAGGTTGTGGCCCGAGACTGGTTGACGGAATCCAGACCGGTCGGTGTCATTAATATTGTGGATGCCGCCAACCTGGAGCGTAATCTCTATTTGACAGTACAGTTGCTGGAGATGAAGTTGCCGATCTGCGTATCTTTAAATATGATTGATGCTGCCAAAATCCGGGGTATTACCATCGATGCCGATAAGCTTTCTAATTTGTTGGGCATTCCGGTGGTACCCACCATTGCTCGAACTGGAAAAGGGAAAAATAAATTGATGGATAAGGTGCTAAAGTTGTCCCGAGATAAACGAGGCAATAACGCGTTTAAAATTTCCTATGGGGATGATCTGGATAATGCTTTGATGGAAATGGAGACCATTATCCGAAAAGCTGATCTTCTCACTGAAAATTGGCCGGCTCGCTGGATTGGGGTCAAGTATCTGGAAAATGATGCCCATGTCATAGAAAAAGGAGACAAGGTTAATCTGGAGGTATCCGAACAACTAAAAGCGATCACCCAAAAGGTCGCCCGGCACCTCGACGCTACACTCGATACATATCCAGAGGCGTTGATTGCAGACTATCGATATGGCTATATCAGCGGAATATTGAAGCAAGGGGTTGTTCAACGCCGGAAGGACGCCAACCGACTGCAACTTTCGGATAAAGTTGACAAGATTGTGACCAATCGTATTTTGGGGCCGCTGATTATGATAGCTGTGGTGTACGGTTTATATCACTTTACGTTTACTTATAGTGAAATTCCGATCAGCTGGTTTGAACGTTTTTTTGAGATCTTAAACGGGTTTGTTTCCGACCGGTCACCGGATGGATTATTCAAATCCCTGGTGACTTCCGGTATTATTGATGGTGTAGGGGGAGTGCTTGGCTTTGTGCCTCTGATCATGTTTATGTTCTTCGGGATTGCCCTATTGGAAGACTCCGGTTACCTGGCTCGGGTGGCATTTATGTTAGATCGGGTGTTCAGTGCCTTTGGCCTTCACGGCAGTTCAGTTATGGCGTTTATCGTTTCCGGAGGAATCGCGGGCGGTTGTGCGGTTCCAGGTGTAATGGCCACCCGAACTCTAAAATCCCGCCGGGAACGACTGGCGACTCTGTTGACCGTACCCTTTATGAATTGCGGAGCTAAGTTGCCAGTGATGGCTCTGCTTATTGGTGCTTTCTTTGCTGAAAATCAAGCGACTATGATGTTGATTATCACACTGATCTCCTGGGGAGGGGCTTTGCTGACAGCCAAACTACTGCGTTCTACAGTCATCCAGGGACCTTCAACCCCCTTTGTAATGGAACTACCTCCATATCGACTACCGACCTTAAAAGGGTTGTTTATTCATACCTGGGAACGGACCTGGCAATATATAAAAAAAGCGGGAACGGTTATTTTAGGAATCTCGGTTCTGCTCTGGGCGTTGATGACCTTTCCGCAACTTCCGCTTTCGCAGTTAGAGATTTTTAATCAACAGAAAGCAGTCGTTATGCAAGCGGCGTCACCAGCTGTAACTCAAGAATTGGAGACAGAAGCGTTGGTCTTTTCGGCTGAAACCGCGATGTTACGGAGGAAATTGGCAACATTAGACGGGCAAGAGGCAGAAGCCGCTTTACGTTACTCTGTGGCCGGCAGGATAGGTATAGTGTTGGAGCCTGTATCGCAATTAGCCGGTTTTGATTGGCGTACCAACATAGCACTAGTGGGAGGTTTTGCTGCCAAAGAGGTAGTGATTTCAACTTTGGGAACCGCTTATTCTTTGGGGAACGTTGATCCGGAAGCAGCCGATTCGCTTTCGGACACCTTGAAGAATGCTCCCGGCTGGAGTCCACTTGTTGCTCTCAGTTTGATTATCTTTACCATTTTTTATGCACCCTGTTTTATAACAGTAGTTTGTATCGCAAGAGAAGCTGGTTCCTGGAAATGGGGGGCCTTCTCTGTGATATTCAATACCACCCTGGCGTTTACCTTAGCGGTAGCGGTTTTTCAAATTGGGACAGCAGGAGGATTTTTAGGAGGATAATCATGGAAACACTATTCGTTTCTCCAATCATCATTGCCGTAACTGGATATGTATTGAGGACCTTATAACAGTTCGGCGATTGTTCCTCCTGTGGTTGTCACGATAAACGCAATTTTGAGATTCTTTATCACTTAATTCACCTGACATTTAAATAATAGAAATATGGGCGAAATCGGTCATGATTTTGCCCCTATCTCATTTTCTATAGTATCTGTCGCGTGCTAATTTTTCGTACGCGACGCTGTAAGAGAAATCAATGACCAACATGAACCGTAATATTAAAATTCACGATTTAATTGACCTTGTCATCACAACTCTGGATGCAAGGGATCCATACACCTATGCCCACTCGTTGCGTGTCGCAGAATTATCCGAAATGATTGCAAAAAATATGGGGCTTGATAACGAAACAATTAAAAAAGTCCATCTGGCTGCGCATTTACACGATCTTGGTAAAATTGGTATGCCGGATAATGTGCTGAACAAAAAAGGAAAGCTGAATAACAATGATTGGGCCTACATGGAGGCTCATCCCAGGATAGGCTATAATATTCTGCAGAAACTCCCGCTCTTTCGTGAAATTTCACATATCGTGCTCCATCATCATGAGCGATATGACGGTAAGGGGTATCCTACCGGATTAGAGAATGAGGCCATCCCCCTTGAGTCCAGAATTATCGCATTGGCGGACTCCTTTGACGCCATCACGTCCAACCGTCCCTACCGTTTAGGTAAACCTTATGAATTTGCTTTTAAAGAGATTGCCAAACATAGCTATGATCAATTCTGCCCGTTTGTTGTAAAGAATTTTCTGGCAATTAGGGAGAATGTTCCAAAGGCCCTGGATAAAATTATAGAGGTTGCCATTCAACCGACCGCCTTTGTTGGCCATGACGACTTGAGACATTCCAGAAAACAGATATAACCGGAAGATACAGACATCGAGAGATACCGGCTGGACGGGTGAGTGAACTCAATCCATCCCTGATTGATCTACCGTTATTTAGAAACGCAAAACTAAGAGCAACGGACTCAGAATTACTATATCGAAGACATTAACGTAAGCGCCAATTAACCCCCATCTTTTTTTATTAATTCCATGTGGTATCGTACTCCTATAAACTTAAAATCAAACTATAAGAGATATCGCAATGGTGAAAAATCAATCTTACGCCGATGCCCGGCGTGCTATACGAAATATTTGGAAACATCATTTTGAAAGCTGGAAAAATTCAGGTTTGTCGCAAGCCGCATATTGCCGGCAGCATAAACTAAAAACATATGGTTTTCAATATTGGAAAAAAAGATTTAAACCAAATCAAGCGCCTATTTGTCCTACTAAGTTGCTACCAGTTAAGATTAGTTCATTTGATAATTTAGAACCTGCATCCGGATCAAGTGGTATATGGCTGCGGATAACAGACAGATATATCGTGCAACTTGGGGTTGAATTCAACAGCAGTACTTTATCGAAATTGATCGATATTCTGGAAGTGCGATGATGATTGGGCAGAATATAAAAGTATTCCTGGCATCGGGCGTCACTGATTTAAGGAAGCCCATCAACGGACTATCAATCCTGGTTGAAAATGAAATGGAATTGGATCTCTTTTCTGGTTATCTCTTCGATTTCTGTAATCGAACAACGGTCAAACTGCTGTATTGGGACCGCAACGGTTTTTACCTCTGGATGAAACGCTTGGAGAAAGATAAATTTCAGTGGCCCAAATCAGATGCACAATCAATATCAATCAGTAGAAGAGAGTTTTCCTGGTTACTTACTGGGTTAAGTATCCATCAGCAAAAAGCACATCAGGAACTTCATTATCAGTTTGTTAGTTAGTGTCTGAACGAAAAATACCAATCATAAGCGTTCGCTATTGATAAATGATAGATATATTTTCAAATCAGCAAGGTTTAAAATATATCAGCGTGTATTATTAGTGAAATTAATATCTCTTTGGGAATTCTTATTCTGTTTTTCATGATTTTGAACGCACTACTCCCATTGATTATTGAATGTTATTTTTAATCTGTTCCCTTAAGCAGGCTGGTATCGCCTATTTTCATTATATGTATTGCAATATTTCTTGCGTCTGGTTTTATTTTTTCTGTATGCTTCCTGGATAAAAGCTCCCAATTTATGGATATTGAACGCCATAATTCCTATGGCTACATGGCGAGAAAATCCATCGACACCCTTATCTTTGCACTTCCTTAATCCATGGTTTTGCAATGCACCGATCGTTGATTCTACCGCTGAATGTTGTCGTTTTGCCTTCCTAAAAAAACACCAGTTTCTTCAGCTTGCTCTTTTTGGTTCCGTTTTCCTTTTTTTGGCAATACTACCAGGTCCAGAAATTTATTCAATTTAAGTCTGTCTTGAAATCACGGCTAATTTATTCTGCAGCGTGAACCTATATGTGTTAAAGGGTTCATATTAAAACTGAACAAACCCCAGAATTTTTCGTATCGTCTGATCATCACATTGAGATGAGAAATGATTATGCGTTTAGAAAAAATATCGATCAGGCCTGTTAGAGAAAGCGAAGAGGCTAAGTATCAGCAACTTATGGGAACGCATCACTACTTGGGAGCTATTCCCAAGATTGGTGAAACCCTCTGGTATGTTGGAATATATAAAGAATAGTGGGTTGCGTTGATCAGCTTTTCTGCGGCGGCCCTTAATTGTGCCGCACGCGATCATTGGATCGGATGGAGCTACCGTCATCAGAGTGGACGTCTGAAACTGATCGTTAACAACAGTCGTTTTTTAATACTACTGGTCAAGCAGACTAAGAATTTGGGCTCAAAAGTTCTATCACTCTGTCTAAAGCGTCTGTCTGGTGATTGGGTTAAAAAGTATGGGCATCCCATTCTTATGGTTGAGACCTTCGTTGACCCTAAACGGTTTTATGGCGGTGTATACCGTGCCAGTAACTGGCACATGATCGGTTACACGAAAGGCTTCAATCGAATTACTGGAGGTTATTCTCCCCAAACAGGACAAAAGAAGATGCTGTTTCTTAAGCCGCTACACCGGTCTGCGCAAACCATTTTATCTCAACATAAATTAACCCAACTTCGTCAGCGTGGATATAAAAATTCTATAATATTAGTATGATGAATTTTTTTTATCATTTCTTCGGCACTACTTTTTCTTTTTTTTAAAAATTGCTTTTATAACTTTACCTGGTAATTTCCAAATTTTTAAGGCGTTGTAGATTTTTTTCTGACTGGGATTCGACCTGTTGTTTTTTCGAATGTGAATCACATTGTTTTTATCACCTTTCATTGTTGTTGTTACACGCATATGACCAGCTAAGGTTTTTCGGATCGTTTCCCAGCTATGTCTGATATTGCTTTTTCGTAGCTGATATCTTATTGAATGTGAAATATGGTAAGCCAGCAATGTGATAAACAAGTGGGCATCCACTCGATGACCTTTTTGGTGATGAATTGGTCGAATTCCGAGCTCAGATTTCATACTTCTGAATGAACTCTCCACTTGGGTCAAATTCACATATATTCTCCAAAACGTTTCCACCGTTATGGTCTTCTCATTCGTTCGGAGACGGTATATACCATTCAGTTTCTTTTTCTCTTTTTCAAGTTGTAGTTCCCAGTCAACTGCTACTGCATTTTTTTGGTCTGCGTCAGGGATTACTTTGATGTCGTATAATCCAGACACACGTCGGTGCCTTTCCTTAACCCTTCCAATTCGTGTATAGACTTTCGCTAACGCCTTGGTACCCCTTTTTTTATTTAGACCAGCTCTCACCTGTTCCATATCCTCTTCGAATCTTTGGCGAGACTTTGATTTCATGCTTTCTTCCTTTTTTGCTTTGGCTTCCGAATCGACGTACATATCCCATTCTGACGTCTCCTCGTTTCGAATCAGTTTGCCTCTGACACCCTCTTTTCCTTCGGCAACCGGAACGAACTCTCCATGTTCAGGCATATTGATCTTGTTACGAGCTACCACAACATAAGTAAAACCATGTGACGCAAGCCAGGTTAAATTGTCTTTCGTCGCAATTCCCGCGTCCATTACCACTGTCCTTTTCCGAGTCTCAGTATTTGTACCTATTAGATGCGTCAGCATCTCTTCCAATGTGCTTGGTTCGCTAATGTTTCCAGGTAATACCACACTTTTTCGAGGAAACCCCTGTCCGTCAAGGGCAAGTCCCATCGTCACCAGGAGGGCATCTGTTCTTTTTTCTTTGGAATGGCCGAATTTCGCTTTGTCATTATATTTCCCTGATCCTTCAATAAAAGTATTCGTCAAGTCGTATAGGATAATCGATTCATCAAGTGAGAACAACTGGCGTTCTTCTTTATAAAGCCAATCCTCAAGGTTTTCCTTTTTCGAGTAGAGTTGATCTGCTGTTTCATAGAATCTGCTCAGTGAGGTATCATTAAAATCGAAATCAATTAGCTCACCTAATGCACTTATCTCTTGCAGCCATTGAAAGCTAGCCCGATCACTACCCGGCGAAAGAAGTCTTGCGATAATACTACCGATGGCCAAAGCCCTTTGTTTGCGGTTAAACCCCAGCTCGCTTAGTTTACCGGGAACCCCTAGTCGATTGATCATTTCCAGGCAAATGGCTTCCCCACCGAATGTGCGAATGTCGCTGTTTTCCAAAGAATCAAGATCGACGGAAACAATGTCCGCTTTGGTGGAAATATTCGAAGCCTTACGTACCTCCGACTCTTTCGCCACGATTTTTCTCACGATGCTATCAGCCATTGAATCCAAATCATTTTCATCACGAGGAATGAAAGGCTCATCATCTACCAGGAAAAGCTTTTCTTCAATGATACCACAGAGTTCTTTATGTCGTTCGACAGGAATACTAAAATCGGAACCAAGATTCAAAATCGTTCGTTGCCGAGGTTTATTGTCAATTCTGATGCTTTCGACTAGTCGGAACGATTCATAAATTTTTCCGGACTTTGTTTCTTTGGACTTTCGTATGTACATGTGATTCTCCTTTTTCTGTAAACCACAGTATACAGAAAAAAAAGCGGCTGACAAGATATCAAACTCACTTTCTGGCACTACATTTTGCAAGAAAAAATCAACTCATTGATATGTTTTGCGATTTACTTCTCGAATTATTCAAAATTGTAGAAAAAAGGGAAAACGCTGACGAAGTTGGGTTAAGTCATCAATTTAACTTAGGCGAGGTAAAAATGAAAATCACAGCAGATCACCGATCCACGTCGACCGCAGGGCTTGCGGCATCGACTTTCAACGATACTGGGAATTGCTGCGGGTGCGATACTCTGTGGTATGAGAAGCTACGAATCCATATTTGACTGGGCCGAAAGTCTGACTCAAAAGGCCAGGGAACGTTTTGGATGTCGTTATGAAAAAGGGTACCATGAAGTACCGAGCCTTAGTATCATCAGAAATGTGCTGGTGAGAGTGAATCCATTGGAACTGGATGCGGCGTTCCGTCGCTGGAACGATACATATGCAAAAGAGGATAGTACTCTTGCGATTGATGGTAAAGTAATGTGCAACGCCGTCGACGAATCAGGCCGTCAAACCCAAATCATGAGTGCGGTTGGCCACAATACGGGAATTTGCTACACCCAAAAAAAGTCGGGACGTTACCGGTAGGCAACGGTTCAGATCGTGTAAAACAAACCAATGAAATTAAATTTGCACCAAAATTACTGGATGAGATTGCGATTAAGGGTAAAGACATCACGAGTGATGCACTGCACACCCAGAAGGACTTTGCCAACTATTTGGTAGATGAAAGGAAAGCACACTACTTTTTTTGCGTTAAAAAGAATCAACCGACTCTGCTGGAGGACATTGAATATCTTTATTCCAACTATACCGGGCCAGCTGATTATGAAGACGCTATCTCAATAGCACACGGCAGGATTGAAGTCAGAAGGATTTGGACGACAACGGAATTGAATGACTACGTAACATTCCCACATGTCGCCCAAGCCTATAAAATTGAACGAGAGATTACGGACAAGAAGAGCGGAGAGACATCACTTGAGATCGCTTACGGTGTAACGAGTAAGAGTGCCTCAGATATCTGCCCTCAAAAGATTTTACACACGGTACGAGGACATTGGTCAGTTGAGGTATCTCACTATATCATTGATTGGATATACGATGAAGATCGCTCAACTATCCGTACGGGTCACGGCCCAGAAAACATGACACGACTCAGGCGATTTGCTATCGGATTGGTGAAATCAAAGGGTGTCAAAAATGTATCGAAGAAAATGAGGCAACTGAACAAGAATACACATTCAGTTTTGACTTACTTGAAAATTTTAAACAACATTCAAACCCCTTGCAGGGTATAGCGTATCGAGTTAGAACAAATTACCCCTGGTCTTGAAATCCATCCTCGACGTTTCCCCTCCTTTCTGATATTCATCCTGTTATCAGAATATCAAATGATAAGCTCTCTCATCGTCATATCTTTACTTTGACTTCTGAGTGACTTGACGCAGAACCAATCAACGGTTTTTGTTATACAAGTTAGAAGCAGAAGCTTCAGGCGTTGTCTATTTCCCTTCCATTAT
>Ga0307989_1001232_pt1 | contig 14241 bp, 11 predicted proteins | sample EllFjometagen185_FD_203164 | JGI IMG/M metagenome (GOLD analysis project Ga0307989, IMG submission 203164) | Marine microbial communities from Ellis Fjord, Antarctic Ocean - #185 | ecosystem: Environmental > Aquatic > Marine > Unclassified | place: Southern Ocean | collected 2014-10-08
GGGAGCTTTTTGTGGAGAATAGTCTTCGTCTTCATCGAATGTTAATATTATGTTGAATGGGCCTACGTCTTTTATGTTGAAGCCTATTTTTCCTGGGTGGTTTTTGTTTAGTGCTTGTATTTTTTTTATAAAATCATGTATCAAATTAAGGTGAAGTGGTTCTGGGAGTATTTTTGTTGCTTCGATGATCTCTGATCTTGATAGAAATTTCCCTTCCAGGGCTGCTGGTATTAATAATTGTCTTATAATATATTCGATTGTTTTATGATATGCTTTTTTGCTTGCCATTAGGTGTGGCATTGCGGCTGTAGCTCTTTGTTGGTAGGGGAGGCTTTGTTCTGCTTTTTGTTCTTCAGGAGTTTCTGGGGAAATTATTGTGGGGAATGTGTATTCTCTGATTGTTTGTTGATGAGTTTCTGGTTTTCCTTGTAGGATTGGAGCAAAAACTCCTGGGGAAAGTCGAATTATCCTGAATGGCCAGTTGTTCTTTTCTGATTGATTAACTGTTAATCCTATAAGTTTTCTCCAATTGCTTACATTGTTCTCAGAATCTTCTGGATCTACTTTTTTAGCGTATTCGTATAATTCTTCTATTGTTATTAAGGAACCTGTTTTTATACATTCAATTATGTAGTCCAAAAATATCTTTTTTTTGATTGAATTGCTTCTAATGTTTACGTCTTTGATTATTCTAACCATCTCTATCAAAGTTTCTTTGTATGAGCGTTCGGTTTCTTGTTTTTCTGGTGATGTTTCTGTTTCTGCTGCTTCTTCTTTTGGAACAATTGACAGTTTTTTTCTTATATGAAGGACAACAACATCGGCTTCAGTTATTTTACGAAGTCTTGGGTCCTTTGGAGGACTGTCATAGTAGGACTCTTGTTGTGATAGGTCTCCTAATGCCATTAGGTTTTAGTTGTTATGTAGAATGGTCTATGTGTTTTTTTAGGGTTTAGGATTGCCATCCTTTTTCTATTTGTGAGGTTTTTTGGACGATTCTTCTGAAAGTCCGTTGAAAAATCTGGTATTCTTTCTCTAGTGGGGCTAATGCTTGACTAGTTTTTCCTGTTGTTCTTTGGGGCTGGGGAGATGGTGTGTTGAATAATGTTTTTTGTGGAGATTGTTGTGTTGGTTCGGTTTTGATTTTTGTGCAAATTCTTAATGCTCTTTTAAGTTGATTCTTAATTTGTTCGCTTTGGAATTCCATAATGATATATGTTTGTTTTGCATCTTCGAAAAATTCTTTTAATTCGTTTAATTCTTGCAGTAGTTCTTGTAGTTCTTTTATTTCTTTAATGTTGTTTTCACTAGCTGTTGTTGGTGTTTCAGATGTTCTGTCTAGAGTTGTTTTCCCCTTGCTGTATGGGATGAATGCGTGAGTGTGTCCGTCGAATTTTGCTAGTCTGTATGGGAGGTTGTGTCTTATTAATATTCTTTGGATTTCTGCTACATATGATCTGACGTTTGCTAGCGACATTCCGCTTGATGCAGATATGTGCCTGCTGGATACGGCTGTTCCCCTGATTGAATCCTCTAAAAGTTGGTTTATTACTGGATTTGTTTTGTATTTTGTTTTGGTTCTAAGAGTTTCTTCTATGAATTGTTTGTCACTTTTTGAAAAGCCATCGTTCTTTACTTTTAATGGAAGGGAAGCAAATCCTTGAACAAATGGTACTGGAGATCTTTTGTGTTTTGTTTTAAGAACTGCCATGTAGTAATCGTTGTACAATTCCTTAATTTCAAATCCGAGTATTGTTGGATCGTCTATATTGATTTCGTCAGATTTGGAATGTGCTACTTGTATGCTTTGTGTTGTTAGCTCTATTCCTTCTTTTCTTGCGGCTTCAACTATTTCTGTGGTTTTGTATGGTCTGCCTAGTGCGGCCATCTTTGCCATATATCCAAACATGAAGTCTTTTTTGTCTTGTTCTAGGATCTGTGAGTGTCTTGCTGCGTCGCGAATTCTATCGTTCAAGATCAATCTTACCCTTATTGCTTCTCTAAGTATTCGAATGAGTTCTGTGTGTGGGATGTCTTTATTTCGTATTTGTAGTCGGTGTTGTATTGCAGGGCAAATTTTCTCGGCCATGGCTGTTGTGTGTTTTTTCCTTGTGCTTGGGGTTTTGTCCAAGAGGTGTGTTATTTCTTCACTAATGTCTAGTTCATCTCTTTCCATAGAAAATTCTCTTAGTATTTCTGTTACTACTGCTTTGTTTTCGCAAGTGGCGTTGTGTAAGTCTGGATTTTCATCGTAGATTTTGCATGTTTTTGGTGTAGAAATGTATGCTGCTTGGCTTTTTTCATCTCGATTTATTTCTATGTCCCAGTTGTATCTTTGGCACATGTCTTTCGCTGTTTTTATGTAGTGAGGGATTTGTTGTACATCTAGGCCCAATGTTGCTGCTATGAATGCAGAAGTAATAGCTTTGTTGCGTGCTGAATAGTGTGCCATTAGCATAAGAGCTCTGATTTTTGGTGATGCCTCTGCGTTGTGGAGTTTCGCGTATGCACCAATTTCTTGATAAAAGTATTCGTAATCGAAAGGTACGTTTTCTGATATTTCTACTGGTGGGATGGAATATCTTTTGTAGTTTGGTGTTGCGTGTTCGTACTGTTCGGTCTCGACTATCGCATATCTGAATTGATCTGGTTTTTCTATGTTAAATCCTAGTATGCTTGGGAACTCATCGTTTATTTCTTGGATTTTTTTGAATATTCTTGTTAGAAGTGGGTTTGTTATTTTTAATTGTTGGGCTTTCTTTGATTTTAAGATTTCTGTGACTGTTGTGTATTGATTTCCCAGTCTTTTCCTGAGCAGATGTGTTAGTAGGAATTTTACTATTGGTTTCGTGAAGGTCTCACTATTTGTTAGGTGTCGCATCCCGTCCAAGACTTTTTTTGTTAATAGCTCGTCATTTTCAATTTCTGGTAAGGTTTTTTCTTCTGGATTTTCTGCTAGCTCAACATCTAAAAGTTTTGGGTACCACATTCCTATTGCTGAGGGTTCTTTTTCTACTGTGAATCCGTATTTCTCTGGATCTTTTTCTGCCTGTTTTTTAAGTCTATAAAAATCGTCAACGTAATCTCTCATTGAAATCATCTCTTCATTCTCCAGTACTCCTCCTCTTTTCATGATTGCCGGGTGAGCTTGTTGCCAAGAATATTCTGCACTTACGCCTATTCCATATTTTACTGCTTTTAGTAAGGATTGTAGGTTGATTTTTCTTAGTGTTGATGAAGGTTTGAGTGTTGAGAGTGAGGTTTCTATTCTGTGTACAAGTTTGGCTCTAGCTTCTCCTGGTATTTGAGTTGGGTTTTTTGGTAGGTCGGCAATCTTTATTTTCTTTTGTGCTGAAATTTCTTCTTTTGTTTCTTCTTTTGTGGTTATACAGTATGCGCTTTCTCGAAAATTTTCTCCTGATCTTCTTCTGGACCCTATTCCATATTTATGTCTCGGATTTTTTGCTAAAGTTCTTTTGAGTGATTGGAGTCTGTTCTTTATTGGTGCTGAACTTTCAGGTGTTTGTATTTCTGTTCCTATCCATTCTGGAGTAGCATAGGTATGTTCTTCTGTTAAGGCCATTAGTAACATGAGTATGTTCTGGCTTTCTTGCTCGAAAGATTTTATAGAATCTTGTGGTATTAGTGACTCGACTAAAGATGCTCGAATTGTTCCTATGTTGGCGTCGATTTCTTCTACAACTTTTGGAGAAATTGTTTCAAATTGCTCAGGTTGTTCCACCTGGGCTTTTCTAACCAGTTCTCTATAACGATCTATTGTAGCGAGGATTTCGGATTCTCTAGGTAGAATTCCCTCGTTTACAGGTTGGGGATTGACACTCATCGTGTTTTTATAAAAGGCGAGCATTATGGCTGAAAACCGGAGAGTTGTCAACCCTTTTCCAGGTTTGGGGCGATGTTTTGAGGGGTTACGAAGAGATGCGAAATGTGGTATAATTGTACATTGAATAAAAAAGTAGATTTCGCTAAGAAATTTAACCAAAATTTCAGTGGCTCCAGGAGAAAACCCAGGAAAATCAGGAAAACAGGGGGAACGGGCAAAACGTAAAACTTTTGGGGAAGTTTGGCGGGGGGAAATGAGGTTTGTGCGGGGAATTTTGGAGAATAAGCTTACTTGTAGTGGGCTTGCTGCCAGTCAGCTTGCTGAGGATGCAGATGCTTTGATTAAGAGAAAAGAACAAAAAACAGTAGAGATGACTGGTTTGCTTGAGAAAATCCAGGCTAGATTCAAGATTGTAAAAAAACAACCTTATGCTCTTTTGGGGATCAAGGATCCTCAGGTTGATGGTTTTCTTGAGAACTCTTCGTTGGGAACTTTGATGGATTTTTTGGGTATTAAACCGAGTGTTCATTTGTCGAATTTGGATGTTGATGCGAATTGGGGGAAGGCTATTGCTAATAATCCTGTTATGAGAAAATATCGGGATGCTTTGTACTCTGTACCTGATGAACAGCTTTCTTTTGCTGATATGCATCATGAAATTAAAAGTAAAATAGGGGAGATTGCGAAAATCGTTCCTGGAGATCCTGAACTTGAGGGGAGATTTGCGATAGATTTTGATCCGAAAATTTTGATGGCGGTTTTTGTTAATGAACATGCTCCTCACTATATGGGGAGACCTGATGAGAAATATTTTATGGATAAAACGGGGCAGATTGATGAGCAGGTTTTCTTTACGCAGAAGGCTAGGATTGAATTTTATCGGATGATGTTGGAGGCGGGTTGGCAACCTCAGAAAGCTCCGGCTCAAAATGTCGTAGATAATCAAAATAAGGTTGAGAGTTTTGGTGTTGATCAATGTATTAAACCTACTGCAGAAGGGATTACTCGGAATCATGGTTCGCATTTGGAAGGAATTTTGCCTGCGAAATTTGAAGATCAGGTGACTCTTGAGGATCAGGTTGCAAGGTCGTTGGTTCTTGCTTATGAAAATTTACACTCACTTGAAACTCGAATCGAAAGTTACAAAGACAAATGGAAGGATAAATTCCGTAGTGTTTATGAAAAGGCTTCAGCTGCAGATAAACATAGGTTTGTAATGGCCTTGGTTGCAGCTATGCACAATAATGGTGGGCGTGGATCCAAGGATATTGTGGGGAAAGCTTTGAGGGTTATGATGACTGATGATTATGGGACTCTGGAATATGCGAGGCGTGCTTTTCTCGGAGCTATGAATGGTAAAGGTAAGGGGAAAAAGTACACAAAACGTACCGCAGAATTGTTTGATAATTTGAAAATGGTTGATGTTTATCGGGAGCTTGAGGAATTGAATCCGATTTATGAATCAGATGATGATCAGCAAGAAAGGGTTTGGGATAGGAATGTCGATGATGTTAGTTTGAAGGATTTGGGATTCAAACCTACTACTGTTTGTGAAGAATAATTTTGTAGTAGTCCCAAACGCAGGCGAATATAACGAATGTTGCCAAGATGAGCCATGTTGCTTTTGGTGCGCCTTCTAGGATGCTCAGGAGGATTGCTAAGACTGCTGCGTGTGACCAAAGGACTTTGAGTGTCAGGAGTGAGTTGTAGCTCTCTAAGCCTTTCTTGTGAGCTAGGAGTGAAGTTCCGCCGACTCCAATAAGTGCTGCTCCAACTAGACGAGCCATTAGGGCTGGTTCTGCAATTTCGAATCCAAAAAAACTGAGTGTGGCGACTGGTGCTAAAATCAATGGAATCGCAAATATCATGTCGAGCACGAAATGTAGGATGAACCAGTATTTGAGAGATTGAGGAACTTTTATGGTGATTGGGTTTAAAAGAGCTCCCCATTTCTGAGGAGCCTTATTTCACTTGTTCTTATTCGCAACAAGATTTTCCTTCTTCTGTCTTGCATGCAGATCCACAACAGTGTTTGCACGCGAACATTCCAATTAGGAAAGCAAGAGCTGCTATTCCTACTACTAGATAAACGATTGCTTCTACTACAGGCCAAGAGCCTAGGAGTAGGTTAACAACGTTCAAATTCATGTCTAGGAGATATCCTAGTCCACTTAGCCCCCAGTTTAGTCCTCCCACTACCAATAGTCCGCCGACTATTCCATGTAAAACTTTCATATTTGTTTGGTTAAGGTTTACTCCGGATAGATTAAATTGGATTGGTGGGGTTTGGGAAGCTTGTGGTGTGGACAGGTTATGAATTTGTGGCGAGTTGTCCGCAGGCGGCTTGGATATCTTGGCCGTATGAATATCTTTGTGTGACGTTAACACCTTCTTCTTCGAGGATTTTTTTGAATCTGCGAATGGTTTGTGGTGTTGAGGGTTTGTATACGTCGGTTGGGTTGTAGGGGATTAGGTTCACCATGTAGAGGTGTCTTTTCATTAGGAGAGCGAGTTCGCGAGCGTTTTCTTCGGAGTCGTTTTCATCTTTGATTAACAGGTATTCGAACATTATTTTGCGGTTTGTTTTTGCTACGTAAATGTCCACGGCTTCTATGATTTTGTGGATTGGGTATTTGCGATTGCTGGGCATTAGTTTTGTTCGGAGAATGTCGTTTGGGGCGTGGAGTGAGATTGCGAGGTTGAGTTCGAGGCTCTCTTCGGAAAGTCGTTCAATTCCTTCGACAATTCCACATGTTGAGATTGAGATTCGTCGTGCTCCTAGGTTGAATATTTTTGGGTCGTTGAGTGTTCTGATGCTTGCGATTACTTGATCGTAGTTTGCGAAAGGTTCGCCCATTCCCATGTATGTTACGTTTGTGATTTTTTCGTCGGTTTCCTTTAGGAGTCGTGCAAAGAATAGGATTTGTTCGATGATCTCTTCTGCTTCGAGGTCGCGGATGAGGCCCATTTTTCCGGTTTCACAAAAAGTACATCCCATTGGACAGCCGACCTGGCATGAAACGCAGATTGAGTTGCGGGTTGTGGTTGAGTTTGGGCTTTTGTGTTTCATCAGGACTGCCTCAACTTTTTTGCCGTCTTGGAGAGTGATGAGTGCTTTTGTTGTGTTTCCGTCTCTGCTGATTTGGTGAGTCTCTTCGATTGTGAGTGGGCAGTTGGTTTTGAGTTGGTCTCTCAGTGGTTTTGGAAGAGTTTGTGCTTCGTCCCAATTTTCGATTAGGTCTTTGAAAATCACCTGTTTTACTTGGGTAAGTCGAAAGGCTGGTTGGTTTTCTAGAATTTTGTTGAGTTCTTTTAGGTCCATTGTTTTTTAATTTGTTAGTAGATTTAGTCTACTAATTACTTCTGTGTATGTTTCTGTTGGAAGTTTCTCAACGAATTTTGCTTTTCTGCTTTTCCAATCTAGGTTTTTAACATGGTCAGTTAGTATTGCTCCTTTTGTTTTTAATTTTTTAGGTAGGAGGATTTCGAAAGGATATCCTTTTGCCTTATTTGTAATAGGTAGCATTATGGCTAGTCCGACTTTCTCGTTGTATGTTGTTGGGGAGATTATCAAAGCTGGTCTTTTTCCGCTTTGTTCTTTCCCGGACTGAGGATTGAAGTTGATAAAAACAATGTCTCCTCTTCTTGGTGTGTATTGTTTTACCATATTTCTTTACCTGTTAAAGGTCCTGTTGGAGTTTCTTTGTGTGTGTTTTCTTTAGTCACTTTTGAAAGTAGGCTGCTCAGATTTTGAGTAGATTTTCTTAGAATAATCTTGTCTTTTTCTACAGAAATTTCGACTTTATTTTCTGTGTTTATGCCTAGTTGGTCAGCAAAAGGTTTCGGAAGTCTTATTGCTAGACTGTTGCCCCATTTTGTTACCGATGTTTGCATATATTTAGGATTAAATGCCTGTTTTTATTATACATTGTATATACACAGGATTACAAGGCCGCTTTTGGTTGGAGGTGGGGCTGTGGCTTGTGAATTGGACAAAAAGCCTGTCTGCTAGTAAAATGTTACTTAGCATTAGCTTTACATATATATATTTCTAACCCTATTCCTATGGAGTTATCTATTCTCGTCGCAAAGATTATGGCAGTGGTTTACATCACTATTGGTCTTGGTTTTCTTATTAACAGTGCTTATTACAAAAAAGCATTGATTGATATGATGAAAGATTCAGGTTTTATGCTTTTAAGTGGAATGATGGCTTTGGTCATTGGATTCCTGCTTGTTAATTCTCACAATATTTGGGTCAAGGACTGGACTGTTCTTGTAACAATTATTGGTTGGATTTCTTTGGTGAAAGGTGTTCTGATTTTCTTAGCACCAAAACTTTTTACTGGTCTGGTTAAATGGATGACTCAATATATGGTTGTTTGGGGAGTGCTTGTGTTGATTTTTGGATTGGTTTTTGGGTATTTTGGATGTTATCTGCCTGGAACTATGGAAGTGGTTGATGCGGTTGTGATGTGATCGATGTAAGTAAAAAAAGATTTTTTGAAAACTGGTGGGCTGATTGCTTGCCAGTTTTTTTTGTTTGGGTGAAATTTAGGAATATTTTCCTATTATCGTTTCGGCGATTTTCATTCCGTCGATTGCTGAGGAGACTATTCCTCCTGCGTGACCTGCGCCTTCGCCTGCTGGGTAGATACCTTGAATGTTTGATTCAAAGGATTCTTTGTCTCGTTCTATTCGAATCGTTGATGAGCTTCGGGTTTCTACTCCAGTTAGGACTGCGTCTGGGTGTGCGAATCCTTTTATTTTTGTGCCTAAAAGTGGGAGAGCTTCTCTCAAGCTTTCTATTACATAGTCTGGTAAACAGTTGTCTAGTGAAGTTGGTTTTACTCCTGGCTTGTAGGTTGGAGTGACGCTTCTTGTTTCTGTTGAGGCTTTTCTTTTTAGAAAATCTCCTACCAACTGAACTGGTGCAGAATAATCACTTCCTCCAGCTATATAGGCTGCTTTTTCCCATTTGCGTTGAAATTCTATTCCTGCCAACGGATGGTCTGAGCCAAAGTCCTCTGGTGTGATTGGAACTAGTAATGCACTGTTTGAGTTTTGACCATCTTGAGCATATTCACTCATGCCATTTGAAACGACTGCGCCTTCTTCAGAGGTTGCTCCCATTACATAACCTCCTGGGCACATGCAAAAAGTGTAAACTAGGCGTTTGTTCTGGAGGTGTTGAACTAGTTTGTATTTTGCTGAATTTAGTTTTGGGTGTTCGCAAGAAGGTCCGTATTGGGATTCGTTTATCATTTTGGCTGGATGTTCGATACGGACTCCAATCGAGAATGGTTTTGCGTTCATTTCTAGTTCTCGATCATGATACATTTGGTATGTGTCTCTTGCTGAATGGCCTGTTGCTAGGATCAGGTAGTCTGCTGGGATTTTTTCTTTATTATCTACTGTTATGCTTATTACTTTGTTGTTTTTTGTTTCTATGTCGGTAAGGCATGTCTCAAATCTTACTTTTCCTCCTAATCTTATTATTTCTTGACGGAGGTTTTTGATTACTCCACGTAATTTGTCTGTTCCGACGTGAGGGGTGCCGCTCCATGCTATTTCTTCTGGGGCTCCTGCTTCGATTAATTGTGTGAATACGTACTGAGAACGAGGATCGTTTATGAGAGTGTACAGTTTTCCGTCAGAGAAAGTTCCTGCTCCGCCTTCTCCAAATTGTATGTTTGATTTTGGGTTGAAGTCTCTTTGTTGGAAGAAGTTGTTTACGTCTTTGATTCTAGCGTCTACATCTCGACCTCTTTCTATTAGTAGTGGCTTGAGGCCTGCTTTTGCTAGCAATAGCGTTGTGAATAGGCCGCATGGTCCACTTCCGACTACTACGATGTCTTTTTCGGGGAATTTCTTTACTGTTTTTTCTTCATATACGAAAGGTTCATATGTTCTTGTTCGATGGTGTTTGTCCCATTTTTTTATAGTTTTAATGTCTTTGACTTCCACATTCAGTGAGTGAATGAAAAGAATGTTCTTTTTGCGAGAGTCGATGGTTTTTTTTGCGATTTTGTAGCTGACTATCTCTGTCTCTGGTAGACCTAGGATTTCGGAAATTTTTGACTTTAGGTTCTCTTCATTTTCCTCGAGAGTTAGTGCGACTTGTTCGATTCGGATTAGTGGCATTTTGGCTTGTTATTTATGGGTTGGATTGTATCAAGTGTCGATTGGGAAAGCAATTGTGGCCTGGTGCTTGGCAATATGTTAAGATTCCTCTGTTTATTAACCTTAATATTATGGAAGTCAAAGATAGTAATGGGAATTTGCTCGTTGAGGGGGATAGTGTGTGTTTGGTTCGGGATTTAACTCTGAAAGGTTCTTCGACTACTTTCAAAAGAGGAACGAAGATCAAGAATATTCGGCTCACTGATGATGAGGAAGAAGTTGAGTGTCGTGTTGGGAAGGGGACTATCGTTTTGAAGACGTGTTTTCTGAAGAAGGTTTAGGGTGAGCTAGTTATTTAGTGCGATGTGTGTGTTGATTGCTTGCCAGTGTTTTTGTGCATGTGTATAATTCACCTCCTGTGCTTTTTTATTTTATTTAACAACTTTTTTTATGAATAAAACACCTACAAAGGTTCCTGGTATGGATCCTGATACAGACGTTATTGATAAATCCGTGATTCCTGGAGTTCCTGAGGCCGAAATAAATCCTGGTTTGCAGGAAAGGTCTGCTTTGAAGAGTATGGCTGCTCGTGTCCTTATGTTGACTTCTTTGGCTTTGGCTGGAATAGGTTGTGCAGGAGGTATTAATAATGGTGGGGCCAATTCAGGTGGTTTTTCTTCTGATTCTTCAGAAAGAGGGTCTGCTGTTCCGACGGTTAGAAATCCTGCTTTGAGAGATGGAGGTGTTGTGGGGGATGGCGTGGATGGAGGAGATGGAGTTCCAAAACTGAATGCTTTGAGTCTTCCTTCGTTGGAAGATTTGTTGAGTGATCCGATTTTTCTAGAAATGGCTGAAGAGATGTCAACTGCTCAAGAAGTTCTTGTTTTTCAGTTGGCGGATAAGTTTGCTCTTCGGTATGTAGAAGAGAGAGTTCTTCCTGCTTTGGGTTTGAATGCTAGACAGATGGAGGTGGCTTTGGCAGTGGTGAGGGGTAAGAATTTTGCTGGCGCTACCAAGGAAGGAGAGCGGTTGGCGTTTATAACGCTTTCGCATTTGAAGGAGGGGCTGTCTAGGGCAATGATTAGTAATATGATTGGACCTGAATCAGTGGAAAGTAGGGGGTTTAATGCACTTGAAGTTGCTGAATTAAATATTGGGGTTCAAATAGCTGACGCAATTGGTCAATGGTACAAGAAGTGGGAATTTGAAGCTCATGATATGGAAAGATCCGAAGATAGGCATGCAGCAGGTTTTGTTAGTCAGTGGCATATAGTGAAGGGGGATGAGGAATCTGGGTATAAGGAGGTTCCATATAAAGAAATTTTCCCTGAAGAATATGCTGAGATTGGTGGATTATTAACCAAAATGATTGATGATTTGTCTGATTTGCAGGGACAAGTCCTGGCTGGTGATTTGGATATTCCTTTGGAGAATATTGAAGCCAAGTTGAAGTTCTATACTAGTTGGAAGGTTGCTCATGAGGCTACGGAGGTTGAGGGTCTTGAGGGGTTGTGGAGAGAAGTTGATACTAATTATGTTTTGCAACTTGGGAAAAATGGGAGAATTGTTATACTTTTCCCAATTGAAACAGGATATGGGGCTAATAAGTCAGGACGTATTCCAGAATATTCAGCACGAGTTGAGGTAATTGCAGCTGAAGGAGAGGATCCTGTAGGGGATGGTATTAAAGCTAGGCAAAGTGCTATAGAAGATGATCTTCCTGAATTGTTAGCTGGTCTCGATATGGCTATTGAGAATACTCGGGGAATTAAGGCTCCTCTATTAACATATTTTGCTATTAGGGCAGGATTGGAAGATGTTTTTGAGATTGCAGGTCAATCTTTGCCAAATGATGAGGTGGTTGTGGCGAAAGTAGGTCGTTTGAATACAATGAATACCATTGTGATGAATGGAAGAGTGGAAGAAGGTAAGATTATTTTTAGAAAGATGTTTGGAGATCAATATGATAAAGAATTGAGCTGTATTAATATTGATGATGTGCTTGTCGATGTAGCGGTTCACGAGATGTCTCATGCAATTGGTGATAATGGTAATTTTATTGTTTCCGCTCATAGAAATGCATTGGAGGAATGGAAGTCTAATGCTACAGATTGGGTGCTTAGGCTTGGGGATGAAGATTATTCTGAGGATCAGTTGCGTGGAGCTTTTATGGCAGAGCTTCTATCTGCAATGAGATACACTCAAAGAGAGAAGGAGGCTTCGCAGAATGTGTATTTTGAGGGTTGGCAATTCTTTATGAAAACTGCGCAGGAAGTTGGGTTGATAGAGGTTAGCGAGGCTGGAGAATGGTCTTTGGATCTTGCTGGTGATAAATTGAGGACATTTGCGGAGGAGGTAAAGGATCAATGGCTTGAGCTTCAGGAAATTTATGAAGATATGAATGTGGCGAAGAGAGATGGTGACGAGTCTTCTGCTGCAAAAGCTCAGGCGCGACTTGATGCTTTTGGGGCGAAGCACGTAGTTCCTACTGCCTTTATTGAGGCATTACGAGATTTGTTTGCGAAGATGAGTGAGGAAGCAGCATAAGGTTTAAGTTGTTGGACGAAATTAGGGTTTTGATCTAGGATTATTGCATATGTCGAAATTCTATACTTATTTAGCGCGATGTAGTGATGGTAGTCTGTACACAGGTTATACTGTTGATTTGACGAAACGTGAGGCGAAGCATAATGAGGGGAAGGGCGCTCGTTATACTCGGGTTCGTTTGCCTGTTAAGATTGTTTATAGTGAAGAATTTCAAACGAAATCTGAGGCTATGAAGCGTGAGTATGAAATAAAGCGTTTGTCGAAGAAGGATAAGGAGGGGATGGTGTTGGACGAAACTAGGACTTTGGTGTAAGTTTTAAAACATGATAATTAGAAAGGCAAAACTTAAAGATGTTGAGGTGGTAGCTGCTTTTGCAGTTAAATTGTTTAAGATTCATGCGGCTTGGGATCGTTTTTTTACTCCTTCCAAAGATGTGGATAAAGTTTGTCGTGAATTTATAAAAAGGTGTGTTTATTCAAGAAATAGATATTTGTTGGTTGCGGAAGAGGATGGGAAGGTGATTGGTTATGCCTTGGGGGAGGTTGTTGGTAGGCCCCCTAGCTCTAAAATAAGAAAGATTGGATTTATTAGTGATGTGTATGTTGAGGAGAGTTTTCGTAGAGGTGGGGTTGGGAAACAATTTGTATTTGAATTTTATAAATGGTTCAAAAGTAAAAAACTTCAATATATTGAAATGACTGTGCATGTAAAGAATACAGTTGGGAAGAAAGCGTGGGCGAAGTATGGTTTTGAAACCTGTATGGAAAAGCAAAGGGTGGAGTTGGGGAAGATGAGGTTTTGAGTGAGATATCGCTTATAGATGTTAAAATCTATTGTCAAAAGCGGTCTTAATACTTTATAATTGTATAGTAATTACCACAAAGAGCGCCCTTTAAGGTTTTGTCCTTACGGGGTTCTTTTTTTTGTATGACAATTTGGTTTCTAGGTCACTTTAGATGCCATAGCTTTTGTCAAAAATGTTGCTAGGGGTTTTATGGCCTTAAAGTAGGTCAATATAGTTTTATCTAGGTCTTTTGAAATCAATATTTTTGGGTCTGTTATCCTGGCTGTAACGTAAAATTGCTTATTGGCGATTAGAGGTTCTTTACTGAGAAGTTGCTTGTATTCTTCTGCCAAAATTTTGTTTTTTTCTCCTTGTATCTCTCCCCAATACTTTTTGAACTTCTTTTCGTTAAGGATTTTTTTGAACTCAGTTGGATTTGCAGCTATGTAGTCACGTATTTGATCTCTAATATTTGGGTCTGGGCGAAATGCTCCGCTTGCAAGCATAAGTCCATCCACTCCTAATTGTACAAATATTCCAGGATGTAGCATTTTTTTACGCCCATATTTTGAAATTGAGGCGGACATGTTGGTTTTGTATGGAGTTTTGTCTTTACTAAAGCGAATGTCACGATAAATCCGAAATATTGCTTCTTTTGGAGTAATCATGATGCTGTTATCAATGCTTCGGCTTTGAAGCAGTAGTTCCTGAACAAAGTTCTCGAAGGGTTCTTTTATGTGATCTATGTAATCTTGTTTGTGCTCGTTGAACCAGACTCTATTATTGTTTTTCTTTAGATTACTTAGAAACTGGTGATAGTTTTTTGTGAAGAATGGCATGGTTGGGGGTAATTGGGACTTTGGTGGGGGATGTTTAGTCCTTGAAATATTTTTCAAAGGTTTCTTCTGGTGTTTGTGATGAGGTGTCGATGTATTTGTCTTT
>Ga0307989_1001233_pt1 | contig 14239 bp, 12 predicted proteins | sample EllFjometagen185_FD_203164 | JGI IMG/M metagenome (GOLD analysis project Ga0307989, IMG submission 203164) | Marine microbial communities from Ellis Fjord, Antarctic Ocean - #185 | ecosystem: Environmental > Aquatic > Marine > Unclassified | place: Southern Ocean | collected 2014-10-08
CCTGGGTCTGTAGATCTGCAGTCCCTAAGTCATTAGGCTCGGCAGGATCATCACCCTCAACTGGTTCCTCTACAGCTTCTTCTCCTGGAACGTTTGGCATTTTTGGTTTTTCCTCTACCACTCCGTCTAATGGTATTTCAGACTCTTCTTCATTTATAACTTCAGATGGTTTAGCTGTAGGTTGGTTAAATCCTTTAAATACCTTTGATTCTTCTATTTTACCTGAATCTTTTTCATAATAATTGCTATACCAATAATAACCACCTCCTCCAAGTAGGATGAGTAGTAATACAACCAGTATAAGAATTGGCCCCTTACTTACTCCTTTTTCACTCTTTGAAAAGGCTTCATTGATTGCATCGTCTTCCCAGCCCTCTTGTCTAAGAGCATCGATAATCTTTTTCTGATCGACACCTTTTGTCACTTGTTTTTTTACGAACTCAATGAGTTCTTTAGTTGCTTTCATATTGTTTTATTTAATTTTTATTTTCTTTATTAAATTAAAGCAGATTTTTTGAATAAAAGCAAATTTTAGTTTTCTTATATATACGTGTGATGTCCCTATCAAATAAGAGGGGCTTATGAATATAAGGTGAAGAAAGGAAAGAATGTGATGTTTTTGGCTGACTGCTCGGGTTTAGTACCCCTCAGGAGTTACTCTGTTGTTGTGCCATCAAAATCTTCATCATTTGCCTCAGCTTCTTCCTTCGTTTGACGTTCAATACCATCTTTATGATGAGGTGGAGAATAGATTGTATACATTTTAAGAGCTTCTGAAGAAGAAGTATTTACAATGTTATGATTTGCTCCAGCAGGTACAATTATTGCAGAACCATCTTTTACCTCATACTCATTTCCATCAATAATTACTTTGCCAATCCCACTCTCAAATCTAAAAAACTGGTCATTTTCCTCATGAACTTCCATACCAATATCTTCATTTGGAACAAGGCTCATTAGAACAAGCTGACAATTTTTTCCTGTATAAAGAACTTGCCGAAACTTATCGTTTTCAAGAGTCAGCTTTTCTATATTTTCATTATATCCTTTCATGTAATTTTGGTTAAAAATAAAATTTTTATTTATATTGGCTCGGGAGGAGGGATAATCTCGCTAATCACTCGCTGCATTGTCCCCACTTACTGCATTGTTTCACAATTTTGTTTGTGGCGTCAATAGGCGAACCCCCCTTACCCTTCAAATCCCTTTTCTTCCAATTTCAAAAGAACTGCCTCTGAACTTTGTTCAGAACCAATTCTTTTGGCTCGGGAGGAGGGATTCGAACCCCCGATGCCAGGACCAGAACCTGGTGCCTTACCACTTGGCTACTCCCGAATATTATTTACTTTCAGACTTTATAATATCAGAAACCTTTTTAACTGTTTCTCCGAGTTTTCCGAATATGTTTTCAACTAGATAGTCACAATCTTTTAAACGAGCGAATTCTTTGTGCATACTTTCTTTTCTTTTATTTAGCTCATCATCATCAATTGTTGCTCTGTTTACGATTCTTTCAATTAATTCCTTTTTATTTGGTACTGTAATAAATATTGTTACTAGGTTTTTTTCTGGAATTTTGTCACGAATACTATCAAAACCCTGTATATCTACCTCACGTACAATAATTTCACCCTTCACTAAGCTTTCAAGTACGGGTTCTTTGATTAATCCATAGTAATTATCCTGATGAACAACTGCATGTTCTAAGAATTTATCTTCCCTTATAGCCTTTTTGAATTCTTCTTTGCTCAAAAAGTTATATATATCTCCATCTTTTTCACCTTTCCTTTTTTGACGTGTGGTTGCAGAAAGGGGATACGTGTATTTTGGATATTTCTTTTTCAATTCAGTAAAGACTGAACTTTTTCCAGATCCAGATGGGCCGACAAGTAGAAAAATTTTACCTTTCATAATTATTTCAGGAATCAGTACACAGAACACAGAATACAGCATTATTTACTGATTTCCATTTTCTATATTCTATTTTCTAGTGAATAAACATTTGTGGCGTTATTTTAACTTATAAGTTGTATTAGGTAAATCTATTTTTACTATTGACTTACTCGACACGAAGTGATATAATGATATGATTTGATCTTTTAAAAAACCTACTCGAGCCGGGAGAGAATAGATACAATTACAAATTGAATTTGTTCTCTCCCTGCTTTTCCCCCTCCTTACCCGGATCCTTTTGGCTCTGGCAAGTGAGGAAAAGTAGTTTCTCCCCCCGATCTCATTAAGGTTTTCCTTATATGCAACCGAGGGGTAGAGAGGCCAAAAACAAAAATAAAAAAGAACCGTGACTCTATCTTTGATACAGTCACAACCACCGTTATTCAGTAGCGGGTATAAAAAAACTGATCGAAGTAGGGAGCCGTATCTAGCATTTATGCTAGATCACCGACCCACCCACTCTTACCGAGTTGTGTGTCGTTGGGGCGTCAGCCTATACCTCTGATATCATTTTTTGAATCACGTTAAATTGATGACGCCCTTTATCTATATTTTATTTTTTGAGTGAATACTTTAACTATTTACCTTTTTTGTGATAAAATAGCGTTCAGTAAATACAAATATATGAATAGTCGGGATATTGTTAGAAAGGCTTGGCAAATCACTCAGGTTCATCTTAAAAAGTTGATTTGGTATGGTGCAGTTCCTTCATTTTTTACAGTTCTTGTAAGCAGTGTTTATATGGCATACCAATATCATGCATTTAAAACATCTGCATTGTTTTCTGATACAACTGAAGCTCATGTTTTTGATACAGCTAAGACTGGATGGGAACTTGCCTCAGGTCATGTGGCGCTAACAATAATACTCATTATATTGGCTATTATTGTGATTTTTTGTTACGTGATACTACCTCCAATTTTCAATGGAACTCTTATTCAAGCAATAATGCGTATTCACAAATTTGAGCCTATTGATGGATCAGTGGAAGTGGGTGTTCGTAGGTTTTTTCCAATGTTTGAATTCGGAATCTTAACAGGATCATTTAGTATTACTACTCTTTTTACTGAATCTTCTTTTATTCTTCGATGGTGGGGTGAAAGCATCTTTTTCGTTACATTACCTATACTTCTTTTTATAGCAGTTGTAGGTATTATTGTTACATTCCTTTTTACTTATTCGGAATACTTCATTGTTCTTAAGGGGTTACCGCTAGTTAAATCTGTTATTGAAAGTTCGGTACTTGTTATTTCAAACTTACGTCGTACAGTCTTAATCTTTATACTAATGCTTCTTATTAGTGTTCGAATAATTCTAAACGTTCTCTTGGTATTAATTATTCCAATGTCTATTGTATTTTTGACGAGTTATTTTGCAACTAGTTTTTATACTATTGTTGGTTTGGTTTTATTTGGAATCTTTGGCATAGGTGTACTTCTTGTCTCTTCTTATTTACTCGGTTTATTCCATATTTTTGCTACTGCTGTTTGGGTCTTAACATTTGCGATTATCGTAGATAAAGAACGTCCTAAAATTAGAGACGTAGATTTGGGAAAAGACAACTTCTCAGCACCAGAAGGTTTATCTGGAAATCAGTCTTCAGCTTCTCCTAATCTTTAAATCTCTTTGGTCATATAAGATCCCTCAAGTTTGTATCCCAGCTTTTTGTAATATTCACGTGTGCCAATAGCAGCTATTACGGCTATTTTTTTATACCCATTTTCCTTAGATATTTCTTCTGCCTTTTCCATTAACCCCTTCCCAAATCCTTTATGTTGAGACTTAGACTCCACACTTTTTTTACCACCTAGTCCTTCTTGTCTTCCATATACATGTAGCTCTCGTACAATTGCAGCTCCAGTTAATTCATCAAATAATGGTTTAGAATTTGATGGAAGTCGGAGTCTACATAATCCAATTAGCTTATCAATGTTTGGTTCTTCAATTTGAATAAAAAATTCTTTACCTCCATTGGTTTTTAGATTTGTAACTCGTAATTCGTAACTTGTAATTGTATTATCTTGTATTTCTCTACACCTTATACACCTACAATCTATACCTTTCCTTTGTAGCTCTTGTCTTAAATTAGATTTCTTTGAACCAATAACAATGCTTTCTGCGGGGATATCTCTAATGATTCTAATAATACGACAATATTCTGGAACTTCTTTTTTTATTCCTCCAATCACATCAATTAATTCTTCATTTGTATATGGCTTAAATACATTTGAATCTTTCTCAATCATTTTAGAAAGAATGCTATATGGCGTAATAATACATGGATATACCTTTAGATAATCTGGTTTTAATCCTTCATTTTCAAATAAATCTTTAGCAGACTTTATATCTTTTTTAATATTTGATGTCGGGAGATTTGGCATTAAGTGATAACAAATCTTGAGTCCTGCATCTCGGCAAAGCTGTGTAGCTTCTACGGTTTCTTTTACGCCGTGACCACGTTTACAATATTCATTCACTTTATCATCTGTTGTTTGCACACCTAGCTCAATTCCTGTTACCCCATAACTCCTCCATCTTTTTATTTCATCTTCATCCACCCAATCTGGTCTGGTTTCTAACCAAAGACCAACACAACGATGAGTTGCTGTTTCATTCTTTTTAATTGATTCTTCAAGTGTCACTTTGTCATTTTCATCTTCATTAAGTGCTCTGTATATCTCTTTAATAAATTCTTCTTGATAAGAGTGTGGTATAGAACCCCATGTTCCACCTGCAACTCGAATATCTATTTTAGTTGTGTTGTGCCCTTGAGCTTTTAAGCCTTGTAATCTTGTCGTTACTTGTTTGTATGCATCAAATTCATTTCGAACAGCACGCATCATTGCTGGCTCATTGCTTAGATAACTTTTAGGCATTCCCTTTTCCGTCGGACAATAAATACATTGCCCTGGGCATCCGAAGTCTTTTGTAAGTACTGTAATGTTGGCAATACCAGACATGGTTCTTACTTTTCTCTTTTGTATTACCTTGAGTACATCTGGATTGTCTTTGATTTCTCCGTCTTCAATAAGCTCTTGATAAGCCTTAATCAGCTCAAGATTTTTAGGAAGAACACCACCGTTAATTTTGGTTAATTTATTACGAATAACTTTAATCTTCTTCTCATCTAAATCCCTTTCTTTTATTGCTTCAAGAACAATTTTTTTAGCTAGTGGAATCAATGATTTGCGAACAGAATAGATACTCATTTAATTATTTTTCGTTTTTAGCTCGGAGTACCAATCCTCCAATAAATGAAAGTCCAAGGATTATCATAATGGCCCAAAACTTACCCTTGGTTCCAAGAAACAATGCAGTAATACCAAAAGTAGTGGCTAAAAAATATACCACAAGTAATACCTGCCTTTCTGTAAGTCCTACATCTAACATTCTGTGATGAAGATGGACAGCTTTTCTATATTTATCCCATTCTCCACCTTTCCAAGGAGCTTGTTTATTATAAAGTCTGTAAATAATTACATACAAAGCATCCAAAATAGGAAAACCAAGAATCAAAAAGGCAGTCGCTATCTTTCCACCAGAAAATATCGCAAGTACAGCTAATAAAAATCCAAATAACATTGATCCTGAATCTCCAATTAATATCTTTGGAGGATAAAAATCAAATAGCCAAAACCCGAGTGCAATCATGGCAACGATTATTGCAAGTGTTGCTACTTCTGGTTGATTTACTATATCCGAAATACTCAAAAAGAATAATGTTAGACACCCAATTACCGTAATACCACTTGTCATTCCGGGCACACCATCAAGCCAGTTCATCGTATTTACAATAAGCAATACCCAAGCTACTGAAACAACTCCAGATAAGGCCATAATTGTAACTGTAGTATCACCGAGTTCCACAATAAATTTAATTTGATCTAGGTGTATAAGGCCACCAAATGGATTACTAATATGTGGAGTACCTATCCCAACAAATACCATAATGATACCCGCTAGTATTTGAACAAGTAGCCTAATCCATGCAGGTAAGCCATATCTATCATCAATAAAACTCACTAGTACAATTAATCCACTAGCGAGCATTAATCCAAGTATCTTTATTGTTGGATCAAAAAATATCAGTACAAGAACAACAAAGAGTAAATATAATAATATTCCTCCTGGATAGGGGATTGGCTTTCTTGAATATCCATATTTTTTTGGATTATCGAGTAACCCAAGTTTTGGAAAAACTTTCAGTGCAATGGCTACTGAAAGAACTGTAAGAATTAGTGCCGATAATGCGGGGAATAAATATTGCATAATTATAGGATTCAGAACTCAGTACTTAGGAATCAGCTGAATTCTGATTGCTGAATCCATAAAAAATTACCATCCTCTCTCGGCCATTTTTATTTCCAAGTCATCCATTTCAATTCCTACCATAGGTTCTCCTAGGTCTTCAGAAATTTCAGCTAGCTTTTTTGGATCATTAAAATGAGTTACTGCATCTACAATTGCCTCAGCGCGAGTTTTTGGATCACCAGATTTAAATATTCCTGATCCTACAAAAACTCCGTCACATCCAAGCTGCATCATCATGGCAGCATCAGCTGGAGTAGCTATACCACCTGCAGCAAAATTTACCACGGTTAGCCTACCAAGTTTCAATGTTTCTTTAAGAAGTTTCATTTCAATTTTTTCAATATCACAAAAAACTTTCAACACTTTCTCGTCTGCTTTTTGTAATTTTGTAATTTGTTCACTGATTTTTCTAAAGTGGTGGACTGCTTCAACTACATTTCCTGTCCCTGCTTCACCTTTTGTCCTAATCATTGCAGCACCCTCTTGAATTCTTCTAAGTGCCTCACCTAAATTTCTTGCTCCACAAACAAAAGGTACCTTGAATTTTGATTTATCAACATGATACTGATTATCTGCCGGAGTCAATACTTCACTCTCATCAATATAATCAATTTTTAATGCTTCTAGAATTTGTGCTTCTACAAAATGACCAATTCTAACCTTAGCCATAATTGGTATAGTTGCACACTTTATAATTTTTTTAATCATTGCAGGATCGCTCATGCGAGAAACACCACCATCTTTACGTATATCTGCAGGTACTCTTTCAAGAGCCATTACAGCTACTGCTCCAGCCTTTTCAGCAATTTTTGCTTGATCGGCATTGGTTACATCCATAATTACTCCTCCTTTAAACATTTGAGCGAGACCTTTTTTGAGTTTGAGAGTATTTTTTTGTTCCATATTTTATTAAATTTAAAGCCTCCGAATTCTAACATACATATTGAAAACTTGAAAATTTGAAAACTGAGAAGATTCCGGGTCGAGCCTGGAATGACATTGTGGTTTTCAATATCTCAAATTAAAAGTTTAGCCCACTAGATGAACCTGATGAAGATGTATCTATTTTTTCGTAAGTATTTGATGGTGAGCTTGAAGGTTCTGAGCCAATTTGAAACAGAACAATAAACGAAAAAATAATGACTATTATAGAAACAATACTAAATCCAATCACTACTGTCTTAAATTGAGGTGCAAGATATCCAAATTTCAAAAGATGTCTCACAACCAAAATACTTAAGATAATGAATACGATGAGAAAAACAAAATATAGTGCAATAATTAAACCCATTACCTTTATTTAAGTTGCTAAATTAATATTAGTTTATCATTACTAGGCAATAAATTGCAATTTGTGATTATTTTTGCTAAAGTAATCTCGATGAACGCAGTAATAACTACTACCACTGAAACAACTACAACCTCATGATATGAGGCAGGTCGTTTTATGTGAAATATCCGATCGCCTCAAGAAGGCGGTTTTTTGTTTACAATATACTCCTTTCATCTTTATACTAATCTTACTTGATAACCTTATATACAATGTCAAAAGAACAAGTATCCCTTCATAGTAAACGTCACAGTTTATCTCATGTTTTAGCTCAAGCAGTACTCGATATGTTCCCTGATGCAAGTCTTGCTATTGGTCCTGATATCGATAATGGATTTTATTATGATTTTGATTTGCCACGAACGCTAATTCCAGAAGATCTTCCAATCATAGAAAAGAAAATGAAGCATATCATTAAGCAAAATCAGAAATTTGAAAGTTATGTGGAACCTATTGATAAAGCTATTGAGTTCCTAAAAGAAACAAAACAAGGTTATAAAGTAGAGCTTGTGGAAGATTTAGCCACAGGAGGTGAAACAGAAGTTAGTTTTTATAAAAATGGTCCATTTGTAGACTTATGTAAAGGTCCACATGTTGAATCAACTAATAAAATTGATCTTAATTCATTCAAACTTGATAAAATTGCTGGAGCTTATTGGCGTGGAGATGAAAAACGTCCAATGCTTCAACGTATCTATGGGCTCGCTTTTGATAACAAAGATGAATTAACAAATTATTTATTCTTACGAAAAGAAGCTGAGAAGAGGGATCATAGAAAACTTGGTAAACAATTAGATCTATATTCCTTTCATGATGTTGGTCAGGGTTTCCCTTTTATTCATCCAAAAGGAATGGTTATTTGGAACGAATTAATTAAATATTGGAAAGAGGTACATGATCGTTATGGATATCTTGAAACAAAAACTCCAATCATCTTAAATAGAGAACTGTGGGAAAAGTCAGGTCATTGGCAAAACTATCGTGAAAACATGTACACTACTGTAATTGATGATGTTGATCATGCTATTAAACCAATGAATTGCCCAGGTGGAATGATTCTTTATAAGAATGATATGCATTCTTATCGTGAGCTACCTATTAAAGCTGGGGAAATTGGCCTAGTTCATCGCCATGAACTTTCTGGCGTTTTATCTGGTCTATTCCGTGTTCGTTCTTTTCATCAAGATGATTCACATATTTTTATGACAGTGGATCAAATTAAAGAAAATATTATTGAAGTTATTAAAATTGCTGAAGAAATTTATGGTAAGTTTGGTCTTGATTTCCATTTAGAGCTATCTACAAGACCCGAAAAATCTATTGGTACCGATGAACAATGGGAAGCTGCTACAAATGGTTTGCGTGAGGCTCTTGATGAATATGGTAAAGGATATGATCTTAACGAAGGAGATGGTGCCTTTTATGGTCCTAAAATCGACTTTCACATCGAGGATGCACTTGGTAGAACGTGGCAATGTGGAACTATTCAGTTAGATATGTCTCTTCCAGAACGTTTCGAATTAACATATGAGGGTGCAGATGGTGAAAAGCATCGTCCAGTCATGATTCACCGCGTTATATACGGTAGTGTTGAGCGTTTCTTTGGAATCATTGTTGAGCATTTTGCTGGAGCCTTTCCTGTATGGCTCGCTCCTGTACAAGTTGCGATTCTTCCTGTTGCAGATGTCCACGAGGAATATGCAAACAAGGTTCTATTAGATTTAAAAGAATCAGGAGTGCGTACATTACTTATGACTGCTGAGGAAACTTTAGGAAAAAGAATTAGAACTGCAGAAAAACAAAGAGTTCCATATATGCTTGTAGTGGGGGATAAAGAAGTTGAAGATAAGGCGGTAACCGTTAGAGACTATAAAACTAAAGAGCAAAATCCAATGAAGACAGGTGATTTTGCAAAACAGGTATTAAAAGAGATTCAAGAACGCTCTTTATAAAAAGAAGTATAAAAAAAGACCCGTCCTCGTAGGGATGCGATTAATCGCATCGTGTAGAAGGCGGGTCTTTTTAGTTTTAAATAATTTAATTATTGACCAACTGCTGTATCTGTAGATACTTCATCTTTTTCTCCTTTATCAGCATCATCTAATTGCATTTTAGCTGAATTAAGAACATGAGTAGGTGTTCCATCAATTTTCTTTCTTTTTTCACCTACTGGGTTGTAATCCTCAATGTTGTATGCGTATTCTTTACCAATACTTATATCCGCGCTACCATTTTTTACTGCAAGACCTGTTACCTTCATAGTTACTATGTTTGTTCCAGGAATAGGTTCGATATCCATAGTGTAAGCAAATTCATCTCCACTTGGATATTTAACAGTAAATGCAGATTCATTTGAAGCAAAGGTCTCAAATAATTCATGACGAGATTTTTGTTCGGCTTCCCGTTGAGCTCTTTGATCATCCATTTTTGTAGTAATTCTGGTAAGTACTTCATTTGCAGCTTTCACTACCTTATCAACTTCTGGATTTCTAATTTTTGAAGTGAATTTAACAACACATTTATTCTTTACCTCCGCATCTACTAATCCTTTATTATTCAATTCTCTCATTATAGGTAAAAGCGCAGGAGTATCTTCACCTTTTAGTGGGATAAGTCGAGTAATAGGGTTTTTTTCATCAGTTAATGCTATATAGGTTTCATCAAGTAAGACTTTATGAGTTTCAGCTCTCTGATTCTTTTTTTCGTGATGAGTTTTAGCAAGTTCACTGATTCGTGCATATTCTGTATTTACTACCTCAGCAAGTTCAGGTGCTCCTTTAATACCTTTATGACCAGAAAAAGTTCGTTTACCCTTTATGTTTCTTTCAAATAACAATCCCTCTAATTTCAATCTCTCAATTATTGCATTGAAACCTGGTTTTTGATTAGCTTTGACAAAAGATTTTTGTAATGGCAGATCTTCAGTTGCATTTTGAATGAGAGCATCTATTTCAGGTAGATGTCTTTCATATTCTGTATTTACAACATTAGCAAGTTCATCTGCTCCTTTAATATCTTTATGACCAAAAAAAGTTCGTTTACCCTTATTATTTTCAATTATTATCCTTTTTAATTTCAATTTATCAAGTATTCTCCTGAAACCAGGTTGCTTTTCAGTTTCAGTAAATGAATTTTGTGATGGCAGATCTTCAGTTGCATTTTGAATTAAGGTAGTTAGTTCAGTACCTCTTTCAGCTAAAGCCGCTTTAAATCTGTCTCGCATTTCATCAGCTGCATTAATACGATTTAAATGTGTCATAGCTTCTTTTGGATCCATTAATTGTCCGTCAACTTCGAGGGCCATTGGACCCGGTTGTTGTGTATTTGGTTTACCCATAATGATATTGTTATTTATAATTATTATACATACATTATAACATATCACATTAAATCTGTCAAGTGAACTAGAACATAATAAAAACCCTTATGCCTTTCGTACACTTTATTTCCAGAAAATATCAATAATTGCTTTTGTGTTTGCGAGTATTTCTCTTTCTTTAAACTGATTAATTTTATAATACTCGTGTTTATCAGCGCTTAACCCTACTGCACCTTTCCCCTTATATTTAGCTATAAATAGCGCTCTAGGTAGGTGATATCTTTGAGTGATTAATACATAATTACTTTCAGAATCTAAATTAATTATTGATTGAAAAGTATTTAGCCCTTTTGGATCTTCAGTTATTAATTCTTCGTTTACTCCATCTTCTATTGCGTATTTTTTCATGGCCCAAGTTTCATTTGGTGCTCCAGTCATTATAATGTTTTCTATCTTTCCTCCTTCTAGTAGCTCTATACCTGTATCAACACGATCTCTAAGTACGTCAGATAGCCTTTCTCCGTATGCTGCTGCACCAAATACCACTCCAGTTTCCGCTGCTGGTACATCATTTACATTTTCATAAATACTATTTTCTGTTTGTAATTGAATAAAGCCGGTTGAGATATATGGAAAAGCAAAAAGCCCCATTATTATTAGTCCAAATTTTACAAATCCACTGGGTCTTTTCATATTTTATAGCAATACAAATTACATTTTTTATCCAATTTATCCTCTTTATACGCTTCTCTATCTGGTATTGGCCAAACGTAAGTAATAAGCTTTGCCCCTTTTTTTGCTTCTTTATCAATTTTTTTCAAAAGCTTTGGATATGTATCTCTCATTAAAAATACATATATTACGTCTGCCTTTGATATATCAGCTCCCCAAAAGTCTTTGTACATTATTTTTACATCTTCTTTTAAAAAATATGACTGCATCTTTGCAAGTAAGTAGGGGAGTAACGAAACCTCATACCCAATTCCCTTTGCACCTCTTTTTGCAGCTCCAAATAACAATCTTCCATCTCCACATCCTAAATCCATTACAATATCACCCTTTTTAATCTCTGCAATGTCTAGGAATCTCCCTATATCACTTTTTTTAGTTGGGACCCATGGTGCAGCACTAATAGACCCATATACGTATGTGAGTAAGAAGATGAAACCGATTATTAAAGCAATTGTAGTTATCAAAGTTTTTTATTTATTTTTTTTAATCCACCATTTTTTGAACATTGGGATAATGCTCATGGATAGTAAATAAGCGAAGGCTGGTACAATAGCTTCTACAAAAGGGGATTTAAAACCAGCTACCATCATAAACGTCACAATAAGTGTATATGTAATAACTGCAATAAGGATCTTTCTTGTCCAACAAGTTTCCCAGGCTTTATCAGCCTCAACTTTTTTGTTACGTGCCTTAATGGCTTCGATTTCCCGTTGAATGGTTTTGAGTTCGCTCATAAGTTGTAGTGGTGCCCGAGGAGAGAATTGAACTCTCACTCCCGAAGGAACACGATTTTGAATCGTGCGCGTCTACCAATTCCGCCACTCGGGCATTAATGCAATGATAAGTTTAAATTTTATGAGCTAAAAAGTCAATTTACAAAAAACCCTGAACGCGCGATAACGTTATCTAGCCTGCGAGGATTATCATCCTCGCCTTCAGGGTTTTTTAAATTTACTAATTATTTATCCTCTTTCTTGTCATCTTCCTTCTTTTCCTTCTCTTCCTTCTTATCATCATCAACTACTTCTCCTTCAGTAACATCTCCTTCTTCATTTTTGTCAGTAACTTTTACATCATCTTCCTCCTTACTATCATTCGCTTCAGCGTTTTCAACATTCTTATAAATCTCTGATCCCATTTTTTGAGCTTCTTGCTCTAAATCTTCAGTAGCCTTTTTAATAGCTTCAAGGTCAGATTTTTCTTCTTTAAGTAAGTCTTTCAATGTAGTTATTTTTTCGTTTACTGGTTTTTTAACTTCATCAGAAAGCTTGTCATCATTTTCACGCATCATCTTTTCTAATTGAAAGATCATACCATCAGCTTTATTACGAGTTTCTACATCATCTTTTCGCTTTTTATCCTCTTCAGCATGTTCTTCCGCATCCTTTCTCATTTGTTCTACTTCCTCCTCGCTAAGACCGCCTGCGCCTTGAATGGTAATGTTCTGCTCTTTACCAGTTCCTTTGTCTTTTGCAGTAACCTTTAAGATACCGTTCGCATCAATATCAAATGTAACCTCTACTTGAGGTACACCTCTTGGTGCTGGTGGAATACCATCTAAAATGAAACGACCGAGTGATTTATTACCTTCAGCCATTTCACGCTCTCCTTGTACTACATGTACATCTACACTTGGTTGATTATCTGCTGCAGTAGAGAAGATTTGAGACTTAGAAGAGGGGATAGTTGTATTTCTTTCGATAATTGGTGTAGCAACTCCTCCAAGAGTTTCAATACTTAATGTTAATGGAGTTACGTCTAGCAATAGTAAATCCTTTACACTGTCATCTCCCATTAGCTTACCACCTTGGATAGCAGCTCCAACAGCTACTACTTCATCTGGATTAACACCCTGATGAGGATCTTTTCCAAAAATCTCTTTTGCTTTTTTAATTACAGATGGCATACGAGTCATTCCCCCAACCATTACAACCTCATCAATGTCGCTTGCTTTCAATTTTGCATCTTTAAGTGCTTGTAGACATGGCTTTTCAGTTCTATCGATCAAATCACTTACAAGCTCTTCAAACTTAGAACGAGATAATTTTAAATTCAAATGCTTTGGTCCACTAGCATCAGCTGTAATAAAAGGAAGATTAATATCAGTTTCTTGAGTAGAGGAAAGTTCAATCTTTGCTTTTTCAGCAGCCTCTTTAAGTCTTTGTAGTGCCATTTGATCTTTAGATAGATCAATTCCATCACTTTTTTTGAATTCTTCTGCAAGCCAAGCAATAACAACTTGATCGAAGTCATCACCACCTAAATGAGTATCTCCATTAGTAGAAACTACTTCAAATACTCCATCTCCAATTTCTAGGATAGAAATATCAAATGTACCACCACCAAGATCGAATACAGCAATTTTTTGATCTTTATCTTTTTTATCAAGACCATAAGCAAGAGCAGCAGCAGTTGGCTCATTAATAATACGTTTTACTTCAAGTCCAGCAATTTTACCAGCATCTTTTGTAGCCTGACGTTGTGCATCATTAAAATAAGCAGGAACTGTAATTACAGCTTCTGTAACAGGTTCACCTAGATATTTTTCTGCATCAGCTTTTAGCTTTTGAAGTACTCTTGCAGAAATTTCTGCA
>Ga0307989_1001234_pt1 | contig 14236 bp, 16 predicted proteins | sample EllFjometagen185_FD_203164 | JGI IMG/M metagenome (GOLD analysis project Ga0307989, IMG submission 203164) | Marine microbial communities from Ellis Fjord, Antarctic Ocean - #185 | ecosystem: Environmental > Aquatic > Marine > Unclassified | place: Southern Ocean | collected 2014-10-08
GAGTAGGTCTATGGAAAGACAAAGATATGATGGTTGGAGAGTTTTCAAAAGGAATGAAAATTAGATTAAACATCGTGAGAGCTATGTTAAATGATCCAACAATGTTATTCCTTGATGAACCTACTAACGGTCTAGACCCAACAAATGCAATGATTCTAAAAGACATGATTAGAGAGTTTAGAGCAAATGGTGGAACAGTATTTATTACATCACATATTATGAGTGATATTGATCAGTTATGTGATAGAGTAGCATTCATCGTTGAGGGAAAAATCATTGAAATGGATTCACCAAGAAATCTTAAAATAAAATATGGAAAAAGAACTATGACATTAGAGTATAAAGAAAATGATCAAACAGTTACAGTTGAATTTCCATTAGATGATATTGGTAAAAATAAAGAATTCTTAAACCTTTTACAATCAAAGGAAGTAGAAACATTGCATAGTGGAGAAACTACACTTGAAGATATTTTCATTAAAGTAACAGGAGTTCAGCTTAAAGATGAATAGTAGATTAGCTTTCTTAGTAAAAGGTGAATTAATAAGATTACATAAATATAACATCACTTCAGTTAGTATTATAGTTGCAATTTTATGGGGTATTATGTTGTATTTTGTAAATACTGCCGTGTTTGATACTATGTTACCAATTCTTGTAATGATGGATGCTTCGATGATGGCATTGATGTTTGTAGGATCAGTTATGTTTTTTGAAAAAAGCGAATCAACAATTTCAACAATGCTTGTAACACCGGTTACAAATAGAGAATTACTTGTTTCTAAATTAATTGCCAATGTAGCACATAATATAATAGCTTCATTATTATTGGTAATTGTATTTGTGTTTGTAAAAGATGTTCAGATAAATTTCATTATATTGTTCTTAGGAATTTTGGTTTGCACTTCCTCTTTCACACTAGCTGGGATTATACTATCGTATTTTTCTAAAGATTTTATGGGTTTATTGATGTTTGTATTTGTGATAATGATAACGTTAGCAGTACCATTTGTATTACTAATGCTTGATATAATAAGTGGTCCAGTATGGGAAAACATTCTAATGTTTAGTCCATTACAAGCAGCACAAGAAATTATAAATGCAGGATTTAAAGGTTATGAGTTTACATATAGATACTTTGTAAGCTTTGGATTATTGTTCTTCGGTGGAATTTTTGGATATTACTTTTATGCATTACCAAAATTCCAAGATTATGCAGTTAAGCAAAGTGGGGTGTAATAATGTTTAAAACAGTTTTAATAGCAGAATTTAAGAATATGCTTAGAGATAAAATGTATTTATTCTTTGCAATTTATCCGGTTATACTTGGTTTTCTAGGATACTTGTTAATACCTTACATGAAAAATAGAATGGATGAAAGTAGTCTTTGGCCAGAAATAGTAGCCATGTTTTTGATTTTAATTACAGGATATATTTTTGGTGCATTAACTGGATTCACTTTGTTAGATGATAAAGATGATCTTGTTCTTATGTCACTAAAGATTACCCCAATTCCTGTTAAATACTATGTTATGGTTAAGTTGTTATCTGGATATATATTTGGAGCTATCGCAACTTTCATATTAATTATCGCGACAGGTTTCTTACCAGGAGCAAGTATTTGGGTAATAATCATGATTACTCTTGCAGGAGCGATTCAAGCTCCAGGAGTTGCATTAATTGTTAATTCATTTGCCGATAATAAAGTAGAAGGATTTGTTATAATGAAGTTATCTGGAATGATTCTTATTTTACCAGTTGTAGCATTCTTTGTAATGGATTGGCAAGAAGTATTCCTAGCTATTGCACCAGGTTTCTGGACAGCTAGAATGATTCAAATTGAGTTACTACCTACCATGGATTATAATTTAACATTCGTAGCATACTTCATTGTAGGAATCATATATAACTTAGGTTTCTTATATTTATTAATGAAACTATATACAAAAAGAAGCAACATTTAGGAGGTGAATCATGCATACATTAGGTGTAGTACTAGTAATTTATGGTTTAGTTTGTCTTATCGTGATGGCTACTAGATTACCACTTGCTTATAACTCATCAAAAGTAAAAGCAATGATAAAAATGATGGGTAAAAAGGGCTTTGATATCTTTTTCTTAGTTTGGACAGCTCTTGTACTTGGAGCAGGAATAATAATCATAATGCTTAATCAATGATATTTTAGTCATAATAAAAAATGTTAGTGATCAATTGATCGCTAACATTTTTTTGATTTTATTTATATTTCAAGTCTAGGTTTAAAATCAAGTCTTCTATATAGGAAATATCCAACAAATGTAATTAAGAAGTTACTTAATAGCATCGCTGTCCAAATACCACTGTTTCCCATATCTGTGTAATATTTAAAGATGAATATGAGTGGTATCCTAAGAATCCAAAGTCTTGTTACTCCAAAGATAAACGTATATTTTGTTTTTCCTGTTCCATTAAATGCTCCAATAAATGTTGTAAATACAGCCATTAAAGGGAGTCCAATTATTAAGTAGAACATATACTTAACTGCTAAGTCTAAAGCTCCCTGATCTCCTTCTAAAAAGATAGCAACTAAAGGTTCTCTAACTCCGAGAATTATTAGACTAAGAACAATCATAATTCCAACTGAAAATTTCATAGCTTTGGAAAATGCTTCTTTTGCTCTTTGTGGATTTAAGTTCCCAATGTTTTGTCCAATGTAAGCTGCGAGTACTCCACCTATTGCCATAACAGGATGTAAAATCAAACTACTAATTCTATTTCCTACACTAAAGGCAGCTATTGTTTGATCGCCATATGAGATAATTATTGTGTTCATTATAATAAACCCAACTGCTGTTATTGCTTGCCCGCTTGCAGCAGGTAAAGCAATTTTTATTATTTTATTTGAAATATATTTTTTGATTTTGAATTTACTAAATGAAATAGTAATCCCATCTTTTGAGAAAAATAATTGATACAAAATAAATGGTACAATTATTGTATTTGCTATAACTGTAGCATATGCTGCACCTTGTACTCCAAGTCCTAAAAGTGAAATTAAGATTGGAGATAAAATGATATTTAATACCATTGTTATAACTCCAAAAACAACAGGAGTTACAGTGTCTCCACCAGATTGCCTTATTGCAGTAAAAGCAAAGAATATGAAAACAAAAGTTAATTCAAATGATCTAATCTGTAAGTAGGAAATACTATTTTCAAGTAGATATCCTTCAGCTCCCATCATAGTCATGATGTAAGGTGCTCCAAAGTAAGATATAACATTTAATATCAAACCAGTGATTGCAGCTATAAAGAAAAGGTTTGTAGCATATCTTCTTGCATCTTCAATTTGATTTGAACCAACAAATTGAGATATTAGAGCAGTACCAGCTATTGCTAGTCCCATTCCTAGTGAGATGAAGGTGAACATAACAGGAAAAGTAATCGAAATCGAGCTAACTGCTTCTGCACTAAAATTAGGAATTTTAGAAACAAAATACATATCAACTAAATCATGAATTGTTTTTATAAAGTTATTAATCATAAGTGGTAATGCAAGTAAGATTAATCCTTTATATATGTTAGGATCTTTTAAGATTAAATATCTTCTGCTATCATCTTTGGACATTGTAACACCTTCTCAAAAAATATTATATCACATATAAAAAATTGCACCCATAGTCAACAAAATTCTTTTTGTCATATTAAAAGCACCAATATAAAAATCATTATACAAGGTGCTTTAATTAAACACATTTTATCTGGAAAAATACTTCAATACTCTTAAAACTCTCAATGTATTCCATCTACTGCTTTCTCCGGTTTTCTCCATATCAAAATGGACTTCACCAGGATGTTTTGCCTGAACTGGCCATGTTCCATCTTTTCTTCTTTTTTTGTACAAAACGTCAATTGCATCTTGCATTCTCTCATCATATTTTGTTCCTGAGTCCATTATTGCAACTAGAGCTCTTAGAATATCATATTTCCATCTTGGAGGATAAGATAACATAAGGAAACTTTTGTTTATAACATTACCTGTTCTATCTGATTTATAGAGTCGATGTATTAAAATAAATTCAATACATTCTTTCCTGATTTTTATCAACTCATCTAATCTATATTTGTATCCACCTTCAATATACGAATTTAATCCTTCAATTAATGATACAGTTGAATGCAATGAACTGTGCTTTGCACCAGATCTTTCCAATCTACAATTGAATCCCCCATCATTCATCTGTTGAGAAATAACATAATCAATAATAGATTTCAATCTCTCTTCCTCTACTTTAAAATAACAAAAAAAGTTAAGAGCCATTCCATCAACACATATATCTGGTTGCTCTATTTTTTTTGAACAGCTAACTCCTTTTGACTCAGTAACATGATTAGATAAAATGTAATCAAGCAGCTTGTCTATATTATCATTAGGAAGGATATTTAATCTTCTTAATTCAAGAAGAGTATAATGAGAACTTATCCATTTTGGTTGATAATATCTTAAACCCCAATGTAAGTTATCGTTTTGTAAATCCAATATTCTTTTACCATATCCTTCTAAAGAAATAAGTTTTTGCAACTCTGGTTTATCGATATATAATAGGTCTCTATAAGTTTGATATTGTATAGAAACATCACCCTCTAATAGCCAATTAATTAAATTCATAGTGAATTTATATAATAACATTTGCAAGTTATTATAACTCCCTTCAATACATTTTATAAGTGTATTTACTTTTTAATTTCTAAAGGTGGTCTTGGACCATAATATTGATAATATCTAGCTTCTATTCTACCATTGTAAAGCTTTCTTTGTCTGTCTGATTTTTTATTATATACTTCTTCAAATCCATCGAATGAAGTAAGAATATACTTAGACCAAGTGTCCAATTTATTAAAAATATCACCCATGTTTTTATACAACTTTTCCACTTGTTTTTGTTCTGAGAGTCTTTCTCCATATGGTGGGTTAGATATAACTATTCCATAATCATTTGAATAATCAACATCTATAAAGTCATTACTAGAAAAAGTGATACAATCATCTACTCCTGCTTCCTCAGCATTTTCAATAGCTGCTTCCAAATTTTTTCTACTGATGTCAGAAGCAAATATTTTTATATCAGCATCGTGATCAATTGCAAGATAGGCTTTTTTAGTTTCTTCTTTCCATATTGCATCACCGATAATTGGCCAATGTTTTGATGCGAAATCTCTACTAAGACCAGGTGCAATGTTTCTTCCTATTAATGCAGCTTCTATTGGGATAGTACCTGAACCACAAAAAACATCATATAAGACTCTGTCTTTTCGCCAAAAACTTAGCATAACTAAAGTTGCTGCCAAAGTCTCTTTTATTGGTGCTTCAACTGTTTTGATTCTGTACCCTCTTTTATGAAGTGCAACTCCAGATGTGTCTATTGTTATTGTCGCAATATCTTTTAAGAAAGCTACTAGAATTGTAAATTCTGCTCCTGTTTCAGCAAACCAAGAGACATTATAGTGTCTCTCTAAATTTTTAGCTACAGCTTTCTTAACCATCTTTTGACAGGCAGGAACACTTGATAATTGTGATTTAAGCGACTTCCCATTAACTGTAAATTTACCCTCAAGAGTTATAATTTCATGCCAAGGTAAATTTGTAGTTTGATCAAATAATTCATCAAATGTTACTGCTTTAAATTCACCCATTTTAAGGAGCACTCTATCCGCACTTCTTAGCCATAAATTAGCTCTAGCTATTCCTGCTTTATCACTTAGAAAAGTAACCTTCCCATTCTCGGTTTTTACAACCTCAAATCCAAGGGCAATTAGTTCTCTTTTTACAACTGCTTCAATACCAAAAGTTGTAGTGGCTATTAACTCAAATTTTTCCATAGTTTCTCCTCATCATGTTATATATATACATTCAATCCTTTTAAGATTGATTGTTTTATTTAGAATTCTGATGTTTCCATTAGTTCATCTAAATATTTAATTTCATCTAAAAAATCATTATATATTTCATTTAATCTTTTTGTTGTTAAGTTGGTTTGTTTTCTAATACGTTTTAAAGGAACATATGCAAAATGAATTTCATCATTTGTCATACCCAAATATATTTTTTTTGCTTTCATATTACTTTTCAGTCTAATCATTGTATCTATATATTTTTCCTCGTTATAAGAAAAACGATTTCCCTCTTCAATAAATACTCTGAAATTTTCTTCATCCTCTACTCTTTCAAATTTCACTCCAGATAACTTAGGCTTTGAATGCGATCGGATTTGAAATAGACTTGTGCTGCTATATTTAAGTATGCAGTAAACACCATTAAAATGTACAGTTTTATTCTTTCCACCACCAGTAATTAAAGTAGTATCAAATATCTCAAATGTGTTGTCGTTTGGTGAAATTCCTTTTATATGTCTTTTTATACTACTTCTCGCATATTTGGAAAAAAGTCCTCCCCTTTTATTAAAATCAAAGTCTCCTTTTTCAAAAGGAGTATAATCATAGAAGGTACCTCTTTCTAAGTTGATCTTATTGTATATACTCTTATACAAATAGTTAAATGCAGGTTTTTCACTCACACTTACATAACTTACAATAACAGCTATAATAAGAAATGCTAGAATCATGCCTCCATAAACAAGATAAAAGATAATGAATACCTCATTGCCTAAAAGCCCTGGAATCAATGCCAAAATAACAAGTATCCCTACAAATCCAAACAAAATAGACATCCAAATAGTTTGAAGTTTCTTACTTCTCTCGTTAATCATTTTCTTATATTCTGATATAACGGCTCTCGATTCTGATTCAATATACATAATTCCACTCCTTACTTACATATCTATCATAATAAAATTATATCATACCCTAATAATCTAATACATAATAATTATGCAAAAACTAACTTATTTCTTCTTCTAAATTAGAAAAAAAGTCATGGTAAAAAATACCATGACTTCAAATAGAATATTTAAATGTATAAATCTCTTTTTTTGTAGAAATAAAATGTTGATGCAAATGTTCCAATTGTAATTATAAGCGCTATGATAATGTATAGCACACTAAAATCACCCAGTAACATCTTATCTGATGGAAAGTATTGAAATGGAGTAATGACTTTAAGAAAATCTAATTTTCCATCAACCATTCCTATTAAAATTGACAACATAAATGTACTCATAAGTATTCCTACAGTTATTGATCCTGATTTCTTGTATTGTTTAAGCACAGCAGACAACACCATTCCAAGACCTAGGAAGATCATTTGAATGAGGAATACTCCTACAGACATATTAAAGAGAAATTGGAAATAGCCTTCAGATACATCAAATCTAACATAAGTGAAATATACTGCAGCAATAACAAATACGTTTACTAGAAATGAGTTAACAACAGCAACTACCATCTTAGAAGCAATTACTTTATTTCTTTTCACAGGCAAAGAGAACAAATACTCAGCAGTTTTGTCTTTCTCTTCTTTTGATATAATTCCACTACCAATTAATCCAGAAAAAATTGCTAGTGGTAAGTAAATATAGATTGAAACAATGCTTATGAACCCTTCAGGTTTTGTCATATCAGCAACATTAGTACCAAGTGCCTGAAATAATATTTCAAAATTCTCCATTGCTTCAGCTATTGCTGGATCTCCAGCAAATGCACTAAATTCTATTGATGCAACAGCATGAAGTACCATAAGTGGAATAGTCCAGAGTAATAAAGATTTTAGATTAGCCATAAATTCTCTTTTTATTATATTCATGAGAACCTCCTAAAGTGACGCAATATTTCTATTTTTATATAAGAAATAGCTTAGTGGAATGGATATTATAATTATCAATATGGATATAATTGCTAATCTCCAATCGTAGTGTCCATTAATCAAAATATACTCAGGATCAAAATGACTGTAAGGTGTGAGAATCTTAAATATGTTTGAACTCAGAATTGATCCAAATGATGATAGCAAGAACATTCCAAACCCAAGTGCCATTGAAAAACTGAGAACACTACTCACTTTCTTGATTGAAACAGAAATTAGCAATCCAATACTGAAGAATGCTAATTGGAAAAACACAGTAGTCGATAAAACTAAATTTACGTTTGTAAAGTTTGGTGATTCATCACCTTTGATTACTAGTAATACTAATAATGATGAAATCCAAACAGCGATATTTACAATTGTTAAACTTGTTAAAGCGGCAAGATATTTAGAGAAAAGTATTTTTCCTCTAGAAATTGGTTTACTTAATAAGAAATCTGCAGTTAGTTCTCTTTCTTCAACACTCAAAATATGGAATCCATAGTTTGAAGCCTGAATTGCAAGTGGTATTTGAATCATTCCAAAAGAAAGACCAAAATATCCAAGCAAGCTGAAAACTGGTAATTCAGAACTCATTCCAAAAAATGCTAAAAACTCTTCTGGAAAACTATCCATCAATGATTGGAATGTTTCTGTATCTCCTTGCATCATCGGAAAAAATAGCATATAAAACACAAGACCGAAAGGAACAAAAAATGTCCATAGGAATATTGATTTTTTCATCATTCCTAACTCAAATTTAAATATATTCATATCCTCACCTACTCGTAATAATGCATGAATATTTCTTCTAATGTTGGTTCTTCTACAAGTATATCTGATAGTTCTAATCCTGCAATGATTTTGACTATATCATTGACATTTCCTTTAAAGAAAAATGAGACTTTATCATCTCTCTCAACTAGATTTGTTACCCCATCTATATTAAATTTACCATGATTTAGTTTTACCCCTCTAACAGTAAACTTCTTATATGTATCATTCTTTAGCGCTTTTACATCTTGAATGCTTACTATTTCACCCTCTTTAATGATGGCAACTCTATTACAAAGCTGTTGAACTTCACTTAAAATATGAGAACTGAATAATACAGTTGCTCCTTTTTTATTTTCCTCAGAAATTAGATTAAAGAATTTTTGCTGCATTAATGGATCTAATCCACTTGTCGGTTCATCCAAAATTAATAATTTTGGAGAATGAAGCAATCCTTGAACAATTCCAACTTTCTTCTTATTTCCATAAGACAAATCCTCAATTTTACGATTAAGATCTAATTCCATGATTTCTGATAATTCTTGAATTCTTGCTGAACAATCTTTGTTATAAAAGCTAGCAGAATAATTCAGTAAATCAATTACTTTCATTTTATCATAGTAAAAGATTTCAGAAGGTAGATATCCAATTTCTGCTCTTACTTCTGCACCAAATTCTATTGCATCTTTACCAAATATAGTAACCGATCCACTTGTTGGATATATTAAGGAAAGCATAGTTCTTATTGTTGTACTCTTCCCAGCTCCATTTGGACCAATAAACCCAAAGATTTCTCCCTCTTTAACATTGAAGTCTACATCTTTACATCCTTTAACATCTCCATAATACTTAGTCAGCTTATTAAATTCTATAACATTCATCTAGTTTCCTCCACAAAAAGTGTCTATTTATCTTGTAAATCTATGTACTAATTTTATCATATAAAATATTATAAAGCAATTTATTATGACACTCTTGTCATAATAAAAAAGGAAAGAATATTCTCTTTCCTTTTTATATTAATATTACAGTGTATTAATATAGTTCACTGACTTTGTTAAGTTGTCTATATCTTTAACCTCTATAACTACATTTAGATTGTTTTTGTGTGCAAATTCAATATACTTAGGAATATCCAATTGTCCTTTTTGAAGTTCTTGATGATCTTTTAGATTATCAACATTATGCATATGCATATGTCCAACTTGAAGATTATATTTTTCTTTAAAGCTTGAAAATAGTTTATTATTATATATTAGATCATGTCCAATATCCCAACAAAAAGTAAAATCATTTTCTCCTAGAGACTTATAAAGATTTTCCATAAACGGATGAATTGGAACATTTTCAAGCATTAATAATATGTTAAATTCATTAAGAATAGCTTTTACTTTTTTCAAAGTGTCGACTGTTCTTTTCTCGTATCCTTTATCAAATTTATAAACATATCTTTTCTCACTATGAATAGTCATAAATGCACCAGGTTCAATATGAACGATCATTCTATCAATTACTCCATTTAAGTTGCTGGCAAGTTCCCTTATGTCTTTGTATAAAAATTCTCGATAATTTTTGTTTTGAGAAGACACATCAACAGTGTCATAGTAGTGTAGTGATAAGTCGATTTGATATTCTTCTTTCAACTTAAGAAGTTCTGTTCTGCATTCTGGTGTTGGATAACAATAATTCATATTTATGTTTAGTTCTAAGAAATCAAGTTTTAACTTTTTAGCTAAATCCAAATTTTGTTTGATTGTATCTAATTCCATTAGAGTAGGCATTCCAAATTTCACTTCATTCATTTAATCACTCCTATAATTAAATTATACAAAAAAAACATTAATATCTGCTATGTTATGCAATATTAATGTTTTTTAGTTTTTAGTTTTTTTTCTCATCTTCAAATGTTAATTTACCTTCTTTGTAATCATCTAACATTTTTTGGATGGTATTTCTCATTTCTTGGTTTCCAGGTTTACAACTTGTTAATGGTTGATTATTATTAACTATTTCATTTGCATTAGCCATGCATCCCGGAGTACCACATGCACCACAATTAAAATGTGGAAGTTCTTCATAAACAGCTTGCACTAATGGGTGTTCTTTCACTTCAAGATACTTGTTTGCAACGCCAATTGCAACTCCTAAAATCAGTCCAATTGCTGCAATTTCTATAACTGCAATTAACATTATATCAACCCCACAAACCCTTTAAAGATGAATGCCATGATTGAAGCTGCGATTAATCCTGCAGGTATTCCTTTGAATCCTTCAGGGATTGGAGCTTTATTCATAGCTTCTCGGATATAACTAAAGGTAAATATTACTGCAGTATATCCTAAACTTGTGAAAGCACTAAAGACGATTGTTTCACTAAATGTAAATCCATTTTGAATATTAAGTAATGCCACACCAAGTACAGCACAGTTCGTAGTAATTAACGGTAAATATACTCCAAGTGCACTATATAACCCAGGTGAAAATTTCTTAATAGCCATTTCTAAGATTTGAACCATTGCTGCGATAACTAAGATAAAGACAATCGTTCTCATGAATGTCAAGTCAGTATAATTATTAAACTCAGTTGGTGAAAGGATGTAATAATATACTGCCCAAGTTACCATTCCTGCAATTGTAATAACAAAGAAAACAGCTAGACCCATACCTAATGCTTTTGAACGTTTATTTGATACTCCTAAGAAGGAACAAATACCTAAAAATTGATTTAGAATTATATTTTGAACTAAAAACGATGTAAATGCTAATGTTAATAACTCATTCATTAGTTAGGACCTCCTTAAAGTTTATTTTATAACTATCTTCTTCTTGTTGAGCTTCCAAAGCTGCTTTCTTTGCTGCTTTTTTAGCCAATGCATTTTTTATTTTTTCATCTAAGATTGCTTTCGCTTTCTTTTGTCTATCAATTTTTACTGTATTTATGATTCCAATTAATAATCCAAGTGTTAAGAAAGCTCCTGGTGGAGAAACTAAGAATGAAGCTGCAACACTTGCATCAAACAATGTGAATCCAAGTAAGTCTATTGATCCTGTTCCTAGTAATTCTCTTGTAAATGCTAATGTACTTAGCCCGAGTGTAAATCCAAGACCCATTCCAATACCATCAAAAATAGAATCTTTAATTGTATTATCACTAGCATAAGCTTCTGCTCTACCTAAGATAATGCAGTTAACAACAATTAATGGTAAATAAATACCTAATGCATCATATAGATTCGGAATATATGCGTTTAATAACCACTCAATTAAAGTTACTACTAATGCGATAACAACAATATATACGGGAATTCTAATTTCAGGTGGTACTATATCTTTTATTAACGATATTAAAGCATTCGTTAAGATTAAAACAAATAATACACTTAGACCCATCCCTATTGCGTTTTCAAGGGATGTAGTTACTCCTAAGGTAGGACACATTCCGAGTACTAATACAAAGGTTGGATTTTCTTTAAATAATCCTTTTAAGATATTATCTTTTGGTGTAATTCTTTTCTTTTTCCTAGCCATCAATGTGCACCTCCTCATCTACATAATGAGTACTGATCATTCTAAACATTTCATCAATAGCTATCCATGTAGTTGATGCTCCTGAGATTACATCTACAGTAACATCTGGGATAGTTTGTCCAAGTAATTTTTCAATTTCATCATCTCTTGTATATTTTTCACCAATGTTTGGCGTTTCTCCATGCTCATAATAAGTAACCGCAACTACTGAATCATTGAAAGGGTCTACAGCAATTAAGGCATTAACAAATCCATTTCGGCCTTGTGCTTTGACGTTATATATAATTGCGTGTACTTCTAAGTCACTATCTAATACTTCATATACACCAGTAATTACACTGCTATATTTCCTATCAAGTTCTTGATAAAAATTGATTGGTTGATTATCATTTTTTGTATATCCATCATCCGGACTATATAGTAATGCAATACTGCTTGATATTTTATTATCTCGATTTTCTGCTATTTTGGGAGCTGTAAGTTCATATCCCAAATAGGCAATCGTTGTAACTAAAGCTGCTGTAACTGTTAAGAAAACAGCAAAGTACAAAATTTTATTCATCTTAAGCACCTTCCTTTTTAGGGACAAGTTTTTTTGGTGCTTTCTTCTTTTTAAATGATTGATTTATCATTGGAGTTAACATCATCATAAATAATATCGCAAAGAATATTCCTTCTGGGTATTTCCCTGCATTTCTAATTATAACTGTTAAAGCACCAACAACGACTCCAAAGATTACTTTACCGCGGCTATCAATCGGAGTAGTAATTGGGTCTGTACTTATAAATACGGCAACAAATAATAACGAACCACTAAATAATTGGAATAGAGCATAATCAAATGCTTCATTTTTTACTAGTCCAATAATAAATGCTGTTATTAAGAATGAACCGATAATCGTAACTGGAGTTATCCAGTTAACTGCTTTTTTATATATTAAGAATCCGAGCATAGCAAGTAGCACAATTCCACTTCCAACTATCCCAGGAACAATTCCTAGTGATACATCTAGCAAAGAATAAGCAGGACTATGAGAAATAATATCCAATACAGTTGTGACACCGCTTGCCTCGTAAAGACTACCAATACTAAGTGTATTATTGAAAAAATCATTGTTAAATAATAAATCTAAAACATAGTTGTCAAACGAAGTCATAAAAGCAACTCCATCAACCAATTGCGGCCACCCCATTGTTACAAAAATAACACCAACAAGTGAAGTATGGAAAATCATATGAGCATACCCACCAAATAATAACTTACCTAATAAGGTAGCGAGCACAGCTCCTAGTCCAACTAACCAAAGTGGTGTTCCAATTGGAATCAACAGAACATAAATTAAAGCGGTTATTTTAGGATATGATTTCTTTATTAATCCTTTTGACACTTTTCTTGTTATGTCTTTATCATGTGAATAAAACAATATTTCTGTTTCAACTGTAGCTACAATAGCAACAATAATCATTAATGCCAGTTTTACTGCATACATGAATGAATACATATAGTAATTTGTAAATATCATAATCACACTTAAAACTAGAAGAGAATAATAAATAAGCTTCATATTATCATCTTTTACAAACTTAGATCTTACTGATGGTAATAACATTAATTTCATAGCCATTCATATTTCCTCCTATTCGTCGTTATAGTTTACTTTTTTAGTAAATTTTATATATTTCCATGTTTGATAACCAATTATTATTGGGAAGAATATTGAGACTGCAATAATAATTACCTTTAATGAAGAAGCATTTGCCATTGCGTCAAACAAAGTTATACCATATGATACATCTATGTGTGAAGGTACCATATAAGGATACATTCCAATAAATCCAGTTAATAAGAATAAAGCCATTGTAAGAAGTGAAAACATAAAGACTTTTTTAGCGTTTTCCTTATATCCAAAGTAAGTTGTTAGAACAGCAAATATAACTGTTAATGCAGGATAAACAAAGTAGGCATATGAGCTCATAAATAACTCGCCAATGAAGATAGATGCAACCGTATTATTAAACCCCATAAATACTAATAAAAGTAAGACAGGGACACTATAAATAACTCCAACTTTCTTAACAAATTGAATTGCTTTTTTACCTAAATCACCAGATGTTGTTAAATGAATCCATCCAGCTCCAGAAACTAGGCTAAGTGC
>Ga0307989_1001235_pt1 | contig 14223 bp, 7 predicted proteins | sample EllFjometagen185_FD_203164 | JGI IMG/M metagenome (GOLD analysis project Ga0307989, IMG submission 203164) | Marine microbial communities from Ellis Fjord, Antarctic Ocean - #185 | ecosystem: Environmental > Aquatic > Marine > Unclassified | place: Southern Ocean | collected 2014-10-08
TAGCTTTAAAACAAGTTTGGGAAAAATGGCGGGATCATCTGATCATTGTGAAACCGGAGACTGTGATTGACTGGCAGAGAAAACGTTTCAAAAAGCACTGGACTAAAATATCAATTAAAAACAAGAAACCTGGAAGGAAAAGAATCACCAGGGAAATCCGAGATCTTATTCACAGAATGGCAGGAGAAAACCATTGGGGAGCTCCGAGAATCTATTCAGAATTGCTGATGTTGGGTTTTACATCGGTATCAGAAGCAACAGTTTCCCGTTATTTGAGACGCTTCAAATCCAAACATCCTGACAAGAAAAAGCAGCAATCATGGATGACCTTTCTCAAGAATCACGGGGATGCTATATCCGCAATGGACTTCTTCGTTGTTCCCACTGTGAAGTTCGAGATCCTATTCGTTTTCTTCATTATTGACCACAAGAGAAGGATCATTAGGCATTTCAATGTAACCAGTCATCCTTCTGCTTCATGGGTAATTCAACAGTTGAGGGATGCATTTCCATTTGATCGGGTTCCAAAGTACTTGATAATGGATCGGGACAAGATCTTCTCACCGCATGTGAGAGGGTTCCTTGAATATCAACTCGGGATTAAGCCCAAAGTCACTTCCTACAAAAGTCCCTGGCAAAATGGAGTCGCCGAGAGGTTAATATTGAGTATTCGTAGCGACTAACTGAACCATGTAATCGTTTTTAGTGAAGATCATCTCCGGGGATTGATGAAGGAATACATCGATTACTATAACGAGGATCGCTGTCATCTATCCTTGGGAAGAGACTCACCTTTAGGTAGGAACGTTGAAGAAAAACCATTTGATTCCAGTAAAGTAAAATCCATTCCGAAGTTGGGTGGATTACAGAATAAGTATGAGTGGAAAAAAGCAGCATAGTTATTGCTGTCTTTTGTTATTTGCTTTTAAGGTAATTGTCTTCCAGTGGATAGCTATGTCTTCTAATCCCAGAAATTGCCAATTTCCTTTAGAAAATGAAACTTTCACCCAAATTCTAGTCGGATATATAATTTTTATTCCGGGAATTTTGGTAAATTTGTGTCATTTTTTGTTCCGATGGTATTTTGAGGAACAACAGGTATTATTATTTGAAGGATTGGGAGATGTGACAAATTCCAGACAAGTTGAAAAATCATCTTCGGAAAGCTGGATGTCTCCGTAAAAGTTTATCCCTGCCGTGTTTGCTGTCATACTCGTTGGTTCTACCGCTTGATTGAACGTAACATAGATGGATGTGTCCAGAAGGACATCGGTGGTTGCATCAGGCGGGAAAATCACGACCACAGTTGCAGTTGTTTGGGTGGAAACAACGGAATCGTCATCTTCAGAGGCGCATCCGACGACAAGGACCAGTGAGATGCTCATCAATAAGAGAAAAAGTTGTTTTTTCATCGTCACCACCAATTAAATCCTTCATTAAGCTTAGAATCACTCAATTATCAAGTCACACGCCCGGCTTCTCCTTCGACTCAGGGTTAAAAGGTTTTATGAACCATAAACCATCAGCGAACACAACGAACATGTGCACTGGAGGTCTTACTGAGGCCAACTACCATCCCAAAGGCGAAGTGCGCGTACCACGCACCCACCGGATCTTGTGCTAAGGACGTTGACGTCCAATAGGGTAGCGAAGTAGTACTGGGAAATATAGTAGTGTCGATCACGGGGGCTGTGTCTTTCGTAACGTCCACGATGGATTCCAGCTCATTTCGGTTTGGCAGCCGCCAGTCGCTATATCCGGCAAAGGTTCCAGATGTCCCAATCTGTGTCTCGCAATAAGAGAGAGCATCTGTCCAGTTTGAATATGTAGCGCTCCCACCGGAGCAATCGTTGCTGCTCTGTCCCTGCGAACATTTCTGCCACAATAGTCCCGTTTTTTGGTCGCTTATGGTTTGATCACCGTTATCAATTAAGTAAGTGCTTTGGGATTGCCCAAAGTAAGGACGGACGCAACGGACAGAGTAGCTGTTTACTTTACTGAGGTTGCTCACCTTTCCATCGTTAAACTGCACGTACCACGCACTCGACGGATCCTGTGCTTTGGACGTAGATGTCCAATAGTAGCCCGGAGTAGTCCCCGTGAATACAGGGTTTATATAGGGCCATGACCCTTCATTTTTAACAATCCAGGACAGTTCTGTTCTGCTTGGAAGTCGCCAGTCTGTATAACCACCCAGAGATGCACTGTTTAAACTGGCGCAATAGGTGGGTGCATTGGCCCAGGTATAGGTTGGTGTCTCTGTAGTCGCACTGTTATCCTGTTCCCAAACCAGTCCAGTTTGATTATCTGTCACCGTTCCCGCAGTGCCTCCCGATCCGGTTGTAAATCTTGGGTTGGGATCTGTCTGGTAAGACCCGTCCTGAGCCATAACATCATTTGCTGGCGGACATGCAATCGTTCCCCCTGATCCATCGTAACAAAGTGTCTGTTGGGTATCAGACGGGGGATATTCGTTTACAGATATTGTGTACCCTTGGATAGTATAACCATTAAAACTTACGGAGTAATTGATTGGACTGGTAAAATTTTGGGCTGTTTCTGAAAGGGGGCTCACTAATCCCGCATTAACCGTGATGGTTGGAACTAGAGCTGTCACAACAGTGCCTGCTGGAACATAAGCAGAGATGATCTTATCAGTTTGATTGATGGTTACCAAGGCATCTGATGTAAGCTCGGTATTGTTGGCAGCCAGGAATTGGAAACTAGTGATCTGTAACACTTCATTTTCGGAGTTTGTCAGGTTTACGTCAGCTGGATCCAGGCCGTCAAAGGCTGTGTCCGAGCTCGAAGCGACACCGAGAACGATGCTGTAGTCCTGATTTCCATCAAAATCGCTGTCATCGACTCCGGTAACGGTGACAGTTTGAGTTGTATTCCAATTTAAAGTGTCAAAAGTAAGTTCCGTTATAGCTACAGTACCTTCCATCGTATCCGAGGAACTAACGGGCAATGTCACATCGCCAGTCGGTTGGGATAGCAAGACAATATCAAAACTTGCCTGGGCTCCATTTTCGGATGTGTTACCACTGATGGTTGAGACAGCAAAACCTGAACCCGCTATAAGGCTGGCATCCCCTGCTGTGAAACCCGATGTTTGTTCCCGGGATAGAGGATTGCCCTGGTTGTCCTGCCCGTATTTATAGCGGATTTTAAATTTGTACGCTGTGAATTCTTCCAGATTTGATGAGGGTTTGACGGTATAGGTAGTATTCCCATTTGAAGGGGTGGGAGAAGTAACAAAATCCAGACAAGTAGAAAAATCATCTTTGGAAACCTGGATTTCTCCGTAACAATTTATCCCTGACGTATTGGCTGTCATACTTGTCGGTTCCACGGCTTGATTGAAAGTGACATAGATGGATGTGTTCAAAGGGACATCCGTGGACGCATCGGACGGGAAAATCTCGACCACAGCTATGGAGGTTCCAGAGGAAACAACGGAATCGTCATCTTCGGAGGCGCATCCGATTACAAAGATCAGCATGATGCTCATCAAAACGAAAAATAGTTGTTTTCTCATTGTCACTACCTGTTAAATCTGCGTTTAGTGCGCTTCGTTCTGCTTCGCCTTATACTCAGGAACAATAGAATAAGAAAGCCATATTATCGAATATTATTAACGAACACAACGGGCGTAGTAGCTAACGGTGGTTTTACCATAGCGATCTAAACTCCCCCCTAAGGAGAAGTGTACGAACCATGCGGTTGTCGGTGTCGGTACATTGGTCGTAGACGTCCAATAACCATATGAACGAGTATTGGGGAACATAGCAGTGTCGATAGCAGGGGTTGTGTCTTTTGTATAGTCCACAATCGATTCCAGCTCATTCCGATTAGGTAACCTCCAGTCACTATATCCCGCCAAGGTTCCAGTTGACCCAATCTGTGTCTCACAATAAGAGAGAGCATCAGTCCAGGTTGTAGATGTAGCGTTCCCTTCTGAGCAATCGGCGCCGCTCTGCCCCTGTGTGCACTTCTGCCACATTAGCCCCGTTTTTAGGTCACTTATGGTTTGATCACCGTTATCAACAAAGGTGGTGTTTTGGGCATGCCCTAAGTAAGGGCGGACACAACGGATATAGTTGCTGCTGGTCTTAAATAAGTAAATATCCACGATCCCAGCCTGAAAAGCAACGTGCCACGCCATCGATGGATTCAGCGTATAGGATGTAGACGTCCAATGATGGGATCCACGAGTCCCGATGAATACAGGGTTAATATAGGGCGATGTCCCTTCATTTTTTACGATCCAGGATAGTTCAGTCTTGTTTGGGAGTCGCCAGTCTGTATATCCGCCTAGAACCGCACTATTTAAACTTGCGCAATAATTAGGTGCATCATCCCAGGTATAAGTCGGTGTCACTGTATCTGCGCTACTACCTTGTTCCCAGACTAGTCCAGTTTGATTATCTGTCACCGTTCCCGCAGTGACCCCCGATCCAGCAGTGAATCTCGGGCTGGGATCTGTCTGGTAGGATCCGTCCTGAGCTATAACATTATTTGCTGATGGGCATGTTATAGTTCCCCCTAATTCATCGTAACAAAGGGTTTGTTGGGTATCCGGTGGCGGAACGGGTTCATTTACCGCGATTGTGTACTCCTGAGTGACAAAACCACTTAAACTTACAGAGTAGTTGATTGGGTTGGTGAAATTCTGAGCCGATTCCGAAAGGGGGGTCACTGATCCCGTATTGATAGTAAAAGTGGGAATAAGCGCTGTCACATCTGTACCAATGGGTACATACGCAGTGATAGTTTTATTAGTTTGGTTGATATATACCAACGCATCTGATGTAAGCACTGTATTGTTTGCAGCAAGAAATTGGAAGCTGGTGATTTGTAACACTTCATTTTCTAAATTTATCATCGCTACATCACTTGGATCTTGTCCGTCAAAGGCAGGGTCAGAGCTCGACGCGACACCGAGTACGATGCTATAGTTCTGGTTTCCATCGAATTCGCTGTCATCGGCTCCGGTGACAGTGACAGTTTGACTTGTATTCCAGGAAAAAGTATCAAATATAAGTTCCGTAATGGTTACAGTACCCTCCGTTATATCGGAGGAATTTACGGGCAACGTCACCGTAGTGGTGGGTTGAAAACGTAAAACAACATTAATACTTGCCTGTGCTCCATCTTCCGAAGTGTTGCCACTGATGGCTGAAACGGTAAAGCCTGAACCCGCGGATAGAGTCACGTCCCCTGTAGAGAAGCTTGATGTTTTTTCCCGAGTCAGGGGATTTCCCTGACTGTCCTGTCCATATTTATAGCGGATTTTTAGTTTGTAGTCTGTGAATTTTTCCAGATTTGATGAGGGCTTGACGGTATAGGTAGTATTCTCATTTGAAGCAGTAGGAGAATTAACAAAATTCAAACAAGTAGAAAAAACATCTTTAGAAACCTGTATTTCTCCGTAACAGTTTATTCCTGATATGTTTGCTGTCATACTTGTTGGTTCTACAGCTTTATTGAATGTGACATAAATGGATGTGTTCAAAGAGGCATCTGTGGTCGCATCAGGTGGGAAAATCTCGACTACATCTGTTGTCGTACGGGATGAAACAACAGAATCGTTGTCATCATCATCGGAAACGCAACCGATTACGATGATCAGCGCGATGCTTATCAATAATCGAAAAAGTTGTTTTTTCATTGTCTCTTCCAATTAGCAGTCTGTATCATTCAATGATCAAGTCATAGTAAATAGAAAACAAATACGAATTATCCTGATAATTGATTAAAAATCGTCTGCTCAAAAGCAGGGTTGAATGGCCTTCGCTCGGCTTCCCTTCGATTCAAGGCTGAAAGGTTCAAAAAACCAAATCATCAAATACCGTCAGCGGACACAACGGACCCAGTAACTTCCGCTGGTGGTTTTAAAGTAGCGGCTCACGTACCCAGTGTTGAAATGCACGTACCAAGCAAGTGTTGGATCCAGTGCATAGGATGTAGACGCCCAATAGCCGAACGAAAGAGTACCGGGGAATTTAGTAGTGTCGATCATAGGGGCTATTCCTTTCGTATCGTCCACGATGGATTGCAGCTCATTTCGGTTTGGTACCCGCCAGTCGCTATATCCGGCAAAGGTTCCTGATGTACCAATCTGTGTCTCGCAATAAGAGAGAGCATCTGTCCAGGCTGGGGCTGTAGCGCTCCCCCCGGAGCAATCACTGCCGCTTTGTCCCTGTGAACACTTTTGCCACATTAGTCCCGTTTTTTGGTCGCTTATGGTTTGATCACCGTTGTCAACAAAGGTCGTGCTTTGAGCATGCCCAAGGTAATGGCGGACACAACGGACATAGTTGCTATTGATCTTAAGATTATTGCCCGCGGATCCATAGTCGAAGGCCACGAGCCACGCCTGCAATGAATCCGACGCACGAGACGTAGATGTCCAATAGTTACCTGAAACAGTCCCCGTAAATATAGAGTTTATAAAGGGTGCTGTCCCTTCATTCTTCACAATCCAGGATAGTTCGGTTTTGTTTGGTAGCCGCCAGTCTGTATAACTGCCCAGGGATGCACTATTTAAACTTGCGCAATAGTTGGGTGCATCGGTCCAGGTATATTTCTGTGTCCCTGTAATTGAGCTGTTACCTTGTTCCCAAACCAATCCAGTTTGATTATCTGTCACCGTTCCCGCAGTGCCTCCCGATCCGGCTGTGAATCTCGGGTCGGGATCTGTCTGGTAAGACCCGTCCTGAGCCATAACATTATTTGCCGGTGGACATGAAATGGTTCCTCCTGATTCATTGTAACAAAGGGTTTGTTGGGTATCCGACGGGGGAATGGGTTCATTCGCAGAAACTGTGTATCCCTGGGTTGTCAAACCATTCAAACTTATGGAGTAGTTGAGTGGGTTAGTGAAATTCTGAGCCGCTTCCGAAAGGGGGGTCACTGATCCCGCGTTGATTGTAATAGTAGGGATAAGAGCTGTCACAACGGTACCAACGGGGACAAAAGCAGAGATGGTCTTATCAGTTTGGTTGATGTATATCAAGGCATCAAAAGTAAGTTCTGTATTGTTTGCAGCAAGAAATTGGAAGCTGGTGATTTGTAACACTTCATTTTCAGAATTTGTCAGGCCTACGTCAGCAGGATCCATCCCGTTAAAGGCGGAGTCTGAGCTCGATGCGACACCGAGTACAATGCTATAGTCCTGATTTCCATCGAAATCGCTATCATCGACTCCGGTGACGACGACGGTCTGAGTTGTGTTCCAAGTAAAAGTGTCGAAAGTAAGTTCCGTCACAGCCACAGTACCCTCTGTCGTGTCGGAGGAACTTATGGGTAATATCACATCGGCGGTCGGTTGAAATCGCAAGGCAACATCAAAACTTGCTTGAGCACCATCTTCGGTGGTGGTTCCGTTGATGGCTGAGATAGAAAAACCTGAACCTATTGAGAGGGTAGTATCCCCTGTGGTAAAACCCGATGTTTGTTCCCGGGTCAGAAGATTACCCTGGCTGTCCTGTGTGTAATTGTAGCAGATTTTAAGTTTGTAGTCTGTAAACACTTCCAGATTTGATTCGGGTTTAACAGTAAAGGTGGTATTCTCATTTGAAGGTGCGGGAGAATTAACAAAATTCAAACAAGTGGAAAAATCATCTTTAGAAACCTGGATTTCTCCGTAACAGTTAGCTCCCGAAGTGTTTGCTGTCATACTTGTTGGTTCTACTGCTTTATCGAAGGTGACGTAGATAGATGAGTTCAAAGGGACATCTGTGGTTGCATCAGGTGGGAAAACATCAACCACCGATGTAGAGGTTCGAGTGGATACAACGGAATCGTCATCATCTTCTGAAGCACATCCGATCACAAGGATCAGTATGATGCTTATTAGAAATATAAGCTGTGGTTTTTGCATTGTCATTCCTAATTAATTCATAAAATAGGCTTAGATTTAGATTTTTGTATCATTTAATTTTTTAAATTATATTTATTCAAAACTTGGACGAATTATTCTTGATAATTGAAAAAGGTTTAAAACCAAATCACCAAATACAGTCAGCGAACACAACGGATATAATAGCTGAAAGTCTTATCTCCGCCGTTCACACTCCCATAATAAAAAGTGACACGGAACGCCCGTGTTGGGTCCTGCGTAAAGACCGTAGACGTCCAATAATCACCCCCATAGGAAACAGTGGCGGGGAACTTTGCAATGTCAATGAAAGGGGCTGTGGCTTTTGTATCGTCCACGATTGATTCCAACTCATTTCTGTTTGGGAGCCGCCAGTCACTGTATCCCGCAAAGGTCCCTGAAATACCAATCTGCGTCTCGCAATAAGAGAGAGCATTTGCCCAGGTTGTGACTGTAGCGCTCCCCTCAGAGCAATAGTTACCACTCTGTCCATATGAACATTTCTGCCACATTAGCCCTGTTTTTTTGTCGCTTATGGTTTGATCACCGTTATCAACAAAGGTCGTGCTTTGATTTTGCCCAAAGTAAGTTCGAACACAGCGGACATAGGCATTGAGGCTAGAACTTTTGCCCTCCGCCCCATCGTTGAAGGACACGAACCACATAGACGATGGATCCCGAGCATCCGGCGTAGACGTCCAATAATAGTAGTGTTCTGTCCCAGTAAATACAGGGTTTATATAGGGCCCTGTCCCTTCATTTTTCACAATCCAGGATAGTTCGATTTTGCTTGGGAGCCGCCAGTCTGTATAACCGCCCAAAGATGCGCTATTTAAACCGGCGCAATAATCGGGTGCATCTCCCCAGGTGTAGGTTGGTGTCCCTGTAGATGCGCTATTATCCCGTTCCCAAACCAATCCAGTTTGATTATCTGTCACCGTTCCTTCAGTAACACCCGATCCGGCTGTAAATCTCGGGTTCGGATCTTTCTGATAAGACCCGTCCTGAGCCATATCATCATTTGCAGGTGGACATAGGTTTGGTGTGCCTCCAAAATTTATGATATCCCCTGATTCATAGTAACAAAGGGTTTGTTGGGTGTCAGGTGGGGGATATTCGTTTACAAAAACGGTGTATCCCTGGGTGGTCAAACCACTTAAACTTACGGAGTAGTTGATTGGGCTGGTGAAATTCTGAACCACTCCTGAAAGGGGAGTCACTGATCCCGCATTGACTGTAAAAGTAGGAATAAGAGCTGTCACCACTGTACCAGCGTATACATAGGAAGTGATGGTTTTATCGGTTTGGTTGATATATACCAACGCATCTGATGCAAGATCTGTATTGTTTGCAGCTAGAAATTGGAAGCTGGTGATTTTTAGAATTTCATTTTCAGCATTGGTCAGGCTTATGTCAGCTGGATTCAACCCGCTAAAGGCGGTGTCTGAGCTAGATGTGACCCCGAGTACAACGCTGTAGTCCTGGTTTCCGTCGAACTCGCTATCATCGACTCCGATGACGGTGACGGTCTGAATTGTGTTCCAAGAAAAAGTGTTGAATAAAAGTTCTGTAATGGCCACAGTACCCTCCGTCGTATCGGAGGAACTTATGGGCAACGTCACTTCGGCGGTCGGTTGGGAAAGCATGACAATATTAAAACTTGCTTGAGCGCCATCTTCTGAGGTGTTGCCACTGATGGCTGAGACGGTGAAGCCTGAACTCGTTGAGAGGGTAGTATCCCCTGTGGCGAATCCGGATGTTTGCTCCCGAGTCAGAGAATTGCCCTGATTGTCCTGTCCGTATTTATAACGGATTTTAAATTTGTAGGCCGTGAATTCTTCAAGATCTGATGAAGGTTTGACGGTATAGGTGGTATTCCCGTTTGAAGGGGCAGGAGGCGTAATAAAATCGAGACAGTTAGAAAAATCATCTTTGGAAACCTGGATTTCTCCGTAACAGTTTAACCCTGTTGTGTTTGCTGTCATACTTGTTGGCTCTATGGCTTTATTGAAGGTGACATAGATGGATGAGTTCAAAGGGACATCTATGGACGCATCAGGGGGAAAAGTCTCAACCACAGCTGTTGAGGCTCCTGGGGAAACAACGGAATCGTCATCTTCTGAGACACATCCGACGACAAGGATCAGTATGATGCATATTAGAAATAGGATAAGTTGTTTTTTCATTGTCGCTACCAATTAAATCCCAAAACAAGTTTAGATTCAGCTGTCTGTTTCACATGGCTGTCAAATCACAAAAAACATCATTCGTTCGGTTTCGGTTTCGCCTTCGACTCAGAGCTGAAAGATCTGAAGAACCAAATACAGTCAGCGGACACAACGGACATTGAGGCTACTAGCCTTACCAGATTCACTCACTTGCCCACCGTAGGGGCTCACCATATGCGCAGACGATAGATCCAACGCACGAGACGTAGACGTCCAATGGTAACTCCATTCAGCATTAGGGAACTTAACAGTGTCAATCGCAGGGCCAATGCTTTTTGTATCGTCTACAATGGATTCTAGCTCATTTCGGTTTGGTAATCGCCAATCACTATATCCGGCAAAGTTTCCAAATGTCCCAATCTGCGTCTCGCAATAAGAAAGAGCAGCTGTCCAGGTTACCTTTATGGCGCTTCCCTCGGAGCAGTCGTTGCCGCTCTGTCCATATGAGCATTTTTGCCACCTTAATCCCGTTTTTCGGTCGCTTATGGTTTGATCACCGTTATCAACCAGGATAGTACTATGGGCTTGTCCAAATAAACGGATACAACAACGAACATATCTGCTGTTGGTCTTGCTTTCGGTGTGCACATACCCAATAATGCCGAAGTAAACGTTCCATGCTTTCAATGGATCCGGTGCAGAGGACGTAGACGTCCAATATGCGCCAGAGCTATCTGAAACAGTCCCGGTGAAAAAAGGGTTTGTTAGGGGCGCTGCTCCTTCATTCTTCACAATCCAGGATAGCTCAGTTCTGCTTGGGAGTCGCCAGCCTGTATAACCACCCAGGGATGCACTATTTAGACTTGTGCAATAGTTGGGAGCATCAGCCCAGGTATAGGTGGGTGTCCCTGTAGTTGCGCTGTTATCTTGTTCCCAAACCAGTCCAGTTTGATTATCCATCACCGTTCCCGCAGTGGTTCCCGATCCGATTGAAAATCTCGGGTTGGGGTCTGCCTGATAAGTTCCGTCCTGAGCCATCACATCATTTGCCGGTGGACATAGGTTTGGCGTACCTCCTTGATTAATGATGACCCCCGATTCATCGTAGCAAAGGGTTTGCTGGGTGTCGGGTGGGGGAACGGGTTCATTCACAGAAATTGTGTATCCCTCGGTAGTCAAACCACTTAAACTTACGGTGTAGTTGATTGGACTGGTGAAATTTTGAACCACCTCCGAAAAGGGGGTCACTGATCCCGCATTAACTGTAATCATCGGAATAAGAGCTGTCACAACTGTATCAAGAGGTATATAAGCAGAGATGGTTTTATCGGTTTGGTTGATGTGTACCAACGCATCTGATGTAAGAGCTGTATTGTTTTCAACAAGGAATTGGAAGCTGGTGATTTGTAACACCTCATTTTCAAAATTTGTCAGGTTTACATCAGCGGGATCTTTCCCATTAAAAGCTGTGTCTAAGCTTGATGCGACTCCGAGTACAATGCTGTAGTCCTTGTTTCCATCAAAATTGCTGTCATCGACGCCGGTGACGGTGACGGTTTGAACCGTGCTCCAGCTAAAAAAATCGAAAGTTAGTTCCGTAATGGCTACAGTGCCCTCCGTCGGATCAGAGGAACTTATGGGCAATGTCACTTTATTGGTCGGTTGAAAACTCAAGATAATATCAAAACTTGCTTGAGAGCCATCTTCGGAGGTGTTGCCACTGACGTCTGAAACTGTAACGATTGGATTTTCTGTAGTAAAGACCGTTGTTTGCTCCCGGGTCAAAGGATTGCCCTGGCTGTCTTGTCCGTATTGATAACGTATTTTAAGTTTGTAGGTTGTGAATCCATCCAGATTCGATGAGGGCTTGACGGTATACGTGGTATTCACATTGGAAGGAGTGGGAGACGTAACAAATTCGAAGCAAGTAGAAAAATCATCATCGGAAACCTGGATCTCTCCGTAACAGTTCGTACCTGACGTGTTTGCTGTCATACCTGTTGGTTCCACGGCTTTATTGAAGGTGACATAGATGGATGTATTCAAAGGGACATCTGTAGCTGTATCAGGGGGGAAAGTCTCAACCACAGCTATAGAGGCTCCTGGGGAAACGACAGAATCGTCATCTTCTGAGGCACATCCGATTACAAGGATCAGTGTGATGCTCATCAAAAATAGAAAAAGGATTTTTTTCATTGTCACTACCAATTAAATTCCACAGCAAGCTTAGTTTATTTGCCTGTACCACTCATCTATCAAGTCATAGTAAACGTCCTTCGGTCAGCTTTGCTTTCGACACATAGCTGAAAAAATTAAAGAACCAAATAACCTCAACGAACACAACGGGCATAACGGCTGCTGGTCTTATTGAGTTTATTAATTTGCCCAGTATATAAAACCACGATCCTAGCACTCCATCGATCCCCATCATCTCCCCACGTAGATGTCCAATAATAGGCAACAACAGTATTGCTAAATTTAGCAATGTCGATTGCAGGGGCTGTGGTTAGGGAATCTAGCTCATTTCGGTTTGGTAGCCGCCAGTCGCTGTGTCCGGCAAAGGTTCCTGATGTACCAATCTCTGTCTCGCAATAAGAGAGAGCTTCTGTCCAGGTTGTTTGTGTAGCGCTCCCCCCGGAGCAATCATCACCACTTTGCCCGTATGAACATTTCTGCCACATAAGCCCCGTTTTACGGTCGCTAATGGTTTGATCACCGTTATCAACAAAAATCGTGTTTTGGGCCTGCCCTAAGTTAGGATGGACACAACATCGGACATAGTAGGGCGCCGTTTTATCAGAACGGGTTACGAACCCAGTATTGCCAAAGCCTACCCACCACGCTCTCGATGGATCAGAAGCATCGGGTGTAGACGTCCAATAGTAGAGTGAAGCAGTCCCCGAAAATAAAGAGTTGATAAAGGGCTGTATCCCCTCATTTCTTACAATCCAGGATAGTTCGGTTTTTCTTGGGAGTCTCCAGTTTGAATAACCACCCAGAGATGCACTGTTTAAACCTGCACAATAGCTGGGGGCATCGGCCCAGGTATAGGCTGGTGTCTCGGTAGTTGCGCTGCTACCTTGTTCCCAAACCAGTCCAGTTTGATTGTCTGTCACTGTTCCGGCTGTGGCTCCCGATCCGGCCGTGAATCTCGGGTTGGGATCTGTTTGATAAGAACCGTCTTGAGCCATAGCAGTATTTGCTGCTGGACATGGGTCTATGAGTACCCCCGATTCGTCGTAACAAAGGGTTTGCTGGGTATCAGGTGGGGCAACAGGTTCTTTCACAGAAATTGTGTATCCCCCAGTGCTCAAACCACTTAAAGCTACGGTGTAGTTGATTGGGCTGGTGAAATCCTGAGCCGCCTCTGAAAGGGGGGTCACTGATCCCGCATTGATTGTAAAAGTGGGAACGAGCGCTGTCACAACTGTACCAACAGGGACAAAAGCAGTGATGTTTTTATCCGTTTGGCTAATATATACCAATGCATCTGATGTAAGCTCTGTATTGTTTGCAACCAGAAATTGGAAACTGGTGATTTGCAATACCTCATTTTCAGAATTGGTCAGGCTGACGTCAGCTGGCTCTTGTCCGTCATAGGCGTTGTCTGAACTGGATGCGACTCCGAGTACAATGCTGTAGTCCTGGCTTCCGTCGAAATCGCTATCATCGACCCCTGTGACAGTAACAGTTTGCGTTATGTTCCAGTTAACAGTGTCGAAAATAAGTTCTGTAATGGCTACAGTGCCCTCTGTCGTGTCGGAGGAACTTATGGGCAATGTCACTTCGGCTGTCGGTTGGGAAAGCAAGACAATATTAAAACTTGCTTGAGCGCCATCTTCGGAGGTGTTGCCACTGACGGCCGAGATTTCATAGCCAGGATCCACTGAGAGGGTGGTATCCGCTGTGGTGAAACCCGATGTTTGTTCCCGGGTCAGAGGATTGTCCTGGTTGTCGTACCCGTATTGGTAGCGGATTTTAAGTTTGTAGGCAGTGAATTCGTCCAGATTTGAAAAGGGTTTGACGGTATAGATGGTATTCTCATTTGAAGGAGTGGGAGGCGTAACAAAATCCAAACAAGTAGAAAAATCATCTTTGGAAACCTGGATTTCTCCGTAACAATCTATTCCTGTTGTTTTTGCTGTTATGCCTACCGGTTCCACAGCTTGG
>Ga0307989_1001236_pt1 | contig 14219 bp, 20 predicted proteins | sample EllFjometagen185_FD_203164 | JGI IMG/M metagenome (GOLD analysis project Ga0307989, IMG submission 203164) | Marine microbial communities from Ellis Fjord, Antarctic Ocean - #185 | ecosystem: Environmental > Aquatic > Marine > Unclassified | place: Southern Ocean | collected 2014-10-08
AGTAGAATTGGGAATGAGGCTAAGTGTTCTTCCTATGTTCAGGATGTTGATAGTCTGAGTTTTAATGTGAATACTTGTACTGAGTCTGTGGTTTATACTTCTTGGAGCGCTTGGTCGGATAGTGAAGTTTGTCAGACGAATGATTTTTTGACGCAGAGTAGATCTAGGTCGCAGTATGATCAGAATAGTTGTGGAAATTTTGCATCTGTTGTGCATTGGGATTATCAAGAGGTTGCTTGTGATTATTGTACGCCTTCGATTGCTTATACTTCTTGGAGCGCTTGGTCTGATATAGAGAGTTGTCAGACGAATGATTTTTTGACACAGAAGAGATCTAGAGTAGAATATGATTCTAATAGTTGTGGGGAAGTTGCAAATGTTACACGTTGGGATTATCAGGAAGTTGCTTGTAATCTTTTTCCTTCTGTTGTAGGTGTTATTGCCAATCCAAATTTTGGACCTGCTCCTTTGAATGTTTCTTTTAGTTGTGTTGCTGTTGGTGGGAATGGGAATTTAGAATACTCTTGGGATTTTGATAATGGAGATGTTGGTGTGGACTCGAATGTTTCTTATGTTTATGATGGAGTTGGCGGATATAATGTGAGTTGTAAAGTGGAGGATGCGGATGGGGATGAGGCTTTCGGTTATGTTTCTGTTGATGTTGGGCTTGCTGAATTTGAAGATGTGGAACTTGTGTGTTTTGATGAAGTTATCGTGGGGCATAATCAGAGTTGTAGTGTTTCTATTGGTGTTGGAGATGTTGATGTGGATATTTTTTATAGTGATGGAAGTTTGTTCGGAAGTTGTTTGACTGATGGTATTTCGGGAGCTTGTGGAGTTAAGGATTTGCAGGGCATTGCTGGAAGTTTTAATGTATACGCTAGTGCTTCGAAGGTTGGATATGTTGACGATAATAGTTCTGTTTTTGGTTATGATGTTTTAGATGAAAATTATTCTATTGTAGATTTGCAAGTTTTTAATGACTCGGATTTTTCTGATGAGGATTATGATTTTTTTAGAGGAGAGGATTTGTTTGTGAGTTTTGTTGTTGAAGATTTGAGTGGGAATGTTGTTTTTACGAATTTGATTTCGGAGGTTAGTTTGGTTAGTTCTGTTGCTGGAGGTCGTGTTGATTTGGAAGAGGTCGGGATTGTTAATGGGACTTATTATTATAGATTGATTCCTGTTCCTATTACTCATGATTTTATTGGAGGTAGTAATGTTTTCGCTTTTGTGTTTGATTTTGCTGCTGGAGTTGGAGGGCAAGAAGAAGTCTCTTTGATTATTAGGAATAATTTCCCTGTGGTTTCTCCTGGTATATCTAATAAAAGTGTTAGTGAAGGAAAAAGTTTTAATTTGGATTTGAGTGATTTTGAAACTGATGTTGAAGATTCTGGCATTGCTTTGGCTTGGGAGATTGTTTCTTTTGGAAGTAATGTTAGTGTGAGTTTGTCTGGGAAGATTTTGACGGTTAACGGTTTGAGCTTGGGAAGTAGTGATGTTGTTTTGCGACTTGTTGATTTGGATTTGGATTATAATGAGGTTTCTTTTAGTGTTGATGTTGAAGAGAAGAAGTCTAGTAATGAAGGAAGTAGTGGATGTCGGAATGATTGGGAGTGTTCGATTTGGAGTGAATGTGTGGATGATGTTATGGTTAGAGATTGTATAGATAGAAGGGGTTGTAATGCTGAGAAGAATCGACCTATTGAGCTTGAGAGCTGTTCTGTTTTTGATTTTATTAAAGAGATAAATAGTTCTTCGGTTATTAATTTAGGTAATTCTTTTAGTAGTGTTGAAAGTAATTTTGATTCTCATTTCGTTTGGAAAGATTATATTGTTTGGATTGTTTGGATTTTGATTGTTTGGATTTTGATTCTGTTGATTTTGATTCTGTTGATGCTTTGAGAAGTTTGGTTTGAAGTTGATTCAACAATATTTAAATAAGAGATATGGTCTATATTAATATGAAAAGATTGTGGATGGTTTGTTTTTTGATTGTTGTTTCTAGTTTTGTTTTTGCCTATTCTTCAGCTACTCCTGATCCTGGACATGGCGCTGAGAATGTTTTTGTTTATGTTAATGGACAGAATTTGGGATTGCAGAGTGCGATTGATTCTGGGAAGTTTGGTGCGTATTATACTGGGGGTTCTTATTCTGGTAGTGTTGTTTCTGGGCATGATGATAATATTTTTGTTAGGGTGAGTGGAATCGATAAGAGTTTGCAACAGGCTATTAATGATGGGTCGCTTTGTGCTTCTGGTAGTGGTAGTGGAAGTCCTTCTGGCAGTGTTGTTTTTGGGCATAAGGGAGATGATGTTTTGATTGATTTTGGTGGGGAGAAAAGTTTGCAGCAGGCGATTAATGAGGGTTTGTTTGGGCGGGATTGTGCTGTCCCTGTTAATTGTGTTGGTTCTTGGAATTATAATTATGGTAGTTGTAGTGCTACGGCTTGTGGGACGGTGGGGAGGTATGATAAGCAGTGGGTGACTACGGTTTCTCCTTCTGGTGGTGGTTCGGCTTGTCCTAGTCCTACGTTTGTTGATAATGGTGGGAATTCTTGTGCTACTGCGGCTTGTGCTCCTGTCTGTACTTCTAAGAATTCTTATGCTTGTTATAGCGGGGATGTTTATTATTATGATAGTTGTGGAGATAGAGAGGGAATGAAAAAAAGTTGTTCTTCTCCGTATTCATCACGGGGAGGATGTTGGAACGGATATTGTGTTGCAAAGTATACTAGGCATTTTTCTAGTTTGTATAGTGATCATATAGTATCTGGATGTGGTATAACTGGTGTTTGTGAATCTATTGCCTTTAATAATTATGGATCTGCAGAAATAGCTTTTTATCTAATAAATGATGCGAGTTATCCTAGTTCTTCAAGAGTAGCGTTGTATCGTTTACAAAAGTCATTTATATATCCAGATAGTGATCATATGATTTCTGTTATTACCTCGGAAGGCGGATATATAAATGAGGGATTTCTTGGTTATGCATTAAATAGTTATAAAGTAGGTACATCTAGGCTCTATAGAAAGGCTTCTAATGCAGGAAATAATGATCATATGGTTACTTTCTCAACTACAGAGGGTAATCCTACTTATACGTATGAAGGTCCTTATGGTTATGTAATTACCTCAGGTGTTCAAACTGGATAGTTTGATTGTTTCTTTAAAAGAATATTTATTCTGTTGTTTATGAGTAAGATTTTGATTAAGTTTTATGAGTCGTATTGATGGATTATTGTAATTACTTCTTGTGTTTCTATTGAAATATGTTGGGATTTTAATTGTGTTGAGAGCTTTACTTAAGGCGTTGTCCGGAATGGGCAACTTTAAAATAAATTCTAAAGGCACAGACCTCCTATAGTCAAAATATTTTCAAAAACAATCCATTCCGGACAACGCCGTACTTAAGTTAGTTTTATAAGTCTGGATTTTTATGGTATGTTATGGCATTTGGAAAGTTTAAGGATAAGTCGAAGCCGAATAAGGCGAAGGTTTTTATTGGTGGCGAGGAGCGTGTTGTTCGGGTTAAGTTGCCGCGGGGTCGAGAGGTCATTGGGATTATTGCGCAGAGGTGTGGAGGTTCTAGGATGTTGGTTAGTTGTATGGATGGGAAGACTCGGAATTGTAAGGTGCCTGGACGGAAACGTAGAGGGTTGTGGTTGAGGGAAGGGGATGCTATTATTGTGGAGCCGTGGGAGTTTGATGATGAGAAGGGTGAGGTTTTGTATAAGTATACTGATAATCAGGTTGTGAAGCTTAAGGAGATGGGGAAGCTGACAACTGATGAATCTGAATTCTAGTAATTCCAATTTCTAGCAGTTAATACTGTTGCAAGAACACTCACGTACTCTTGTACGCTTCGTAACCTTGCGCCTAATCTTAACTTGCTATAAATAGGAATTGTTTTGGGCTTAATCTTATAAAGTTAGGAAGCTTTGTGTTATTATGAGAAGTATTGTTGTTGGGAATATGCGGAAGATTTAAATATCAACTGATACTTATATTTATCAATGGATAATGGTATGATTTGTGCGAGGCAGGGGGTTCGGTATCCTAATTTGAATACGGTTTTGATGGTTGAGGATTTTCTTCGTGAGAATAGAGCAGAGCCTATTGAGGCTGGTGAGCTTAAGAATTCTTTGCCGCGGCAGGTTATGGGTTCGACGTTGAAGGTGATTTTGGAGTATCTTTGGAGGAGTGGGAAGATTATTTATGGACCGAAGGGGGTGCAGTGGATTTTTGTTGAGCCGGCGCATTTGGATATGATGTTGGAGAATTCGTTGGAGGTTTGATGTTTGCTGGAAAAGAGGTTAGTGTTTTTTTGAAGGGGAATGCTAGGGAGGCTTATTTGGAGTTGAAGAAGCGGGGCGACAAGGAGGCTCGAGTTTTGTTGGATTCTTTTGATAGGGTTAAGGAAATTTTGAGGGATAATCCGTAGTTTGGAGATCCGGTTGCTAAAAATTTGATTCCTGTTGAGTATAAGAAGATGGGAATTGGGAATGTTTATCGGGTTCCTTTGTCTAATTATTGGAGAGCACTTTATACAATTGAGGGGAATCGGGTTGAGATTTTTGTTTTTGTGTTGGAGATTGTTGACCATAAAGATTATAATAGGATTTTTGGGTATAAGTAGATGAGAAGTATTGTTGTTGAGAATATGCGGAAGATTAAGAAGGCTGTGCCTGCGATTGAGAATCGGGTTAAAGTTAAGATTAGTTTTGGGAAGGGTCGGATTTCGGTTCGGGGGAATGAGTTGAATGAGTTTTTGGTTGAGCAGATTGTTCAGGCGATTGATTTTGGGTTTTGTGTTGATGACGCTTTGTTGTTGTTGGGTGAGGAGTTTGTTCTGGAGTTTGTTGATGTTAAAGGGAATACGCGGCGGAAGAATTTGAAGGATGTTCGAAGTCGGATTATTGGGACGGATGGTAGGGCTCGGCGGACGATTGAGAAGTTGACTGGGGCTGAGATTGTTATTAGTGATAATAAGGTTGGGGTGATTGTTGATGCGGATCATTTGTCTGCGACGATTCAGGGGCTTGAGGGTTTGATTGGTGGATCGAAGCATGGGAATGTGTTTGGGTTTTTGGAGAGGCAGGGTGCGAAGATTAATCGGATGGATGATGATTTGGGTTTGAAGGATGGGGTTGAGGATTAGTTCGTTTTGTTCTTAGTGTTTATGTCTCGGTAGCTCAGCAGGTAGAGCGCACGGCTGTTCCTTCGCTTTGAAAAAGCTCGGTACGAAATTCTTCAAATTTCTAAAGATTTATTTTTCCGAAAAAATCTTTACCTTCCCTTTCCAAAAGCTCGGACACGAAAATCAAAGATTTTCTGAAAGTTTATTTCTTCAAAAAAACTTTCAAACCATGATGTCGGAGGTTCGAGTCCTCCCGAAATTTATTTCAATCGTTATCTTTATATAATCAAAGTCTGATATTCAATTATGCTTTCGTAGCTCAGCAGGTAGAGCGCACGGCTGTTAACCGTGATGTCGGAGGTTCGAGTCCTCCCGAAAGCGTGATTTGTAAAAGAGTTCTTGATAAGTGATTAAATGGAAAGCAATGAGCAGAAGAGCATAAAAGTAGACTTTCATACTCATAGTTGTGACCAAGGGAGGCATGTTAATTCTACTACTGATGCCTTGGTAAAACGGGCTTTTAGTGTGGGGTTGGATGCGATGGCTATTGCGAATAGTGGGGATTATTTCGATCGGCTTGCTGGTAATCCTGGTAAATATGTTTATTGTGCTAAGGCTGTTGATAGTGGGTCGGAAGCTGTTTTGTTTGAGAGAGATAATGAATTCCTTTATGTTATGCGGGGTATGGAGTATAATGGACGAGAGGGACATCATTTGATTCTTGGTGGAGAGGGGAAAATAGAATATAGAGATAATCTTAGTGATACTTTACTTTGTGCAAAAGATAAGAGGAGTATCGTTGGGCCCGCTCATCCGTTTAATACTTTTTGTTCTGGAAGTACTATTGATGTTTTAAATTCTCATGTTAAGCTATATGATTTTGTAGAGACTTTTAATGCTTTGAATGTTAGGAAATATAATAGGCTTGCTTCGACTTTTGCTAGAAAGAATGGGTTGCCTGGTATAACTAATTCGGACGATCATGTGGGTAAAGTGGGTAGTTCATTTACTTCTTTGGAAGGTTGTTTATCTCTTGATTTGAATACGGATATTGAATCTATAAAAGATAAAATTGTTTCTGACAATATTGGTGTTGGGCTTGAAAAGTATACGAGTTTTCTTAGTAAAGCTAATACATTTGGTCTTTCTCATTTAAGAGATGGTTTTTCTTTGGAAAAAGTTTTTAGGCTTTTTGGAAATGGAACAAGATATTTTAAGTCTGTGCTTTCATGAGTAATTTTATAAAGTTGTTAATCTGTTTTGTTTTATGAAAGTGAGGGATGTTATTAAGAAGCGGGTTGATGTGAAGCGGTTTGATTTGAAGGCGCCGGATTGGAGGAAGGTTGTTCGGGCTATTGAGTTTGCTCGGTTTGGAACTAGTGCTGGGAATCAGTTTGCGACTAGGTTTATTGTTATTGATGATGAGAGGATTATTGATAAGTTGACGGAGGCTTCGCAGCAGAGTTTTATTGGGAAGGCTAAGAGTGTTGTTGTTGTTGTGAGTGATCCTTCTAGTTTGGTTTTGAGTTATAAGGAACGTGGAGAGAAATATTGTACTTTGCAGGCTGGTGCTGCGATTCAGAATTTTTTGTTGGGTCTTGAGGAAGAGAAGTTGGTGACGAGTTGGGTTTGGTATTTTGAGGATGAGCAGGTGAAGAGGATTTTGGGGATTCCGGATAGTGTTAAGGTTGAAGGGATTTTTCCGATTGGGATTAAGACGAAGGTTGCTGGAGCGAAGAAGAGGTCTGCTAAGTTGGAGAATATTTTGTTTTTTGGGAAGTGGGGAGAGAAGAAGAAGAGTGCCCATATTAGTGTTGGACGAGAGGCAGTTTAATTTTAAAAAAAAATAAAAAATAAAAAAAATAAGTTTGGTTTTTATTTAGCTTAAGTCGTCAAGGCCGAGTTCGTTTACACTTAGTGTGTTCTCTTGGTCGAATTGACTTGAGTTCTTTCCTAGGATGTAGGGAGATCTTACTCCTGTCATAATTGTAATGACTCTTACTCTTCCTTGGAATTCTTTGTTAACTCGTGCTCCGATAATTACCTGAGCTTCTGGGCTTAGGTTCTCTGTTACGAGTCTACCGATGCTGTCAAATTCTTCTAACTTCAAGTCTGGTCCGCATGTGATGTGGATTAGAGCTCCTGTTGCTCCTCTGTAATCTACGTCTAGAAGTGGATGTGTTAGTGCTTGTTGCACCGCTGCATCTACTCTTGCGTTCGAGTTGTCTTCACCGATACCGATTACTGCTACGTCTCCGTTCTTCATAATGGAAGATACGTCGGCATAGTCTAGGTTGATCAGAGAAGGTATTGTAATACATTCTACGATTCCTTTAATCATTGTTGAGACCAATTCGTTTGCTACCGCGAAAGCTTGCTCCATAGGGAGTGAGCCTGCGATGTCAACTAGTCGGTTGTTATCTAGAACGATAACTGTGTCGACTGTTTCACGAAGTTCTTGTAGTCCGAATTCTGCTTTGTCGATTCTTGCTTTTTCTGCCTCGAAAGGCATTGTTACAACTGCGATAACTACTGCGCCTGCTTCTTTAGCTAATTGAGCTACTACCGGGATAGATCCAGTTCCGGATCCCCCTCCCATTCCAGCCAGAACGAAAACCATATCCGAATTCGCTACGGATTTCTTCAGGTCGGTTAAGGATTCTTTGGCAGCTTCTCTTCCTTTCTTAGGGTAACCTCCACATCCTAGTCCTCGAGTTAATTCCTTACCGATAAGTAATTTCTCGTCGGCCTTTGTAATGGACAAGTGAAGTGCATCAGTGTTTAATCCGTAGATTGTCGCACCGTTGATACCTTTATTGAATAGCCAGGTCGCCATGTTACATCCGCATCCTCCGCATCCAAAAACTTTGATTGAGGCTTTCCCCGCTCTTAAGTCCCCGAAGTCGATTGAGTTTGCTTCTGCAGATTGTATTGCTTCTTTTGCAAAATCTAGTGGCATTTTCTTTTTTGTTTAAACCTCCTTTCAAGTGTCATGGTAATTCTTGTTTAGAATTCTTTAAAAGAATATGTGTAATGGTTTAATGGTTAGGTAGTTTTTTATATTGCTGGATCTTTGATGGATTATGGATAAAGGTGGTTCTGTTCGGGCTTTGCGTTGGTTTGTTATTGTTTTATTTGGTATTTCTTTTGCGGTTTCTATTTTTTATAAAGATTGGATTTACTCCTTTGTCTCTTTCGTGATGTTTCTTTTGGCTGCTTGTCCTGAAAGACTTAGATCTAAGAGAATTTCTTTTTCTGCTTGGCTTAATTTGGTTATATTGTTGTTTGTTTATATGGCTATTTTTTTAGGAGAGTTTAAGGATTTTTATTTTAGATTTTGGTGGTGGGATATTTTACTTCATTCGTTTTCTGCTGTGATTTTAGGTTTGTTTGGATTTGGGATTGTTTATTTTTTGAATAAAAAGGCTAGTGATTCAAGTCTAAGTCCTTTGTTTGTGGCTATTTTTGGTTTTTCTTTTGCTGTTATGATCGGGGCAGTTTGGGAAATTTTTGAGTTTTTTATGGATTTGTTTCTTGGGTTTAATATGCAGAAGTCTGGGATTGTGGATACGATGGCTGATTTGATTGTGAATGTTATTGGTGCGGCTGTTGCTTCGAGTTGGAGTTATCTTTCATTGAAGGCGAGGTCTAAGGAAACTTCTAATTTTTTTAGAAAAATGATTGATAGGAAATAATTATTTTTTTGTCATGTAGTCTTTGATGTTTTGTTTGAATTTCTTTAGGTCTTGTTTTCTTATTTGTCCGCCTGATGCTCGTTTGTGTCCGCCACTAGCCGAGTCTTTGAAATTTTTTGTTGCGAATTCTAGGAGTTTTGGAAGATCTGCGGAATCTGAATTGTGTCTTGCCGAAATTCCTAGGAGGTTTTTGTTTCGACCTTTTTGGGATATGAATATGTGTGGTTCTTGGGTGTTTCCTCTTGAGATGATTGCGGCTACAATTCCTTTGATTTTGTATTTTGGGTTTATTGTGTAGACATTTATTCCGTTGATTTTTTCTGATTTTTTCTTTGCTTCTTTTACTGTTTTCTGAATTTCTTTTTCTACGATGTCAGCATATCTTTTTAGTTTGGAGATTTCTTTTATGGATTTTAGTTTGGAGAATTTTTCGTATATTTTTTGTGGTGTTTTTTCGAAGTAGACTAGTGTGTCTGAGAATATGTGGGAATAGTTTTCTTGGAATTGTTCTAGTGTTAGGCCGAATTCTTTTAGTGCTTTTTTGATGAAGGTGTTATTTTCTTTGTAGAGGTTTCCGGCGTCTGCGATTGTTCCTAAGAGTGCTAAGAACTTTTTTCCTTTTGTTAATTCGTAGGCTGTTCGGGATGAAGGGATGTATCCTTGTTTGGCTGTGAAATATGTTGTTATGTGTTTTGGGACTTTGTAGATTGGATGATGGTCGGTGTAGAATATTTCTTTTTGTTCTAGGTCTTTGATTTGCAGATATGTGTCTTTTGCGGATATGTCTGTTATTATTATTTTGTTGAATGGTTTTAGTTTTAGGTTTTTGAATTTTGTTTTTCCAAGATAATAGAAGAAGTTTTTTGTTTTGGCGCCTTTGTTTTGGGCGTAATCTTGGAAGAGTATTGCGGAGCAGATTCCGTCGGAGTCGTCGTGATGGATTATTGCGATGTTGTCTTTTGGCGAGATGTTTTTTAGGAATCTTTTTGCTTGGAGTTTTTTTAGGAGTTGCATAAGAGTAGAAATTTTTCTAGGTTGATAAAGGTTTTTGTTTTAGGATCCAGGTTTGGATTATTATGAAGATTATTGCGATGATACTCATGATTCCTTTTATTGCTAGGAATGCTGGGCTTTGGATATTGATTTGTGGAAGGGAGAGGATTCCGGCGATTATTGCGAGTAGTCCTATTGTGAATGTTGTTGTTGCGGTGAAGTTTCTTTCTTGGAATCTGTTTTTTATACTGCCGAATATTTGAATAGGATGGGATTCTATTATGAAGCCGAGGCCTAAAATTGTTAGCCAGAGAGTTTCGATGTATTGTGAAATGTCTGTGTTAAAAAGGGTGTGACTGATTATTGATGTGAAGCCGAGAATTGAAAGGATTGCTAGAATATTGACGAAAGGTTTTGAGATTTTGGTTTGGTTTGTTGGTTCGTCTTCTTTCATGTTTTTTTGAGAGATAGTAAGTTTATAAGATTTGTTTTAGAAATCTTTTGCGAGTTTGAAGAGTAGTTCTTCTTGGAAATGTGGTGCGATGATTTGGAGGCCTACGTGTTTGTCTTCGATTTTTCCTGCGGGGATTGAGATTGCTGGAAGTCCGGCTATTGAGGCTGGAGTTGTTGTGATGTCGTAGTTATACATTTCTTCGACTGATATTGTTTCTCCGATTTTGTGTGGGAGCTTTGGAATTGTTGGTAAGATTATTGCATCAACACTCTCGAATATTTTTTGGAATTGGTCTTTGATATATTGTCTTGCTTTTAGAGCTTCTCTGTAGAATTTTCCATCGTGTTCCGCTTTTGTTATTTCGGAGCCTCCGATTATTCTTCGGACTACTTCTGGTCCTGCAGAGTCTTCTATCTTTTTTCCGAATCTTCTTCCGTCGAACTTTCGTGTTGCGGAGAAGAATTCGGTGTAGACTATGATGTAGTAGGTTTGGATTGCGATGTCTAGAGGTAGGTCGATTTTTTTTATTTTCCAGTTATGTTCTTTTGCAATTTTTTTGGTTTGTTCTTCTATTAGGTTTGCGATGGATCCATCACAGACTCCTTTTACGTTTACTAGGCCGATTACATGCTTGGGATTTGGGATTTGGGATTTGGGATTTGTGGTTGTCTGGTCGAAGTTGTCTTGGCCTTTGATTATGTTGAATATTAGTTTTGCGTCTTCGGGTGTTTTTGTCATTGGTCCTATGCAATCGAATGTCATTGCTAAATCTAGTAGTCCGTATCTTGAGACTGCGCCGTGTGTTGGTTTTAGTCCGATGACTCCGCAATGTGATGCAGGGTTTCGGATTGAGCCTCCTGTGTCGGAGCCTAGTGTGAAGTCTGCTAGGTTGGCTGCTATTGCTGCTGCTGGTCCTGAGCTTGAGCCGCCTGGGATTAGTTCTGGGTTTGTCGGATTTTTTGTTGGTCCGAAGGCTGAGGTTTCTCCTGATGCTCCGCATGCGAATTCGTCCATGTTAAGGATTCCTAAATGAATTGCGTCTTCGGCTAAAAGTTTGTTGATTACTGTTGCGTTGAAAGGTCCGGTGTAGTCTTCTAGAGTTTTGGAGGCGCAGGATATTGTTTGGTGTTTGATTGAGATGTTTGCTTTTGTTGCGAAACATAGGCCTGCTAGTTTTCCTGCGGTTTTGTTTTTGATTTTTTTGTCTATTGCTTTTGCTTGGTCTATTGCGTCTTCGTTTAGGGATAGGAATATGTTTAGGTCTTTTGATTTTGGTGTTGCTATTTGTTTGGAGAATTGCATTACGTTTTTGACTGCTGTTAGTTTTCCGGATTGGATTTGTTTTAGTTTTGTTTTTAGCATTTTTCTGGTTTTGGCATATAGGATATCTTTTCTAACGCCTTGTTAAATTTTTTTCTAATAGTTAGAGAGCAATATAATGTTAAGAATATTTTTTTGTTTCCATAAAATATATCCATTCTTTCTTTATTTGTTCCACTAATTCCTTCGTGACCTTCTTTTCTTTTATCGAAATTAATTTTTCGGTCTACCCAGTTCCCTTTCTTGTCTTCTTTCTCTATATAGAGATTCCAGACAAGTTTAGTTGTTTCGTATATAGTTTTTGATAAGATTGACACTGCTTCATTTTTTTTATCAAAAATGTAATAATTATATTTATTCCTGTTTCCTATCCCATGTAGTTTTATTTTTTTCATCTTATATCTCCCTTTTTTATTAGAAATTTTATGTTTAGTGCTACATTATAATCTGAAATGTCTTTTATTGGAATCCATTTTACTTGGTGTCCATTGTGAATATAATCATTAAAATTACTGGGGGTTGTTTTCAGTTTTCCCTCATAATGATATAATACTATTTTTATTTCTTCATTTGTTGTTGGGTTTTTTGTTAGTGTTTTTGTGGATAATTTTTTTCCAATTATGCCTGTTAACCCTGTCTCTTCTTCTAGTTCTCTTGTTGCGGTTTCTGTTCCTGTTTCTTTGTTTTCTGGACGTCCTCCTGGTATTTTGTAGAATTCATCCTTGTTGTCTTTTGTAACTAATAGTTTCTCCTCGTATATTATTACCATTCCGTGAGCTTCAATTGATTTCATTTTTTCCACGCTCCTTTTTCTGCTACAATATGATTATCTTCTACGAATGGGGCGTTTGCGAATGTAGTATTTCTGAATTCTTCATCTGTTTTCCAACCTGAGCCTTCTTCTCTTGTTCCGGAGTTGTTTTCGTGATGTGTTTCTTTCGCCTTTATTTTGGTTAGTTTTGCGGCGAATTCTGTGAGTAGGTGTTTTGAGTCTTCTTTGATTTGGAGTTTTTCTTTTTCGGTGACTTCGTGCCAGAGGGAGTTATTTTTCATGTAATGAGAGGTGAGGAAATGTTTATAATGTTTTTGATATTTGGTTTGGCATGGATGAATGTATTTTTTGTAAGATTGCTAAGGGTGAGGTGCCGAGAGATTTGGTTTTGGAGAATGAGGATTTTGTTGTGATTCGGGATGTGAATCCTGTTGTGGAGGGGCATATGTTGGTTATTTCGAAAAGGCATTTTGAGAATTTTGTTCAGATGGATAGTGGATTGGATTCTGGGTTGTTGAAGAGTGTGCGGGAAGTTGTGGTGCAGGAAGGGTTGGAGAATTTTAATTTGGTTGTGAATAATGGGAAGGTGGCTGGGCAGATTGTTGAGCATTTCCATTTGCATATTTTGCCTAGGAAAGAAGGGGATGGATTTGAGATGGGTGTTTAAGGGGTAATCCTGTCTCGGTCTCTTGGGAACATGCAGGCTTCTCTAATGTTTGAAAGTTCTAGTAGGTTTTGTGTGAATCTTTCTAATCCGATTGACCAGCCTGCGTGTGGTGGTGCGCCGTATCTGAATGAGTCGATGTATGCTTCGAAATCTTTTGGGTCTAGTCCTTTTGCGATTAGTCTTTTTTCAATTAGTTCTGGGGTGTGGATTCTTTGTCCGCCTGAGGAAATTTCTACTCCTTTGTAGATTGCATCGAAGCCTTCTGATAATTCTGCATTCGGATCTTGGTCTTTTGGCAGGATATAGAATGGTTTTCCTTTCATTGGCCAGTCATATACGAAGACGATTGTGTTTGGGAAAAGTTCGTCTAGTTTCTTTTCGGCTTCTCCTGTTAGGTCGTCATCTGGGATTTTGATTCCTTCTTTTTCTACTAGCTCTTTTGTTTCTGCGAATGTTAGGTATTTTGTTTCTGGGATTACTAGTTCTAATTTTAGGACTTCTAGTTCTTCAGAGTTTTTTTCTATTACTTGTTTTACAATATATTGGATTGCTTTACCCATTTCTTCTAGGACTGTTTTTGCGTCTGCGAATGCCATTTCGATATCCATTTGTCTGCACTCGTTTAGGTGTCTTGTTGTGTTGTGTTTTTCGGCTCGCCAGACTGGAGTTATTGTTACCATGTTTTCCATTGCGCATGCTATCATTTGTTTGTAGAGTTGTGGGGATTGTGCTAGGAAGACTTCTTTTTCGAAGTATTTTGCTTTGAATAGTTCTGTTCCGCCTTCTGAAGATGCTGCTATCATTGAAGGTGTGTGGCAGTATGTGAAGCCTTTGTTGACGAAGTAGTTTAGGAATTCGTTGCTGATTGTGGACTGGATTTTGAAGATGGCTTGTGTTCGCGAGGAGTGGAGGTCTAGGAATCTATTGTCTAGTCTTAGAGGGAGTTCTGTTTTGGAGTAGTCTGATGCGTCGATTGGAAGTGGGTTTGCTGCTTCGGCAATGATTTCGATTGTTTCGGGAGCGAGTTCTTTTCCATTTGGGGCTTGCTTGCATTCTTTTAGCGTTCCTGTTACTTGGATTACGGATTCTCGGTTTAGGTTGTCTAGGAGTTCGAATACTTCTGGGTTTGTTTTTCCGTCTACTCCTGTTACTTGGACTCGGCCTGATCGGTCTTTTAGG
>Ga0307989_1001237_pt1 | contig 14217 bp, 14 predicted proteins | sample EllFjometagen185_FD_203164 | JGI IMG/M metagenome (GOLD analysis project Ga0307989, IMG submission 203164) | Marine microbial communities from Ellis Fjord, Antarctic Ocean - #185 | ecosystem: Environmental > Aquatic > Marine > Unclassified | place: Southern Ocean | collected 2014-10-08
AGGATGATATAACCAGGATGACGTTCCGGTAAAGCCCAAATGTCCAATCGCACCATCAGGCATTAAATCTCCGCAACTCTTATAGGTGGCATTGGAATTATTTATATCCCAACCGGCTGTTCTGGGGGCTATCGTTGAAGCATTCTGATTGGAAGTCCATAGCTTAAAATAAGCTTCCGAGATCATTTGATGTCCATTGTGATATCCCCGGTTGAAAATCATTTCATTTAAGGCGGTTAATCCGTCAATATTGGCGAAAACTCCTGCATTTCCGCCTTCTTCTTGAAACAGAAAGGCATTTTCGTCATGAACGACACCTTTCAATTGTGTTTTACGCAGATCACAATAAGCGGTCGCAATTAATGGATATTTTAGTGATTTTTCTTTCGGTTTAAAAGATACAAATCCTTGCTTAAGTTTGCTAAAAATATGATCCTGGCAATACTGAGAAAGTGATAATGAGGTTACCTTCCTGATAAGTTCCCCCAATATCAGATATCCAAGACAACTATACACCATTGAATTACCAGGGGTGTTTTCAATATCAATTGAAAGGAGTTTATCCCGGGCAAGCCTTAAATCGAAACCATCTTTAAAGAGTGGATACCAGGCCGGTAATCCCGAAGTATGTGTCAATAGTTCTATTATTGTAATGGAACTTTTATTAGAATGTTTAAAGTGGTTCAGGTATTTAGAAAAGGGAAGCTTAAGATCTATCAATTTTTGCTCGGCCAATTGTAAGACTGCCAGGGAGGTCACATATGATTTTGTTAGTGAAGCAATGTCAAAAAGACTATTTTTATTCAAAGCCGGAGCATTTTTTTCCTTTGATTCTAAACCATAGGCTTGATGTAAAATAAGCTTATTTTCATAACTAAAATAAACCTCTATGCCAGGAAATGTTTTCCTTAAGATATTTTGTTCGATGAGTTGTTCAATTTTTAAATAGCAGTCCTGATCCATCTTCATAAATTAATTAAATTATTATTCTACAGAAATTACATTCCAGTGGCTGTTACAGTCTTATTTGAAACTTATTTAAAAACATTTTTCAATTCAATGGATGACGTGGCAAACCACTTGCATTTTTCTAACCTTAAAGTTTCACTCTATTACTTTACGAACTTATTGGCTATGGAGATCTAAAAATGAAAAAAATCATCCTTACTTTGGCAACAATGTTTATGTTTTGGGGCCTTACATATGCTCAGGACGACCAACAATCCAGCGTGTCATTGGATTCTTTCGAACGATGTAATAACTGGGCCAGACACTATTGCTTAAATGGAAACCATGATGCAGTTGTGAATGATAAGTTGTTACGATTGAAAAAACGTGGTTATATCATTACCACTAAACTGATTAGAAGTTATGCACAACGAACCAGAGCAAATACTCCAAGGGCTCAGAAAACAAATTAAAAGACCTAGTCAAATTTATATTATAAAAAATGAAGGCTGATCAAAGTAAGTGGGATGCGCGGTATCAAAGTACGCAGTATCCCACTCTTCCCTCAACTATTCTCACTGAATTTTATCGTCTGGCAGCTGCTGGTAATGCTCTGGATATCGCAACAGGAAATGGCCGCAACGCTTTTTTTTTAGCACAGAATAAATTTAAGGTTGATGCTGTCGATATCTCAAAAGTTGGAATTAATAATTCTGCAATTGAGGAATCCAGTATTAATTTTATTCATCAGGACTTAGATCATTTCAACATCCCGCAAAATCACTACGATATTGTTATTAATATCAACTTCCTGGATAGAAATCTGTTTCCCAAAATAAAACAATCATTAAAAAAAGACGGACTCCTGATCTTTCAAACTAAATTGAAGCCTGCAGATTCTGTCATTAAAAGAAATAGAAGTACCGCGAGTCATTTTCTTTCACCAAATGAGTTATTAGATGCCTTTCACGATCTGCATATCATCTATTATTCTGAACACAAAACAAAACTAATTAATGACGTCTCCTTTCAAATAGCATCACTGGTTGCTGATAAGCATTAGTTTTTCTGTAATCATTATTTTTCCAAAATTTGTAAGCCATACAATGGATATTTACTATTTTTTTATATTATGCTATAAAAAAACTTAAGAATACGAAGAGAACCCAATTAAAATAGCTATTAAACTATTTGATCTAACTCCTATCCAACGAGAGGATAAAATGCTGAGCGTTCGTGGTGTTTATGAAAATGGTAAAATCATCATTAAAAAAGATCCAACAAAAATAATTCCTCCTACATCAAAATTAATCATTACTTTTACAAACCCGGAAGAACTTGAAAGCTCAACTCCAGCTGATCTTCAAAATTCATTTGCCGAAGAGGAAATAGAATCAAACGATTTTGACGACAGTAGCTCTGACATGCTCACTGAAGAAATAACGCTATCTGACGAAGAAGATTCTGGTAGTTCAGAGGATGTTTACGAATCAATGAGGGAATTTGAAAGAGTCCCTGCCACAGGAAAAATAACGATTATTGATGCAAGCAGTACCAACACCTATTCACTTTTTGATTATTCACAGGGTGGTTTGTGTTTCGTCGCAGATAAAAATTTCGAAGTTGGAATACACATCAATGCAGGGATTACGGATCCTTCAAATACTGATATGGTTTTAATGGAATTAGAAATGGAAGTCAGGGGTGTTTTTAAGTCGGATAATAGGATGAAAATCGGATGTATGTTTGAGAATCCTGTTGATGAAGATCTATGGCATGGTTTACTGCAGTTTCTCAGCTGAAACACTATTAATAAGGGTTAATTACCTATCTCATTCGTAATTAACCCCTTTTATTATTTATTCTTCTTCCTTCAGTTTTTCCTGTCTGGCTTCAATAATCTCTTCCTGGATATGCTTCGGACATTGCGCATAACTATCAAATTCCATTGAAAAGGTCGCTTTACCCTGTGTTAACGACCTCAAAACTGTCGAATAACCGAACATATCTGATAAAGGAACCGTAACAGTTACTACGGTTAAATTCTCGCGAAGGTCAGTACCACCAATCACACCTCTTCTGGAACTTAAATCACCAATAACAGACCCCTGAAATTCAGTTGGTGTTTCAACTTCAACTTTCATGATCGGTTCCAGAATTACAGCTTTTGCCTGATGGATAGCTTTCCTCAAAGCCTGACGGGCACAAATTTTAAAAGCCATATCGGATGAATCCACGTCATGGTATTTTCCATCATCCAAGGTAACTTTAATACCTACCATTGGAAATGCGGCCAAGGGACCTTCAACCATAATTTCTTTAAATCCGGCCTCACAAGCATTGATATATTCAGAAGGAATATTTCCACCTTTAACCTTATTAACAAATTCGAATTCCTTTACATCGTCATCTCCTTCAGCCGCTACTACTTCAAGAGGTTCAATTGAACCGATTACACAAGCGTACTGCCCGGAACCACCGGTTTGTTTTTTATGGGTATAATTATATCCGGCTTTATCGGTAATTGCTTCTCGGTAGTTTACCTGGGGTGCCCCAACTTCAATATCCACATTATATTCACGCTGCATTCTTTCGATGTATATTTCAAGATGCAATTCACCCATTCCTGAAATAATCGTCTGACCGGATTCGGAATCGGTTTTGACATTGAAAGTAGGATCTTCTTTTAAAAACCGTCCCAATGCTTTTGACATACGACTGGAGGCATCTTTGTCCTTACAAGCAATGGCCAATGAAATAACAGGTGTCGCAACAAACATTGATTCTAGCGTTACCTTAATTTTTTCATCACAAAATGTATCACCGGATGCGCAGTCTACGCCGATCATGGCAATAATATCACCAGCTGAGGCCGAATCGATATTTTCGCGATCATTGGAATGCATTCGAACCAATCGACCGACTCTGATTTTTTTCCCAGTTCTGGAGTTAAATATGTTGGATCCCTTTTTTAAGGTCCCTTGATAGATTCGAACATATGTTAACTGCCCGAATTTCTCATCAGTGATTTTAAAAGCCATACAAACCAAGGGCTTATTTTTATCGGGTGCCAATTCTACTTGTTTCGACTCATCCTCAACCTCTGTCGCAAGCATTGGTTTCGCTTCAACCGGAGAAGGCAAATATCGGCAAAGTGCGTTAAGCATCGGCTGAACAGCTTTGTTTTTAAAGGCTGATCCCATAAAAACAGGTGTCAGCTCTAAACTATTTACTCCCGTCCAAATCGCTTTATGAATGGCGTCTTCTGATATTTCTTTTTCGTCAAGAAGATCTTCCATCATTTGATCATCAAACATTGACAAGGCTTCCAACATTTCAGCGCGCTTTTCATTAGCAAAATCCAATAAGTCTGCTGGAACTTCCTTTTCGATAACATCCTGCCCTTTTTCACCATCGTTATAAAAGGCTTTCATTGTCACTAAATCAACTACACCTTCAAATAAATCTTCGGCACCAATTGGAATTTGGACAGCCACTGCATTGTGATTCAGCTTTTCTCTCAAATCCTTAATCGCTTTGAAAGGATCAGAACCGACACGGTCCATCTTGTTAATAAAAACAAGTCGGGGAACTTTATAACGCTTCATTTGTCTGTCGACAGTAATAGACTGGGACTGGACGCCGGCAACTGAACATAATATCATTACCGCCCCATCCAGTACTCTCAGCGCTCTTTCCACTTCTACTGTGAAATCAACGTGTCCGGGAGTATCAATAATATTGATTTTATTTTCTTCCCAATACACAGTCGTAGATGCCGATGTAATTGTGATTCCCTTTTCTTTTTCCAGTTCCATGTGATCCATGGTTGCACCATCGCCACCACCTCGAACCTCTTCAATTTTGTGAATAACACCGGCATAGTAAAGAATTCTTTCTGTAAGTGTTGTTTTTCCGCTATCGATATGAGCGGAAATACCTATATTTCGCGTATTGCTGATGTCTTTCATTTTTTCGAAATTTTTAAGATTTGGGAAAAAAGGGTGTAAAAGCTTTATAAATCAGTGTATTATTAACAGTGAACCGTAAATAATATATTTGTATAAATAATCTGTCTATCATTTTCTACATTATGTAGTAATTATTATTAAAACAAACAAATATTTAGCTAAAAAAAAGCAATTTACCATCTATTTTAATTGTTTATATCGGTTCATTATATTAATTGATTGAATTATAATCAACTGTTTTTAATATCTTTTATTAATTGATTTCTAATAACTCACCTAATTATATATATTTAAAGCCAGGTTTTTCAACGCAATAAAGTTTATTATTTTAAATGTTGTTCCTGACTTTTGTATAATACGGCTGTCCTTAAATTTTTTTATCACCCGGGTCAGCTGCCGATAACTGGTTCCCAGTAAATCAACTAACTTGGATAAATTTTCTATATGAATTTCTTTTATAACCCGATTGCTGGATGGACCTTCCTCAACGATAGCAATCGAATTTTACTCATTGGCAAAGCTAAACATTTGACAGGTGCAATTGCCTTTATATTGCATGTGTAACGATTATAGTTAAATAATTCTACATCTCCGATTATTTCAAATGGGGTGTAAAATCTGACTAATAGAGATTTTCCATTCTTTAAAGAATAGTACACCTTTGCTTTTTCTTCTACAAATAAATAAACATTTTCAATTTCTTCATCATTTTTAATAATGTACGCTCCTGAATCAAAAAATGTGAGCACTAACTCATTGATAAGACGATATCTTCCTCATCTTTAACCATTACAACTTCTGGTTTCGATAAATCTACATCGGGAACAGATATGACAAACCCAATCGAACCATTTGTAAAACTTCAGGACTATCAAAATAGTTACTTTTGCTCCTCTAACAGTTGATTGTAATTGTTTGCATTTTAATTGAGTTAAATTATTGAGTTTTTTACCTAAACCAAGATAGGCAGTAATTATCATATCAGGTTTTAGATGATCAACTTTTGAGATAACAATCGTTGTTTGAGATTGTTTATTCATAGCTAATCTTATGACTGTTAGAACCCGATGGGGTTAGTAAGTACTTATAAATATTAGAGGTTTAACAAATTATCAAACTCTTTCCTAATCTATAAATTCAAGAGGTGCAATTTTCTGTAATTTTGCGATTTTCAACATTTCTTTTTGAAAAAAATTGAATCCGTCCTGATATTTGGGTGTAAAATTGTAGTGAAGATTTCTTAAATAAAACTCACAGGATTGTTGATCCGGGAAAATTCCTCTGAAATATTCCTGGGCCATTTGAGTGAGATACTTTTCAGAAGTTTTTTTTGAAGTCAGTAAGGCATAGTAAACCTGCAATACCTCTTGTCGGTATTGATGATAGACATCTCGCCTTACGCACCATAAGGCAAAAACAAATGGTAACCCTGTTTTTTGTTTCCACAGCTCTGACAGGTCATATGTATAGCCGTCTTTTCTTTGATAAAACCGTTTTATCGCTTCATCTGCAATGAGTACTTCTCCCACATACTCATCAGTTTCATTGGTAATATATGTAACATTAAAATCACTTAATAAGAATTGGATGAGATGAACAGATGTGAAAGAGAATGCAGTCAATTTTATTTTGTCCCTTGACAATTGATCAATTGGTTTATCAAGAAATAGATATATAGATCTAACAGGTCCATCAGCACTTATGGATAAATTTGGCAATATATAATATTGATGATAGTTTTTAGCATATTCGAACGAGGAAACCACTGAAATATCAATATCACCGGAATTTAGCTTATTATTCAATTCGGTGACTTTACCCAAGATTAATTGGGCAGGGATATTTATTTTTTGTTTTAATATTCCATAATACACTGGAAGCACATTTAGAACGTCTATTACACCTAGTTTTAACATAATCTAATAGTGTTGGATTTCGGGCAATTTGGTTGAAATATAGAAACAGTAAAGACACATCTATATTATTAATAGATTGACAATAAATCAAGAAAAGTATTTGAAATAATCAAATAAAAATTTTATAAGTGAGCAATTTTTTAAAAATCCTGTATTCATTTTTTCAAAAAGTAAAGTAGCTTTCTATCAATATTCGACAATTTCATGAAAAAACAAATCTTTTACATGTTTGGGATTTCCCCCATTATTCTGCGAGAAAGCCTGGAGAAACACTTGGCTCAATTGGAAATCAAAACGTCTGATGTTATCATTGACCAATCTTCTGACTTTGGAGAATTGAGGTTAATCATAAAGTATCATCAAAACCAGATACCTATTTATTCACAGTTATTCAAATTACTACATGAGTCTTTTAATTCGTTTATTTACTCAGAAAAATCTTACCTGCCTGAATGCTTGATTGAATATTTAAAAAAACATAATAAAATATTGTCAATTGCTGAATCCTGTACCGGAGGTATGATTTCCAGTCAAATTACTAAAATTCCGGGTGCCTCATCTGTTTTTGATACTGGAATCGTTACCTATTCAAACGCCTCCAAAATGAAGTTTTTAGGTGTGGATGAGCCCTGTTTACTAAAATACGGTGCTGTCAGCGAACAAACGGCAGAAGCTATGGTCAGCGGATTGTTGCATGCTACCCATTCTGATTTAGGAATAGCGGTTACTGGTATTGCAGGCCCGACCGGCGGAACTCCTGAAAAACCAAACGGAACCGTATATATTGGCTGGGGAAGTCAGAAAAATATTCAGACACAACATTTTATAATTCCTTTACCCCGCCTAGAATTTCAGAAAAAAGTAACTAGTACCGCTATGAATCAATTGATCCGGTTTATTTTAAAGGAGGATGAGGTGGTTAACTACTATTTTGATCAGCAATCAACTAACTTTAATCTTTAAAGTAACTATCGCTGATATTCCTATTTCTATAATTCTTGACAAGGGGTTTATATAGGGTGACAATCGTTGATAGTTCCGTTTAGGAAGCATATCACAGCTGAATTTGATTCATTCTGTTTATCGAGAAAGTAAATGAAAAAAAGAACCATTGAAGATATCGATGTAAAAGATAAAAAGGTGTTGCTACGCGTCGATTTTAACGTGCCATTAAATGACAAACAAAAAGTCACTGATGATACCAGAATTGTCAAAGCCTTACCGACAATCAACTATTTAATGGATCATGGCGCAAAATTAATTCTGGTTTCTCATTTAGGACGACCTAAAGGTGAACCTTCAGACAAATTTTCACTGAGACCCGTTGTTGAAGCTTTAGAAAAGAAGTTAAATAAAAATGTCGCTTTTTCACCCACAGTTCTTGGTCCAGTGGCCCAGTCTGCAATTGAGTGCCTAAAAGCTGGTGAATGTATTTTATTAGAAAACATCCGCTTTTACCCTGAAGAAGAACAAAACGATCCACAGTTTGCGAAAGAACTCGCTTCTTTAGCCGATGTTTTTGTCAACGATGCCTTTGGAACAGCGCACCGTGCCCATGCTTCTACCACCGGTGTTGCAAAATATTTCGATAATGCGGCCTGTGGTTTTTTAATTCAGAAAGAACTTGAGTTTCTGGGGACCGTCGCTGAAAATCCTGAACACCCTTTTTGTGCAATTATAGGTGGTGCAAAGGTAAAAGACAAAATTAAGGTAATATCCAGTTTACTTGATAAAGCTGATGATATTTTGATCGGTGGCGGGATGGCTTACACTTTTTTAAAAGCTAAAGGACATCAAATTGGGAATTCAATTTTGGATGATGAACATCTTGATTTGGTGAAAGAATTATATCAGCAAGCAGCTGATCAAAACAAAAACATTTACACACCTGTTGATCATATCGTTGCCAGTGAGTTTAACAACGATGCAGAAATCAAATCTGTGGATATTGATATTCCTGATGGGTATATAGGAATGGATATTGGTCCAAAATCCATTGAAAATTTTTTATCCATCATCGAAAAATCAAAAACTGTCTTATGGAATGGCCCTATGGGGGTATTTGAAATGAGCAATTTTCAAAACGGAACATTTAGGATTGCAGAAGGTATGGCAGACAACCCAAATACCACTGTTGTTGGTGGGGGAGATTCAGTGGCGGCTGTCAATCAATCGCAAAAAGCTTCTAAAATGTCTCATGTTTCAACTGGAGGGGGAGCCTCATTGGAATTTCTTGAGGGTAAAATTTTACCTGGAATTGATGCTTTATCGGAGAAATAAATTATGGCTAGAAAAACAATTATTGCTGGAAACTGGAAGATGAATTTGCTTCCACTACAAGGTGAAGAATTAGCATTAGGACTTAAAGAAGGACTCGTTAATAAACCAAATTTAGAAGTGGTAATCATACCACAAACTGCCTTGATACCACTTGCACAGGACTGGGTGATGGATTGCGGATTGCAATTAGGCGCTCAAAACTGCTCAAATAACTTATCAGGTGCTTATACTGGAGAGAATTCCCCAGAACTTTTACGAGCTTTTGGATGTACATACTGTCTGGTTGGGCATTCAGAGCGACGAGAAATATTTAATGAAAGTAACGAATTTATTGGACAAAAAGCTCAAACTTTGATCTCAATGAACATTACTCCGATCGTTTGTGTCGGAGAATCTTTAGAAGAGAGAGAGTCCAATAAACATATTGATAAAATATTAGGGCAAATTCAGGCAGTATTTGACCAGGTTGATCAAGAAGGTTGGTCAAAAATGGTTTTTGCTTATGAGCCTATTTGGGCAATCGGAACCGGTAAAACAGCTTCAAAAGAGCAAGCAAACGAAATCCATCAAATTATTCGACAGCATATAGCGAAAATCGCAGGTGAACTAGCAGGTAAATCGGCTAGTATTCTCTACGGTGGCAGTGCCAAACCTGGTAATGCGAAAGAATTGCTTAATGAATCTGATATTGATGGTTTGTTGGTTGGCGGCGCAAGTCTTAAAGTTGAGGACTTTTCGAAAATTATTGAAGCATTTTAACAAGTAAATTATATATTATGAGCACATTAATACTAACGATCCACATCATTGTCTGTGTTTTCATTATTTTTGTTGTTTTACTACAAGTCGGAAGAGGTGCCGAATTAGGGGCAGCTTTCGGTAGCGTGGGACAGGCAAATGCTTCCAGAGGTGTAACCACCTTTATTAGTAAGTTAACAACTTTTATGGCTGTTGCATTTATGGTCACATCATTTGTTCTGACTTATCAAACTTCAGATCGTGCCAAAACATCTGTGATTGACACAATATCTCAAGAAGAGGTTACTACACCAGCTGTTCCCGTTCAAGGTACAGAAGAAGCCGGAAAAACTGAATAATAACCTGCAGATCAATAAGTAAGCCCTCAAAATAGTCCGGATAACCATGTTGTCCGGACTTCTTATAAATGCCTTTAATGGCAGCAAATCATACTCAATCCTTCCAGTTTTTATATCATATTTTTTGCACTCGTAAAAATGCCGGGAATTCTATAGCTAGGAAGTTGAAATAACTAATCTGATACTTTGCAGGCAGATGAAATTAAAGCAACTGTGTTGGTCATTCTGAGTGTTAATTTGCGATACTTTGAGCAAAGGACGAAGGGTGGCCAAGACCAGGCCTTAGTCAAAAACACTTCGACTTCACTCAGTGAACAGAACCTTGTTGAAGTACCAGATATGCCTTATTCTTTACTTAAAGCAATTTTTTATAATATCGAACTGTATTCATTACCGGCGGATACAGTATTTAGATATATTTAATAAGATTCCGACCATAAACATACTGACTATCAAAGAACTTCCACCATAGCTAATAAACGGTAGCGGAATTCCCTTGGTTGGCAGTAAGCCCATCACAACACCAATATTGAAAAAACTCTGTATTATCAAAATAATCGTCACACCAAAAGCTAAGTTCCTACCAAAATCATCAGGGCAAGTGACCGCTATTTCAAACCCCTTTATCATCAGCAGAACTAATAATAAAATCACAAGAGTGACGCCAATAAAACCGGTTTCTTCTGCCAGAATTGAAAAAATAAAATCGGTATGACTCTCGGGCAAAAAGAACAGTTTTTGTCTGGAATCACCCAGATTCCTACCAAAAATCCCCCCAGTACCATAAGCGACCATTGATTGAATTAGCTGGAATCCAGAATCCAAAGGATCAGCCCAGGGATCCATAAAGCCCGTGATTCGCCGCATTCGATAAGCTTTAGAAATAACCAACCAAAACCCGATGCCTGATAATCCAACAAAACTGACAACCATATGCGAACTTTTAACCCCAGCCACAAAAACCATCAGCAGGAGAGTGACGGCAATAAGAACCGAAGTTCCAAAATCTGGTTGTAAAATCAACAAAAAGCAAAAACAACTAATAACAATTAGACTCGGTAATATGCCTTGAGAAAAATATCCTAGTACCTTTTTTTTTCTTTCCAGAAAACCTGCAGCCCAAATGATTAAGGTGATTTTCAATAGTTCGGAAGGTTGAAAACCAATACCTCCAACTCGGATCCATCGTCGTGCATTACCAACCTGTTTACCAATTCCAGGGATCAGCACCAGAATCAGCAAAACAAAAGTTATCAACATTAAAACAGGGATATATTGTTTATACTTTAGGTAGTGAAATTTGGTCGCAATTCGAAAAAAAACCAGACCCACGGCTAGATGAATTAACTGTCTTGTTAAAAAATAGAACTCGTTTCCAAGTTGTTTTTCAGCATAAATAGAACTGGCAGAGTATATCATAATGATACCAATCCCGATTAAGCTGATTAAAACAACAAGAATGACGAAGGATGGTCTATATTGGGGGAAAAATTTCATTGAAGTACTTTATCAATATTCAAAGTGCAAAATTCAATTAAATCAAAATTCAATCTTTTAATTCTTCCTGAATGATTTTTTCCATCATTTCAGGCAGGACTTTATTAATAGCACTGTGAAGTGTATCAGAAATCACATTCTCGAGTATAGACCCTAGTTCTTCACGGTGTTCTTTTGAAAGTGATTTTAGTGCTTTTCGATTTGAATCAGATATTAGTTTATTCTCTAAAAAATTATCATTTGTTACGCTTTCGTCACTGCTTACTTTTGAAATAATATCCTGTTGGTCACCAAAAGGTGATTCTAATGGAACTTCATCTTCCGCAGCAACACTTTTAAGTCTTAAATCACCAATTTCAAAGACATCACTAGATATCTCAAGGGTCATATCATCAGCTGCTTCGATATTCTTCATTTGCCACTGCAACTGGTTGCTATCTGTCGTATTCCCTTCGCTGGCAATTACTTCCGGCTGGTCAGGTTCTTCAATGGGTTCTAATTCTGCCACCAGTGTCTCGTTTTCACTAGTACCTGAATCAACGCCTTCAAAATCAAAAATTTCTTCACTTTCAAAACCTTCACCGTCTAAGTCCTGTTGAAAACAATCGATGGATTCTTCATCACTTGATTCTGACAATTGGGTATTTGCCACATTAGTATTTCCTGAATCATCTAAAAGATCAATTTCAGCTGGTTTTTGTTCGATATCGGAATCAATTAATTCTTTCAATTCTGCAGTCAGATCCTCTGACATTTCAGAATCATTCCCCAAAACTAACTCTGAAGTTGTTTCTTCTTTCGTGGGAAACTCTAGTTCTATATCCTCATCAAGGTCAATTTCTTCAAGAGAGTCATCTTCTATAGACAGTTCCAATTCTGGTTCTTCATCCAGAGATATTTCTTCAGGGGAGTCTTCAAATAGATCATCTTCTATAGAAAGTTCCAATGCCGGTTCTTCATCCAGAGATATTTCGTCAGGGGAGTCTTCAAATAGATCATCTTCTATAGACAGTTCCAATGTCGGTTCTTCATCCAGAGTGAGTTCTGACATTAAATCATCTTCTGTAGATATATCCTGATCTTCATCCTGGGATATTTCATCAGGGGAGTCTTCAAATAGATCACCTTCTATAGACAATTCCAATTCCGGTTCTTCATCCAGAGACAGCTCTACTAGAGAGTCTTCAGACGAATCATCTTCTGTAGATAAATCTATTTCTGATCCCTCTTCTAGAGATAACTCTGACATTAAATCTTCTTCAAAGGAGGTATCCAGGTCCTGACCTTTCTCAAGTAATTCTTCATCCAGATCACTATCAGCTAATAACTCCAACTCCGGTTCTTCGTCCAGAGAGAGTGCATTAGTAGCTTGATCCATATCTTCATTAACTTCTATTTCATCTAATAGCGATGTATCGGCATCCAAAACCATATCCTGATCAAAATCTTCTAGTTCTACTTCATCCAGCAAATTCGTTGATCCATCAATGTCCAATTCCAGACTAGTGTCTTCTTCATTATTGTCCTCCAGGGAGATATCAGGTAAGACAATATTTGAATCTGATTCAAATTCGTTTTCATTAGAACCACCTTCTTTCCCTAAATCTAGTGACACGTCCATTAATAAGTCGGCAGAAGAATATTCTATACTTTCATCCGGATTCTCAAATAATGGTTCATCATCTAAATTATCCGCTAATAGTTCTTCATTGACAGCACTTCCCTCCTCATTAATATCCTCAAACAACCCAGTTTCATCATCATCATCTAAATCCAACTCTAAATCCAACGCTGCTTCCGGATCAATACGATCATTTTCAGTGGCTACTTCATCAGAAAATAATGAATCATCGCTGATATTTAAATCGTCGCTTAGGCTTATTGAATCGCTAGTATCAGATTCAGTTTCATCAGAAAGCTTTGATTCATCTGCTAATGCCATCGGTTCCAATTCTATCTCTATATCTTCCGCTATATCTTCATCAGCGGTTTCCTCAAACATATCATCACTGGAAAAGAAGTTATCTTCAGATTCCATACCTTCAGGTTCTTCAGAATCAGATGTATTGTCATCCTCCATCAAAACATCATATTTTGCTTTTGAAACCTGTCTTAAGTTAATCATCTGTTGAATATTTGAAGCAGCATTATCCTGACTATCGTCATTCAACAATAAATCTAAATCAAATCCATCCTGTTCATTTTCATCCAAACTTTCATCAGCAACGTTTTCAGTTTCTATATCAAACACATCATTTTCAATGATATCACTATCCGAATCATCATCGATTTCAAATTCATCACCAGGAGAAATGTTATCAAAATCACTTAGATCATCAGTATCATCTTCAAAATCTATGTTTATATGGTCTGATCCCAAATTTTCGTCATCCAAATCACTTGAATCAGAAAAATCATCAAATTCAACTTCTAAATTCTCCTGAACGATGTCACCTAACTCATTTTCATCTTCGAACTCAACCATTATATCTATGATACCGTCTTCAC
>Ga0307989_1001238_pt1 | contig 14216 bp, 16 predicted proteins | sample EllFjometagen185_FD_203164 | JGI IMG/M metagenome (GOLD analysis project Ga0307989, IMG submission 203164) | Marine microbial communities from Ellis Fjord, Antarctic Ocean - #185 | ecosystem: Environmental > Aquatic > Marine > Unclassified | place: Southern Ocean | collected 2014-10-08
TTTGTGAATGCGGGACCTGCTAAATCAAATACCAATTCTCCGGCAACCTGATCAACCACTACGTTACTCAAAGAGAATCCCGGAAGGTCAGTTGTGATTCCACCTGGAATTACCTTAATAAATTCGGGTTCATAATCCACCACAAAATTCATTGTTGTGATATTTGCCAGTGAAATATCTTCCCCTGTATCCAACTGAAGGAAAATTGTACCTTGTTCACCAATTTCGAATAACTGATGAGTATCGTCAACTCTATTGAGATCATTGGGGACTCTCACACTAACTGAACGATCATAATGAACCGCCTCCGATGTCAAAGTCACAAGATCAATGTCATTGGGCTCAAGTATGTTACTCACAATTGTCAATCCTGTGGTATGGATACCTTCTATTGTAGGATCATAAATAAATATCACATCATATAATTCTCCCGGATTAATATCAAATCCATTTTCGTCCGCGGAATTCAAGAAATTAAATTCTTTTTGATTAGCGTCGTCAAATGTTATTGATTCAATATGAATTGGTTTGACGCCAGCTGTTCCGGCACTCCCATTGTGAGTCAATGTCAATATAATTGTCTTTGGCTCATATACACATGTCACTACGGATGTCACATTCGTTGTCAAATCCAAATCGAACCCCTGGGCTGACCATACTGAAGGGACATCTGTTTCCGCGTCACTGACCGTGGTTACTGTAGCAGTCAAGTCTGTTGGACGAGGTGCCACAAATTCTGCATCTACTTCAATGTATTCTCCAGGTTGTAATGTTATCGGCAATGATGTCATTGCTGTGATAATATTACCCGCCGCATCAACAACTCTTAGAGCGTCAATGTCAAAACGGAAACCTTCACTGCCATATGCATTAGCATTAATTTCTGTCTCTATTGCTCCCACAGGAGATATATCTAATCCTGTAATCGTCACTGAGTCACAGAATTGCCAATTTGATTGTGATAGGTTACTTATTATGATTGTTTTTGAAACCGCGTTTGTGAAATCGTCGACTTCTGTTATGCCAAAGTTCATATCCACTGTTTCAAGTCTCGGCACAACGCCAATACCCTGGAGCAATGTCTCTGTTTCACTTTCGGCTGTATTGTTATATGTAAATCTCAATGTATGAATTCCTGTTATGAGTGGGTGGAACTTTGCTTCCACATACATATCAGATTCTAAGTCAATTGTTGCATTGACCAATGCTACCCTATTAAATTCAAAGGCATCCCCGTTTATATCTTCGGATATTTTAATATTCTTGATCTGTACTGGCGTTGAGCCACTATTTTCAAGGAATATTACTTTATTAGGCGGATTAACATCATAAGGAGCGATATCAAATGCCCCTGGCCTGTCTATTCTTCTTCTGAGCCAATCATAGCCATTTGCTATTAATTCAGCCTTGATTCCTGTGCCTGTCAACTGACCAACACTGTCGATATAATCATCGGCAGGTTTTTCTGTATTACTTATAAATATAACAGAATCAATGAAATTTCCTTCGACATCCGGGGTAAATTTAACTTCAAAAACCTGGCCTGTGCCTGGCTTAATAACCCATGGGTCCGCATAGGTAGGATCATCTCCGTTTTCTTCGAATGCGTTCCAATCCTGCACTTCATAAACTACTGGGGTTAAAAATGGCCCTTCATAATCATAAATTTCAAGGGCAGATGATCCGATATTTTCAACCGTTACCAGTCCATATTTGTTATCGTTCACAAGAACATCTCCAAAATCGTATCTACTGACTGCAATTCGTGGCGCACCCACGTTTGCCTGAACATATGCGTCATACCAGAAGAAACAGGGGTCTCCGACTCCAATAGAGTCTTCATACATTCCTTCTTCTACTGCTGTGAACTTGACTGTGAAAGGAACGGAATCCAATGGGGGGATTATTACTACAATTGGATTGTTAATAATTTCAAATCCCTCTGTGTTAAATTTCAGTTTAAGCTGTGTCAGATTGAGATCCCCAACTTTGGAGTCATTGATAACCCAAAATGTATGTTCGGCAGATTCACCAACGGCAAGCCTCCCAAAGTTATATTCATCTTCATGAATTGAAATCAGTGTTGGAAAGAATTCAATTATAATTGTTGTGTCATTTCCTCGACGATCAATGAATACTAATTCCGCGCGGGCCTCTTGTTGGACATCTATAACCTCAAGATTCCAATTTGCTTTTCTGTCTACGCCGGCAACAAAGTCATCATATTCAAATTTATAGTTGAAGCTGTATTTTGAATCCATATAGATCAATGAAAGATTTGATCTGTATGCGGTTTCATCAGGCATATCTGTGACTTCACCGTCTGCATTACCGAAGCAGTCAATATCCCATTCAGGATTTGGACATACTGTATCTGGAATAGACAAATCTCCCAATGCTACACTTGTTGGGAACCCGTATGTGTCACACCAGGAATGCCCGTAAGCGTATGCCGTAAATGGTGCAATTGCTTTGATTTTATAAACACCATCATGATTTAATCTGACGGTTTTTGAAAAATATCGTTTATTATTAACAGCTATTGAGAACTCATCCCCTGGGTCAGCTTCGATTGTATTCAATTGCTTCCATTCAACCTTGCCATCTTTCACCTCGGCAAACATCAAATCATCAGGAATAGTTCCGTACTCAGTAGCTTCATACACAATATTAATGAAGTTGTTATCGAAACCAAAACCGCCTCTGATACCCGGAGTATTGAATATGATCTCATCCTGATATTGTTCCAATGGTGTCAATACCATCTGGAAAGGATCTGTATCAACTGACATGTCATCATTGATGCCGGGATTGTACTGAGTTACGTTGATCGGCTTATCGCCGGATATAACTACAGGTATCGGAGCACCGTCAGCAGCACGATATTCTGCCCAGCCTTCGCCATGAAGACCGCCGGAATTTGGAATAAATCCAAGAGCTTGGCCGTCACGGAAAATCTGAGTGTTTGATTCTTTAGAAAATACTCTTATAAATGAGTTTTTAGTTCTACCGAAAATAGGAGTTACGTGATATTCAGTACCCCATGTATTTGTTGGAAGTTCCATTTCAATTAGAACGTCACATGCCCAAACACCAGTTGGTATGAATGCACAATGATTACCTGAAATAAGGCCAATTGGTTTATTTCCACTGACCTTTGACCCTGTTAAATCTCCGTGTTTTGAAACTGTTCCAATACAAACAACGTCGGCCTCATTCATCATGAATGTGGAAAGATCTCCCGGCTCTTTTCCTCCTGCTGTTAGCGTCCAATCTTCGCCACCGAATTTGATTCTTGCGGTTGTTTTGTCATAAGCGGAGATAATCGATGTAAAACTTGAAAGTTTATAACTTTCAGAACCACCAAATGGGTCTGGCCATGAAGCAACGATATATTCCTTACCAAAACCGGAAACAGGAATGCCAAGGAACCCATCACTCGTATGTTCGTATCTAATAACACCATACAAAATAATTGGGTCTTTTGCTGTGACATGAATAGCCGCCCCCGAGAATACTCTCTCCGGCAGTGGCAATTCATTGGCCTGCTTAATATATGGCTGGGCGATTCCAGGGGTCAATGAAAACTCAATAATATCATTTGCCACTGTTTTTTTAATTTGTAAGTATCCTTTGCCGGGGACTTCTAACTTCACTTCTGTTTCAACACCTGAAGAAACATAAATTTTTAAGAAGTTTTGTCCGCCTGTCACTGGATAGGGAGGATGAAATGTTACATAAAATTCTGTTCCTGCATTGCTTGCCCCGAGTAGTTTCGGTAAGTTTCTTGTCATTTCTTCTGCATTTAAATCTACATAAAAGCTAACGGTTGAAAACGCCATGAACATTGCAAATATCAATGTGGCTAATTTTGTAAGGCGGTTTTTTTTCATAGTTCAGTCCTTTTAAATATATTTATAAAATGTGTTATTATTCCTCGTCCCCCGGAAAGTCTATCTGGCTTCAAATTAGTCCTTGACACCAAATTTTTCTTTCTTTTTCCCCTCATCTTCTTTTTTCTCTTCTTTATCATCATCCCTCTTTTTGTCCTTCTTCACCTTTTTCTTTTCGTCACCCTCTTCTTTATCATCATCCCCCTTTTTCTTCTTCTTCACTTTCTTCTTGTCGTCATCGTCTTTGTCTTTTTTATCCTTAGCGACTTTTTCTTTGGCCTTAACTTCGGCTTTCTTTTCGGAGTCGGTTGATTTATCCTCTACTTTTTTGGCCTCCCGTGTTTTCTCTTTCTCTATTTCTTCGGCTTTCTTTTGATCTTCTATTTTCTTCTCGACTTCGGATTCCTTGCCCAATTTCTTATAGAGTTTCACTTCATATGCCGCCTTGTCTTTGTCGGTACTGGCTTTGATGATGGCAATGTTAGCTGGGGTTAGCTTTGTGTCAATTCCTATGAGCTTGTCCGAGAGGTCATCACTAAGACTCTCATATTTTGCATAGATTTTTGCCTTCAGGGCCTCATATCCCTCTTTTGCTGCATCCACTTCGCCCTTGAACTTGGCATCCATCTCCCCTTTTTTCTCCGGGGACAGGTCCTTCTTTTCCGCATACTTTTCTTTCTCGAGCTTGGACTTCAGATGTGTCTTCTTGTGATCCTCGAATGCAGCCAAATCCTTCTTGGCGGCCTTGGCATAGGCAGCAACTATTTTATTCTTTGCTTTCTTGGATTTGATCTTTGCGAACAGTTTTGAAATTTTGCCATCTCCCTCGTCCACGGCATCAAGTTCCGGATCAAAACTCTCGAAGGTCTTTACATATTCTTTAATAATCATTGGTGTGTTTCTTTTTTTTAAGTATATTCTTTTGGTAATTTATCTTTCCAAATTTGCTGTTGCTCGATTAAGGAGTCCATGTGAATCTTGGTATTTGCCCAACCCGCGGACAGCCTGTCAAAGGCCCCATATTGACCCTGGTCCTCGGTATATGCCTTCTCCACATTGATTTTCTGTTTGTCAAGCTTGACTCTCAGTCTGTCGATGATTAGGTCATATTCATGTATCTTTTTCTCAATGGGGGCAAAATGAACATGATAATATCGTTCATTTCCCACCTTAGCAGCTCTTTCGGCCAGCACCTTGGTTGTTGTTATGTGAAGTACCCGGCTAATTGTATTGAGAGTCTCTACCGGAATATTTATCCGGTTTTCCAAGTCATTTATATATTCCTCCACCCGGGCCAAGGTCATGGGCGCTTCGAACCCGATCCAGAGATTATTTGTCTGCATAATATAAATGGCATCAAATATCTTATACCTGGCAATCTTAATCAAGTTTTGTTTGAATGTTTGGGTTTCCAATGTCATATTATAACTCCATGAGTTCTTTTATATGCGGCAGATGCATCCAATTCCTGCACCACAGTTGACAGTTCATTTTGCATGTGTTCTTTATCCTCTTCGGGCAACGCATCAAAGAATCCTTGGGTACGAACCTGTTCCGAGGTATATTTGTATTTTTCGAGTAGGCGTAGGTAGAATGACGGAGCAATTATTAAAATCTGTTCCCACAAATTCAATAAATTGAACGACATGTCCTGGAAATTTTCAAAGGTTCTTATCATGTTTAACGAGTTCTTTTTCTTTTTCTTTTCTCATTGGTTTTAACATTATATATATATGTCACTGCCATATCAATATCATCCCCAATTCTCCATCTATCATATAAGTCAGACTCATAGGTCGTGTTGTCTTCAAAGTTATAGCTCTTTTCATATAGTATCTTCTTCACTGCCATAATCCAGGAGGTCCAATTCGTGGTATTCCTCGAGGGCTTTTTCTCCGGCTTCTTTGGCATGAGTTCCTCCTCAATACCCGGGCGGGATGTTATGTTGTCCTTGAAGACCGAATGGATCTGAAATGATGTTACCATGTTATTTATTATTTTTATATCTTATATATCTTATTTTTATAAATCTATCCGGGGGAGTCACATAATTAATATTTGTTCATGGCGTATTTTTTATTAGGATCTCAGCAAAAAATCCCGTATATTAGGACATAATTAAGAACGGAAACGACAACCAGAGGGATAATATCATGACAAATATAATATTGAAAATCAAGAAAAATATCAGACGGTTCAAAACTATGATGGCTAATATGACATTCACTTTGAATTATCAAGAATACTCTAATATGAAAATGGGCAATTAAAAACACTAACAAAGGGATACGACAATGGGTCACAAAGAAAAAATACAAAAATTAGCCCAAGGTGTGTTGGATACATTAGCAGGCGAAGATGCCAGGAATTGTCCGTTTTGTTCGGAAGAAGAATGGAGCCTGGGATATTGGCCCGAAGAAGTTGTTGAACACAAAACTGACTGTATTTATTTGATTGCCGAAGAATTAATTAAGAAGTCAGAAAACTGTGAAGAACCTGTCATAAAATGATTTTCTATTCATTAGGAACTCAGCAGGAAATTCCGTATATTAGGACATAATTAAGAACGACAAAATAAATAATCAAAGGAACAGTAAAATGAATAACGAAGAATTAACTGAAATGAGCAAAGAAAATGACATCGATATTACCGATCTCAAAGCCCTTGCAATTGACCTCGACGAATGGGGCATAGAACATGATATCCTGGAAATTGCCGAAGAAATGTTCATAAACGAATCCCCGGATTTTGTGGTGGGGAAATACCGATATATCGATCAGGACAAAATTGACGATATCATGATTGAAAAATTGGCCGACGATGCATATGGCATGGGGTGTTTCACGGCCGCATTCTTGGCCGACCTAACAGATCTTCCAACTGAAATGATAGAAGTATTGCAACTCCACGAAGAATTTGAAATGATTGGGGATTATATCCTTCAAGAAAACCTTGTACCGAAAATGATGGAGCAATATAGCTCTTGGGACGGCTATGGCCCCTGTTTTGCCAGTTACGATGGCGAAGAACTTGAAATCTGCAACTACTATGCTTTTAAAGTCGATTAAAAATAAATACCTGGGAGGATAGAAACAAATTTATCCCCTGGGTGTATAACGTAGACAACTGACGATTATTTTACAAAATTACAAAAAAGGAACGCATCACTATGATCGAGAAAAATATAACTCTAACACGATTGTTAAATATGGAAGGCTACAGCCTGAATTTTGAACTAACAATTTCCGACGGCACAGAAACAATGGGACAAATTACAAAAGTCACCGAAGATAGGGCTAATGGGGATGCATCATTTGATATCTATACCAATGACCCATTCCTGCAGGGTATGCCCCTGACAATTGAACAGGCAGATGAATTCATTGTAGAAGAAGACAAGAAAACCCTCACCTTCTACGTAAATAAATAATATCCCCTTTTTTTGGGTGGCAGAATGACAAAATTGGAGTATGAACATGACAAAAGAACCGTATAAATTCAAAATCTTCCCTTGGGACGAAGAAAACGCAAAGCCATATTTTACTAATTCTGAAGGATTTGAATGGTGGGCGGATGATTCCTCAACCAAGTGGGCACACGAAGATGTTCCCCTTTCAGGGGCCAAAGGTGCCAAGAATCTTGTCGTGTTCATTGTTCGAAAAGCAGGGAAGGCCAGACCGGAAACCCGGATAGTTATGGACAAGAATACCAATGAAGTTGTCTATGAGAACCAAGCTCTGGAAGCCATAGCTTGTTGGCTGGATATGTATAAAGTTGCACACACAATACCAAATGACAAAAATGGAGATTAAGAGATGTATGAAATAGAACAGCTGTGGGGGAGGCTTGTCACGATATTTGAAATATGATGTGGCATTCTTAATTGGGGGGAAGGTTGCAGGAACATTAGCCAGGAACAAATAAACAATGATAATTTTTTAAAAATCGAAGGACGAAGAATATATGTTAGAAGAATTAACCGACGCTCAAAAAAAGATAATGCAGCAGGTAAAAGAAAAATGGCTACAAAAAGTGTACGCCCCCCAAAAAATTGATATTCCGAAATTGAGATCCGCGATTACCTGGTTCTATCAGTTTTGCGATACCCCCGACCCGGAATTGATTGTCTGTGACAGCCCGATGGCTATGCAAATTATAGCAAATTTAGGTGAGACCAAAGAGGAAATCCTCGCACATTGTCATAAGATTTCTGAGGACGGAGATAAAGGTGTTTGGGCCGTCAACGATGGTGTCGTCACTGACATCAACGGAGATAAGAAAGAACTCACATATCAGGATACATCGAATTATGGAAACATATCCGATTTCTCCTGGCTGGCGTTCTATGAATTCTTCCATGCCATTGGATTGGAAATTGAAAATGATCACTTCTTCGACTACAAGAAAATCTCCGAGGCCAATGTCAATGACATGATTCAATTTGACGAGGTATGTATTTGTTGCTCTATGCCGACAACAATTCACATAAACAAAGAGACGAACAGAATGGATTGCGCAACGGAACCCGCAATTGCATGGGACGATGGATATGGACTGTTCTACGTGGATGGAATGTTCCTGCCGAAGAGCTACGTCATGTCAAAACCGGAAGAACTAAGCAGCCGCCTGATCTTTGAAGAAAAAAATGCAGAGCGGAGACACTTCTTGCTACAGAAAATTGGCACGGACAGAGTATTAGAGGATCTTGAATCCGAGCGCATGGAATTTATTTCTGCCTTTGACCTGTATCATGCCTACCCAATCGGAAAATACTATCAGCATGGGGATGTCCTCATCCGGCCACACGGCGACGACAAAATACCACATATTTTGTACGAGGATCTCACAGACGACATGAAATCTGCAATAGGTAGAGTCGACTATGAGTTGGTGAATTTGAAGCTGGACGACGACACATATCGCCCGTTCCTGATAATGAATAATCCATCAATTGATCACAAACATATCGAGCCCGTCCACACAGACTGCCGAACAGTCTTTAACGCAATTTGCTGGAGAAATAAGATGAAATGTCTGCCAATGAAGCTGACATAAGGAGAAATATGAACCCGAACGGGTTACCCCACAAAACTCTCACATCATTGTGGTTTCTTGGAGAAAAATCTTATCACATAACAATAACAAAATTCGACTATATACAATAGATACGCGATTAATTTAAAACAATATAAAAGGAATATCATGAAAGAGAAATTAGAAAAAACTCCCCGCGGACACGTCCTTGCAGATGGAGAAGTCACCGGCCACCAACACAGAGTAGAATCAGATACAATTGAGCTGTTCCAAGATGGCGACGAAAAGTTCATCAGTGCAACTGACGAATTTACAATTATACACGAAGAACATGCCCCCTTGACCGTTGAAGAAAAGGGAGATTATTCGGTTGGCATCGTTCAGGAATATGATCCATTCCTCGAAGAAGCACGAAACGTGGCTGACTAATGGGAATAATTCAAGCAATGTTAAAATTGTTTCATATAGGCCCCGACCTAATTCTTAGCCGCTATGGCGTGGATGCACATAGGGATATCTATATGATCAATGAGGACGGAATAGATGATGAACGCATTGGAACCGTTTCTCTCGACGACAGTAATGTTGGAAGTGCCGTATATAAAATCAAAGGGCATTATGGCTATGATTATAGACAACACGACATCCTCGAAGTTGTGATTCCCGCCGCCGCAGAATACAAGGCTGAATATGAAATCAGGACTAAGGTATAATACAATGAATAAAACCACATTTATTGAATGGGTGGATGCACAAAAGAAAACAAGTGAGGCGCTTGATGTATCATATGCCGCAGGTATTGACCTCATTAATTTCTCCGAAGTTTTCATGACCCCCAACCATATTCTGAAGAATGAAATATTCACGGCAGGAGATATTGACTGGATTGACTGGTTCATGTATGAAAGAGATGAAAGTAGCTTGGAACCCCAAGCCTGGGATAAAGACGACAATCCAGTCTGTGGAGACATTGACGGCCTATGGGATCTCTTGGTCTTGAAGGTTGAAAAAGAAATCGGTTCCCCGAGTCCACAGATAAACGGCAGTCAAGAAAAAAGTGAGGCACTACTTGAATTATTGAAATCTGCGTATGAGACATCTACACATAAGAAATGGAAGAAAATACAGATCAAAAAGTCTGGCAAATGGCTGGACATGCACCCCGAAGGACAAGAAGTTCCGGCATATAGGTTCGAGACCATAGAGGAGGCAAATGAAATGTTAGATACATTTTATCCGGAGCTTGTAGAAAAGAACAAACTTAAAGAAATTATTAAGGTTGTTGACGATTAAATCAAACCCCCCCCCCCAATAAATTTAATTATTCATTGGGGGGGGTTTGATTTGTTTACCAGGTCGGATCAACTTCGTTTTTATTTTTAGCTGCCGTCTCGATTATTGCCATCTTCATCGTCCCCGTTTTTATCATAGCCATCTTTATCATAGCCATCTTCATCATATCCATTTTTATCATAGCCATCTTCATCATAGCCATTTTCATCATAGCCATCTTCATCATAGCCATCTTCATCATAGCCATCTTCATCATATCCATTTTTATCATAGCCATTTTTATCATAGTCATCTTCATCATAGCCATTTTCATCATAGCCATCTTCATTATAGCCATCTTCATTATAGCCGTCAAAGGTGTGGCCGCCATCGGTCTCCTGGAAACGCCATTCCCGACTTTCTTCCTCATTACTAAATATCATTGAATTACCTGCCCCAATGACACCAAATTGAAATGTATCCATGTAAGGATAATAAACCATTTCCCAGATTTTTTTCATCTCTGGAATCGTAACCTCGGCCTCATCCCAGTTGCCGAAAAACTGATCCACTCCGTTCTCCTGGCCCCATTTTTTAAAAATGGCCTCGTCTTTGTTATCATTGACATAAATACGATCCATATATTTTTTGCCACTATCCAGTTTCCATAGCAAGGCCCGACCGGAGACTTCTTTCTTGGCATTGAATTTTACAAGCATTTTGACCTGCTTGGGATTGAAAACATAAATATCAAACCATGGCTGACACTTTTTATATCTCATACATGACTTGTTCAAACTACCCCGACCCCTTTCGTAATTCTCATCTAAATAATATTTTCGGATGTCCTCCCCCTTAACAACCTCAAACAGGACTCCGGAGTCCTTCAGGTCGGTGCGGAATGCATTGATATATTTAACGAACTCCTCGATCTGTTCGGGCTTGAATGACTTCATTAGCTTTGTGACAAGCTTACCTATTTTAATCTGCTGTGTAATGACTTTTCCATCTGGCTTGGTATATTGGACGGAGAACGCATCCGGACGCTTGGGGTCCAGGTCAATGACATCAATTGTCTTGACATCTTTTGGGAAGTCAACCATGTTATCTCCTCCGGCGAGATTGGAAACAATGCTGTCTTTGATTGCCTTGGCCACCGGATCAGTTGACAATGTATTTATGAGTTCCATCAGGTTGCTCTTGACGAGAATCTCATTTTCAAGCAGGGCCTGCCAATAGGCACTGTCTTTATATGTCAGTTTATTGAAGAAATTCATATTTTATATTTTATATTTTGCCTTCTCTAAATTTTTATGATGAGCAATGTCATGTTTTTAGTCAAATCCTGGGTGAAATTTATCAAAGTATTTTTGTGACATTAAATACTTATGTAATGCATTAGAACTTTTAAAATCTTTTGGGCCTACTTGATGACCTTGATGTTGTATTTTTGTTAAATTTCGTTAAATATTGTTAAAATTTTATATAAAATATATTTATATTCGATCAACAATTTAATTTAATTGGCTGCAACACACAACCTCTATTTCCTCTTAGTTCCGCAAGGAACTCTTTGGAAACTGCATTTACTTTTCTCAATATGCCCAATGCACCGTTTATATCTGCATTGATCATTTGTCCTGTGGATGACTTGAATAAGCCTCTACGTATTCGTTTACCTAAATAATTCTTGTGGTGGATCATTTCTTCTTGAGCCAGGTGGTCACATTTAGATGTATATGACTCCTCTGTCAGGATGACTTCTATTCCCACCTCTTCGGCCTTGTATTGGATCATGGCAATCAACTTGTTAAATGGAACCTGAACGAAATTCTGGTTGTTCTTTTTTCCAATGTTAATTTTCTGTTTCCAGCCGTCGTTGTGGCCAATTACAATCTGGCCGATGTCGAACTGCTTACAGAGATCAATGACAAGGCGGGAGGCCTTGTGAAGGTAATCAGATATCTTGTTATCTCTTTTCATTGTCAATGTGTTCAGTTTCCTTGACCAGTAAGAATTATTTATTATTTTTAGTTTACTCTTGGCCTTAGTAGCCATTTTATTATAAAATTGGTTTAGACTTTTCAACGGGCTACCGTTAATCAAGCAGTTTAAGCTTCCTGGTTGATTTGAAGTTATAGCCATTAAATTGTTTAAACCAATGTCGATTCCAATTGCATGGGCCTTGTTTAAGCCAAGGTCATCCACTGGTTTGTTATACACGATCTCAACCTTGAACGTCTTGTATCCTTTTGGAATGATACGGACTTGTTTGAGATTTTCCTTTTCAACGGATGTTATTATTTTTATGCCCGTCTTTGGTATTTTAAGAATTCCATTTTTAATTTTAATATTCTGGCCCGGATATATCAGTATATTCCTACCGTTTTTATCCATATAGCCGGGAAGCTTTGGCTGACCCTTGAAACCGGCCTTGGATTTTGAATAGGCCTTTATTGCCCGGAAGAAACTTTTCCAATTCTTTTCCAAGAGGCGCAGGATGCTTTGGATTGTTTGGGCCGGAAGGGTTGAATATTCAGCCTCGAAATCCCTGGCAGCTTTGATCAATTGATTTGTATTTGAGTAGCCAAGGAACTTACCATTTTCAATGAACTCTTTTCGAACCTGAAACAGAGACCAATTGTATACATTCTTGGAGATAAATGAAAGTTCATCCAAAAGATTTGACTTGACAATATGTGTTTCTACTCTGGTTGACATATGAATTTTAACGATATTTAATATTATAATGTATATATTAAACTTTTTATTATTTTTTTATTTTGTATATAAATTAATATTGTTATGGGTTTCCGTGGTAATATATAGAAATGGCGGACATCATTTCTAATGCCCGCCATTGTTTTCTCTCCTGATGACATCTAAGCCATATATTGTGTTGGATCAAAGCCCTCAAGTGCCTCTTTTCGCTCCACACACGTTCCACACGTGCCGCAATGAATGTCTCCGCCCTTGTAGCAACTATATGTATCTTTGAAGTCTACTGCGACTCCCTGGCCGATCAATGCTATGTCTCTTTTTGTGATATTTGAATAGGGCGCATAAATTTGAACCCCCTCATATGTCCCAAATTGCATTGCAGTTGACAACGCCACCACAAATTCCGGTCTACAGTCTGGATATATCGTGTGATCTCCTGCATGATTCGCAATCATTACCTTATTTAATCCATCACTCTCGGCAATTCCGGCTGCAATTGATAGCATTATACCATTTCTAAATGGAACCACTGTCGATTTCATGCTGTCTTCTCGATAATCTCCGTCGGGAATGGCCTCCGCGGATCCATCAAGCAGGGAACTTTTGAACAGGTCATGAATAAAATCCAAGTCGATTTTAATTAGGGGGATCCCCAATTTTTCACAGTTTAATTTTGCACGGGCATATTCTTTTTCCATGTGCTTGGAACCATAATTAAAATACACTGCCTTTGCAATGGCGTCCTTGAATTTATGGAGCATGACTGTCGAATCCATTCCTCCCGAATATACCAACAATGAATCTTTTTTCATTTATTTCTCCTTTGCCGAATTCCATGAATCTTTGTCATCGTATACGACAACTCTGTCCGCATAGGGAAATGACTGAAGTTTCATGTTTGAAAATGTTTTCTTGGTCTCGTTTACATTGTTCTGGTTGCCCGATTTACCATATGATCTTTTGCCATCTTTTCCAATGACACAAAAGTATACCGGATTCTCCAGCATTATTTTCTCTTTCGCCATAATCTGTTCTTTCTGTTTATTATAAATTTTTCAATTTGATTTCCAATTCCCCAGGTTATTTATGATCCAGAAGGGATTGTAGCCGTAGTCTGACAAACCATGCTGAAATGTCATATATTTTTCACAGGGCCGCATATTTAGAATTGAATCTAATTCCTCCACAGTTATGCCTATCTGCTTTATCAGTTTCCCCACAGTCATCTCATAGCCAACGTATGACACGAAACGAAATCGATCCATTGGGGTGTCCAATTTGAAAATTAATCGTAG
>Ga0307989_1001241_pt1 | contig 14193 bp, 11 predicted proteins | sample EllFjometagen185_FD_203164 | JGI IMG/M metagenome (GOLD analysis project Ga0307989, IMG submission 203164) | Marine microbial communities from Ellis Fjord, Antarctic Ocean - #185 | ecosystem: Environmental > Aquatic > Marine > Unclassified | place: Southern Ocean | collected 2014-10-08
TCTGTTTCACAAAACCCGATGCGCGAACAATTGGCCCAGCAACCAACTGCGGAAAAAAAGATACATAAAAACCAAAATCAATTATGTTATTTACCGGTTTAGTTTCGCCGCGGTACACATCAACCGAATAACTTATGGTTTGAAAAGTAAAAAACGAAATACCAACCGGAAGCAAAATCTGATTCACAGAAAAATGTGTTCCTGCGGTATGATTTGCCAAAACTGCAAGATGATTAATCAACTCAAAATCGACACCAAAAAGTACATTTATACTGTCAACAAAAAAATACGAATACTTAAAATATGCAAGTACTGTGAGGTTTACAATAACGCTCAGTGCTACCAGTATTTTTTTAACCGTTTTGTTTTTAGATGAATAAATTCCTTTTCCAATAAAAAAATCGATGAGCGTGCTAAAAAGCAAAATAAAAAAGAAGAACCCGCTTGATTTATAGTAGAAAAACAAACTTGCAACAAATAAATACCCTGCACGAATGCTTCTGTTCTTTTGTTTGTAAACCAATGAATATCCCAACAAAACCACAGCAAAAAATGCCCAGAAAAAGAATCGGGTAAAAATAAGTGGTGCAGTTTTGTCGTAAACAAAAATGTTTTGTAGAATTTCGGCGATATTTATATTTTGAACAAATTCCAAGCGTCTAATCTTTTAATTCGGTTATTTGATTTTCAGATTCAATATACTTCTCGAAACCTTGCATTAATGCATTAAAAAAAAGGTCGCCCAAAGTCAAGTAACCTTCGCGTGTAAAATGTATTTTATCGTGTTGCGCCAAATTATTTTTCTCCCATAAAACAATTGAATTTAAACCTCCCATAACCGAATACATGTCCCAAACACCCGTCTGGTATTTTGCAGCCATTTTAAACATACTTTGCCGCACTTTTTCTCCATTTTTATTTACATACTTTCGGTATAAATAACTGTCGTTGTTAGTGGTAAAAATAATGGCTGTTTCGGGTGCAGCATTTCGAATTTTCTTAATCAACGAACTATAATTCTCCTCAAATTTATTTTGCGAAAAACGGCGACCATAAGCATCGTTAATTCCTAGGCCAAGAATCACCAAATTGGGCTTTAATTCGGCCAACTGTTTCTCGAAAAGCTGACAACGCAAAAAAGCCGGAACATGTGCTCCGTTTACACCAATACTGTGGTGCATAATTCCATTTTGTGCGGCTTCCGTTGTAAATCCATGCAATGTAAATATTCCACTTGCGTTCGACTCTTTTTCAATAGTAATTTTTAAACTATCAACATGCGAATTCAATTCGAATTCAAAATAATCAGCAGTTTTTATAGAATTTTTTAGAAGAGTAGAATCGACAGAAACGATAAAATCGACTCCACTGTTTTCATAGAAAACCCGTAATTTATTAAAACTGTAATCCAATTTATTCTCATCTTCCAGAAGAATTGTAAGCTCTGCTTTTGGAGCCGAAGTAGATGCAGAAATTCCCCCAACTCCCAAATTGCTGGTTTTTCTTTTTTCAATATTCCGGCAACTTTGCCATTTACCGTTGTAACGAATGTAATACCCAAATGGTGAATTTGTACGCGAAATGCGGTACGGAAACATATAACCCCAACCTGCATTCATATCACCATTCATTTGCTGCAAGCGCGAACGAATTTGCCCCGAAAAAGTTCCCGCCTGAATATGCGAACCACCAATTTGAACCACATTAATTCGGCCTTCACCGGTTTTCATTAACTCTTCTAATTTATGGTAAAATAGTGTTGAATATTTATCCATTCCGAAATTCTCAATTTCATTTAAATCGTAACGAATAAAATTGTGTTGATTAACCTGGTATAAATATGAATTATCCTGTGCATTTAAACAAGTACCAAAAACCATCATGAATAGAAGGAAATAAAAGCTTTGAGCTTTGAGCTTTGAACTCTGAACTCTAAAATTCATCCTCCCCTCCCTTCTTTTCTTTCAAATAATTATTGTATTCCAAAATAAGAGCATTGTAAAACATGTTGGCAATTAATCGCGCTCCCCTGGCCGAAAAATGGGTATAATCGGGGCGTGCCAATTCAGGCTCGGCATTCACCCAACTGGTCATACTATTGTATCCGCCCATTGCATGATACATGTCCCAGTATCCGCTGCCAGTTGACAAAGCCGCTTGACGTAATACCTCAACCACAGCCGGTAAAAAATCATAAGTAACAAACTTATCCTTCTTTTTCATAGACATATCGCTGGGGCCAATTACCAAAATTGCAGCGTCAGGGCACAAACGTTTTATTCTATTAATTTGACTTGTAAACCAACGTCCATAACGATCAATTGCTTCCTGATCTTTTATGTAAGGCATAACATTTCCTCCAAACTGTAGGATAAAAAGATCCGGACTCAAATCGTTAAACATTTTTGCGCTATGAGCAAAATCTGACTTGGTAAAAATAGTTCCCGAGCTTCCTCGCAATGCAATATTATCAACGGTAATTCCTGTACTATCTCCTAATTCAATTCCATAAATATCGGGGCTGTCCCACCCCAAAAACTTCATGGTAACATGATCTGTCGAATCGGGTAAATTGCAGGAAATTACACCGTAGTCCAAATTTTGAATTAAAGTATCGTTCAAGATTGTATCTCCTTTCACGATTAATTGCAGCTTAACCGGACGCTTGGCATTTCCATAAAAAAGACGCATCCGTTTGTACTCTTTTACCAGATTGTAAGCAATGTTCGATTTTGAGATACTCAAATTGCTTTCATACAAAAGCGAATCGCGAAACGGAAGTGTATCGCTGGCGGGTATTGCAAATCTCGACATTGCACCCATTACTCCGTACCGATTATGTTCTACCATCGAATCTATCTTCCCATAAATTGGATACCTATTCCAATTGTCGGAATTGGTTTGTACCGCACTAAAAATATAATCGTAAGGTTGAACTGCCGGTCGCAAACCAGGACCTGATCCACCAAATTTTACCTGCAACCGGTTTCGAATGTAACTTGTAATTCGGTCTCCCTCAATTTGGCTGTCGCCGTAATGCATTACTCTTGCTGTAGAATCTAAGTATATTTTCTGGAAAAATGTTCCAAGATTTTCGCGACCCTCATCGCTTAGTTCAATTTTATGAATAGATTGAACCAGAGAATCGTAGTTGGCTTTTCTAATCTTTTCTTCAATTGAAAGCACATTAACCGAATCATCATGTATTACGGCTAATGAATCGATATTAAATTGGCTCTTAACTATTTCAGAAATATCTACTGTTTTTACCTTTTCGGGAACAAACATTTCAGCCAAGGTTGGCATGTGAAAAGTAAATTTGCCAATTTTAATTCCTTCCAAAGGAGTTATCAAAATAACTCCACCAAGAAGAGCAAAAACAGCAAACATAAAAATCAATATTTTCCCAGGCTTCATCATTTTAAATAAACAATTAATTTCTGACCTATTTGTATCTTTCTAGCATCGTCTATATTATTCCATTCCAATATTTCATCGGGTGTAACCCCATCATAAATTTTTGCAATTAAGTATGGCGACTCTCCACTTTTTACAATGTGCTCTATTTTTTTTGCAGCATTTAAATTTTCAAATATTTTTAAAGTTGAAGTTTTTCTATTTTGCTCTACCATTGAATTTTCTTCCTTCTTCAACTTTTGTGGAGTTGCCAGTTCCGAATAATAATCCACTTTATCCTCGTCCACAAATATGTCGAGTTTTTTACCGGCTTGTATTTTACGTTCGTTGTAAATGTTATTCCAATACTTTAAATCGGCCACCCGAACATCGAAATCTTCGGCAATAATACCCAAAACATCGCCGGTTTTTAAACGATATTGAATCTTTGTTTTTCCTTCGATTTCCAAATCTTTAACCGGTTCGTTTACATACTGCCGAGTTGGCGAGGGTGGATATTCTATTTTTTGGGTAACTAAATGGAAAAGAGTTGAGTCGTATGTATTGTAAATTGAATCTTGCCAAATTATAAAATCGTCCCGTTTGCCATTAGGCAGAATTAATTTTACCGGTTTTTCATTTCCGGATATTATAGAAAACTTAAATTGTGGATTAAAAAAACGCAGCTCATTTTCTGAAACTCCAATTACTTTAGAAACTTGCTGAAAATGCAATTGCCGGTTAACAATTACCGTATCCGGTTTTAATTCTACTGTAAAAGGTTCAATTTTTTCTTCAAAAATATTAACACTTAAAAAAATTGCCATTGCCTGAAAAGAAGCAATAAATTCATTTAAAGAATTAGGAAGAAAATCAACCGCATCATTTTCAGAAGATTGGTATTCAGTATTTTGGAGAGCATTTTTTACCTTAACATTTCCAAGTAAATAAGCAGCAATTGCTAATTCAAGTGTTTCGAATTGTATTAAATTTTGCTTTAATTCAGCTGCTGCTGCAAAAGTAGAAACAGACACATTAAAACGTTCGTCAACCAATTTATTAATTACTGCACCATTTAAAACCGCTTGAAAATGTGCTAATTGCCAAACTCCAAACCTTCCATTTTCGCCAGCTGCTCTTAAATTCATGGCAGAAATTGCCGGAGCCAGATATTTTAATTCATCAGGTAATTCGGCTTTTTTTAATATCTCTTCAATATCATTTTCATAAAAAGAAAATAAGCGAATCAGGTTCTGTTGGTTCTCTTCAGTTAATTCATTAAAAAAACAATAATAATCTGCTGTTTTATCCGATATTTCTGAAAACACACTCAGTTCTAATTTCCTAAATTCTTCTTCAACATTTCCTATTTGTTGAAATCTAAATTTCCCCTGATAAAACATAAAATCAGTAAAACAATACAACTTGCTTAATTCATTCAAATTATTCTTAAACCGATTTTTATAAATATCAGAATCATTTTGTGCTTTTCCTGAAAACGATAAAACAGAGAAAACCACAACAAACAGAAATGCCATTATCGACCAGATATTTAATTTTCGCAAACTCAATTCAATAATTTATAATTAAATTAAACCCTGCAAAAATATCAATTCCAATCGAAATGAAACCCCAGAAAACAGGTAATAAAAAATATTTTGGGGAAAATTTGAAAATATACACGATTTACAGAAATTGAATCCACACGTTTTTAATAATTTATGTAATATTGACCCCCCAAGTAAAAACGACAAAAAAATAAAAAATAAACAATACTAAATTCGATAAAAAATGCTGTACAAAGAATTCAAAAAACAGGGTGATTTTCTTTTTCGTTACCGCGGATCGTTGCCATTAATAATTTTAGTTATTGGTTTGGGAATTTTTGTTGTAACCCGTTTATATTCAAATCCTAAAGATAACTTTTTCCAATCTGAAGTTTTTATGTTTATAAGTTTAGCAATTTCATTATTCGGCCAACTTATTCGGATTTTAACTACCGGATTTACACCCGTAAATACGTCGGGAAGAAATAAATATTATCAAATTGCAGACGAGATTAATACATCTGGAATCTACTCGACTGTGAGACATCCCCTGTATTTGGGTAATTTTTTCATGTGGTTGGGTTTGGCTTTAATCACCGGAAACATGTGGTTTGTGCTATCTTTCGTATTGTTCTACTGGATTTACTACGAACGGATTATGTATTCTGAAGAGATGTTTTTATTTGACAAATTTGGTGAACTTTACGAAATATGGGCTGAAAAGACACCCGCATTTATTCCTGGATTTAAGAATTTCAAAAGAACGGAAATTCCGTTCAGTTGGAAAAAAATCCTGAAAAAAGAGAAAAACGGGATTAGCGCTCTTTTTATAATTTTTTTCTTTTTCGATTTTATTGGAAATATTATTGTAGAAAGTAAATTTATTATTGTTTACAATTTTTGGTTTTATGCCGCAATCATCAGCATAATAGTTTATTTAGTTCTAAAATTTTTAAAACGAAAGACTACTTTACTAAATGAAGAAGGTCGATAGGAATAATTATAGTTTCTACAAATTCTCAATAAAATAACGACTTACTTTTTCCATTAAATGTACTCGGTCTTTGCCACGCACATTATGCGGGTGAATAGGATACGCAAAGAAATCTACTTGTTTATTTTGTTTAACACTCTCACGTAAAAACTTCATGCTGTGCTGCATAACAACGGTTTGGTCTTGCACACCATGAATAAGCATCAGTTTTCCATCGAGGTTAGATAAATAATTGGTCATATTTGTTAATTCATACCCATTTAGATTTTCATTTGGCAAATCCATATATCTCTCACCATACATAATTTCGTACAGACTCCAATCTACAACAGGTCCACCGGCAACACCAACTTTAAACGTTTCGGGATGGTGCAACATTAAATTCAGCGTCATAAAGCCACCATAACTCCAACCATGAACACCAATTCTATCGACATCGACAAAAGGTAACGATTTCAAATATTCGATTCCCGTCATTTGGTCTTCGGTTTCCAAAACCCCTAATTGGCGATGTATTGCGATTTCAAATTCCCGCCCTCTATTATTTGTTCCGCGATTATCGAGTGTAAATGCAATGAAACCTTTCGATGCCATGTAATATTGCCACCAACGCGCGCTGTTGTGCCAACTCTTATTTACCAGCTGCGAATGCGGACCCCCATAAACATAAACCACAACCGGGTATTTTTTATTTGGATCGAAATTTATAGGTTTAATTAATCGACCATGTAAATTTGTTTTTCCATCTTTTGTTTTTAATGTTACCAAAGTATTTTTACCCAAAATATACTCTTCGAGCGGATTACGTGCCGTATGCAAATTGCGGACTAATTTCCCTTTTGTCGAAATCAAATCGGTTTTAGATGGTGTATTTGTAGCGCTCCAGTTATCGATAATAAAACTGGTTTCGGGACTTAACAAACCACTATGAACTCCTGCATTGCTGGTTAACTTTTCTGTTTTACCAGTTTTTATTTCAACTTTATAAATATGGCTTTCCAGGGGACTTTCCAAAGTAGCTTCTATAAAAACGTTTTTTTCTTTGGCGTCAAATCCCAAAATGCGCGTAACTTCCCACTTCCCCGTAGTAATTTGTTTTATCAGCTCTCCATTTGTGTTGTATTTATAAATATGAAACCAACCATCTTTTCGACTTAGATAATAAAACTCCTGTCCATTTATTTTCGAAAACCGAATTGGAAACAGTGGTTCCACATATTTATCCGATTTCTCCTCGAACAAGGTTTTTTCTTTTTCACCTGAAAAAGTATTGTAACAATTCAGTTGCATATGGTTTTGTTCGCGGTTTAGTTCAGCGAGGCAAATATTCTTTTCATCGGGCGACCACACAACATTTGTCAAAAAATGGTCCAGCGGTTCGCCGGTATTTAAAAAAATGGTTTCACCCGAATTTATATTGAAAATACCTAATTGAACCTGGTGACTATTCATTCCTGCCATTGGATATTTTACTGGAGTGTGCTCCGCTTCACGAGCCATAAAATCAACAATCGGATAATCTTTAACCATCGTTTCATTTTTACGATAGAAAGCAATATAATTTCCATTTGGTGAAATAAAAATACCCTTGTTAATTCCAAATTCATTACGGTGAACTGTTTTTCCATTCACAATTCCGTTACCACCATCCGAAGTTATTTGAATGATTTTGCCATCGGAAAACGCAACATATAAATCGTCTTTTCTTGTGAACGACACAAATCTCTTTTCATCATTAAAAATTGCATTTTCGGCTGCTTCTGGTAAAGCAATCTTGTATTTAATACTCTTGTTTATCGCATTCAAAACATAATAATCCAAGTCTTTTTTAATCAGAATCTCCGACTCATTAATCCACGAATAGTTTGGGAAAGATGTAATTTCTAAGCTAACTATTTCCTGTAAAACTTCTAAAGAAACTACAATTTCCCGGTCGCTATTTTTAACCGATTCTGCCCATAATTTATTCTCTTTAACAAAGGTAAATGAATCGTCGTTTTTCCAGGCTACTTTTGTTAATGTTGACGGTCGCAAATAAGTATATCTGCCTAAAATGGCATCCTCTAAATTCATTTGTTTTTGTTGGGAGAAAGCAATCTGACTAAGCAGAACGAGAAAGATTATTAGTTTTTTCACAATTACATTTTTTGAAATTCGTGTTGCGAAAATAGCATTTGTACTTGCAGTAAAAAAGAGTTTTATACAATAAAAAAGGAATGTTGCTCACAATTTTTGGCTAAATGAATAATACATGAGTTTACTATTTGAAATACGAAATTCGCAAAAGCTGAAAACTATGATATAAAACAGTTCAACAATCTACTTCGTTAAAATTTATATATTTAACGCAAATGAGAATACTTTTAACAGGTGTAACTGGTTATGTTGGAAAACGTTTGCTCCCTGTGCTTATTGAAAAAGGGCACGAAATAATTTGTTGTGTTCGCGAAAAAAATCGACTTACTATTCACGAAAAATTAATTAAACAAGTAGAAATTGTAGAAATAGATTTTTTGAATAATCCTGAACCTGAAAATTTTCCTAAAAATATAGATGCGGCTTATTATCTCATTCATTCCATGACCACTTCTTCCGAAAAATTTGATTCTTTGGAATCAGGAGCTGCCCGAAATTTCAAAATTTACATGGAATCGACCTCCGTCAAGCAAGTTATTTATTTAAGTGGTATTTCAAACGAAGACAAGCTTTCGAAACACCTAAGTTCCCGAAAAAAAGTAGAAGATGTATTAAAAAGTAACAGTTATGCTTTAACGGTTTTACGTGCAGGAATAATTGTTGGTTCGGGAAGTGCATCGTTTGAAATGATTCGCGATATTGTTGAAAAACTTCCCATATTAATTACTCCAAAATGGATTCTAACAAAGACGCAGCCCATTGCAATTCGCGATGTAATTACCTATTTACGTCGTGTTCTTTTTCATGAAAAATGTTTTGATAAAAACTTTGACATTGGCGGTCCTGAGATTTTAACGTACAAAGAAATGATGCTGCAATATGCACAAATCAGAAAACTAAAAAGAAGACTTTATACAACCTCTTTAATTTCGCCAAAAGTTTCTTCCTATTGGTTATTTTTTATCACATCAGTATCGTATAAACTTGCGGTAAGTTTAGCCGAAAGCATGAAAACAGAGGTAATTTGTAAAAATAATAAACTGGAAGAAATTCTTCAGGTAAAACCGATAACTTACGAGCGGGCTTTAAAAAACGCATTTATTAAAATTAAGCAGAATTTGGTATTAAGCAGCTGGAAAGACTCAATAATTAGCAGCAGTTTAGGACTTTCATTATCCGATTTTATTGAGGTTCCAAATTTTGGTTGTTACAAAAACAAAAAACAGATTGGAATATCTGACACTCAAAAAGTATTATTAAATATTTGGACAATTGGCGGCCGAAAAGGATATTATTACGCCAACTGGCTTTGGAAAATCAGGGGATTTTTCGACCAGCTTTTTGGAGGAGTTGGGTTACAACGTGGGCGCACTTCTCCTCGCGAAATACATCCGGGTGATGCGCTGGATTTTTGGCGAGTTTTATATGCCAGTAGGGAAAATAAAAGGTTACTTCTTTTTGCCGAAATGAAATTGCCTGGCGAAGCCTGGCTGGAATTTAAAATAGAACAAAATGTTTTACATCAAACCGCAACGTTTCGCCCAAAAGGAGTTTTGGGTAGATTGTATTGGATTGTGACTTCACCGTTTCATTATTTTATTTTTAACGGCATGATTAAAAATCTGGCCAAATAGTAAATTTTATACTCTATAAAATTAGGAGGTTTGAATTTTTAAAAATATGACAAAAAATGCTAATTCAACTTTCTGGAATGTTGAGAAAGTTGTCAAAGCTTATGAATAACATCGGCACAAATATTACAAATTATCTAAGAATTCACATATTAATATAAACTATACCAGAATTTTAGTTGACAAATACGCTTTTTTCACGTAAATTTATAAGTCTTCAAGAAGTTAAGTTGTGAACTAAAATTAATTCAGTTATGAATATTCGGTTTATTATAATAATATTTCTTATTGTATCGTTGGTGATTTTTAGCATAATCTTAAAAAACAAAAAATTAAAAGCGTCAGTATTTCTTTCTCTGCTTTACATTATTGTTGTTGGTCTTATTATTGGCTTGGGTGGCTTTGTGGGAAATAAGAAATTATTGGAACTATCGCATCAAATGATATTTTATTTATTGAGTGGATGGACACTTATTTTTGGAATTTTACATGTTATACTTTTAAAAAAAGTATTACCCTGGCCAACCGGAAAGAATTTCTGGACAGAATTTTTCTTTACGGTAATTATTGGATTAGTTGGTGGAGTTTTTCTATTAATTGTATTTCAAATCTCCGATTATTCAACTTTTGTTGGGGTTAATTTAACTGCACTGCTGTTATTTTTGGTGCCCTATATATTTTACGGTATTTTAAGAAGTTACTTAAATATTCCTGTTAAAATTCTCAGAAAGTGGCATTTCCCGGTTGACCAACACGTGGAAGACCCATTAGACAGAGAAATGGAATCTCCGTTAGTTATTGGCTTCGAATTCAAAAAAAGAAGTACCGATGAAAACATGACTTCTTTTAGGGCTAAAGCGCCAAAAGAAATGGTTTTTGGTAAGCTGTTTTACTATTTTATAAACGATTATAACGATAGAAATCCGGAGGAAAAAATTAAATATTTAAATGAGAAAAACAAACCCGTTGGTTGGATTTTTCATTTCAAACCAAAGTGGTTTAGTAGCATCCGTTATATTGATCCGGAGGAAACCAACAGTTTCAATTTTATAAGAGAAAATTCTGTTATTCAATGTAAACGCATAATTGAAAACTAAATGGATAAAAAGAGAATAGATCTTCCGGTTAACTGGATTGATGGAATGAAAATTAACAAAGATCATTTTATTGCTACCGATAACAATATTACTCAGCAAATTAGAAATACTTATTTGTCATTCATCAATCCATTCAATTATGGAATTCTATTGCAGTCTCAAACAGACAGTAACTCATTAAATATTTTAATAGATATTGATAATCAAGAATTTGTACACGTTAAAGTATTAAATTGTAGTGCAATTACCAGGGGTGGTTCAAGAATAGAATTTCATAATAATTATTTTGCCGAAAATGATTTGTCTGAAGCAATACCACAAGTAAAAGTAAATTCTGAAAATTCAAGCGACACAACTTATTATATTGCACTAAGCATAAATTCTTTTGAAAGAGTGCCATCCGGAACTCCTTTATTAGAAGAAAATCCACCAAGATTACCAAATATTTTACCGAGATATAATCTATCGCTTCACCAGAAAGAAGAAGTTAAAAATATAAGAAATGAAAATTCGTTGATTATTGGGAAGCTAAATTTTATAAATAACAAACCCGAAATTGACGAGTTTTATATTCCACCTTGCCAAACAATTTTCAGTCACCCAAAATTAGTTGAATACCATGCACAACTCGTAAAAGTAATGGGGCAAATAGAAATTGATTCAATTAGTATTTTGCGTGGAATAAAAGACCGGAAACAAAACACGAACATTGCAGGAACGGTTGGCGACGTTGCAAATTCGATTCTCAACTTTATTGGTGTTCATATGGTTGAATTCAGGAAAATAGCGAGATATCATCCGCCTGTTTTTATTTTTGAACAAATGGCAACCTTCGCACGAACAATAAATAATTCGATAAACAAACAGTCGTCGGCCGATAGAGAAGAACTTTTAAATTATATACAAGATTGGAGTACTTTAAAACAAGGTGCATTTGAAGAATTATTAGTGAATACAATTGAATACAATTATAACCACGATGATATTCAAAACTCGATTGCAGGCATGGCACCATTTGTAAATTCTATATCAAAAATTTGTAATACGCTTAGTAACCTCGACTTTATTGGGAAGAAAAAAGACCGACAAATTTTCGTTAAAGAACAAAAAGAGAAACCAGGGAACAGTTTTCTGGTTGATTAATTATTTATTTTTTTAAAAAATTTAATTTATGGATCCACTGAATAAACAAGAACGGACAGAAGCTTTTATTAAAATGCTGGCATTTTTTTTATTGGCTGTTATTGTTGTAGCAATTCCTATGTATTATGCTTTCCGATTACCCGAAAAAGAGAATAAATTAAATCAGTCGGAGTACGAAACTCTTACCACAGAAATAGAGAAAATTAACAATTTTGAACAAGTATTTCTTGCAAAAACAGATTCGGCTATCTCGTTGTTTAATGCATACAAAAATGAAAAAGATGAAATGTTGAGGGATAAAATTCAACTGAGATATTCCAATATTACCAATCAAATGGAAGATTTTCTTCAGGAATTGGAAAAGGATACCACAAAAGTCCAATTATACGATAATATTATTTTCACTTATAATAATTTGTTTATTGCCTGGACAGAAAAGAACGACTTGCAGGTTCAATTAGATGAATGTATGCAAACTAGTCAAAGTCAAAGCATTGAAATCACAAAAAAAACAGAAGTAGTTGAACAGGAAAATGAAAAATCTATTCAGGAAAAAGAAATAGATTTGATAAATAAAGCACTTGATAAACATAATAGAAGCATCAGACTGGCAGCGAAAGAACTTGGATCAACCGAAAGAAAGTTGAAAAAAAGAATGAAAGAGTTAGGAATAATATAAAATTATAAGGCTGCAAATAAAATTGAGGCGCACAAAATCTATTTAACTCTAATCCCTTTAACATACGAATAAAGTAATTCAGGAAACTAATTAATGGTAAATAGTAATAAAATAGATGAAGTCATTCAAAATATTTTCTACGATATTAAAGCTGAAGCACTTATCGCAGATTTAATTGAGAATGGACTGGAAGCTGAACAATTTATTACCATTCCAAAAGGTACATTCAAACGAAGGTATGCACGTGATATTGATAATACCGAACAGCTAAAATTCGAAAACGGACAAAAAGTTTTTGGTTTTAACTTAAATAGAGACGGAATTTACGACTCACTTCCTGAAGGAATTTTCCATGAAAAGAAACATAGTTCGGTTGATGAATCAGGGAAAATTTCCAATGAATCAAAAAAACTTAAAGCCGAAGAAAAGGCTGCCAGGAAGTTTTTTATACCTTTTGAAAATGAAATATTCTTTCAACGCATTCAACTGGAGTTGGAAGAAAGAAAGGTGTTATCGCGGTTTAGCGAAAACCTATTCGATGAAATTTATCCTGAATTTTGGAATCTGGATAAAACATTAAGCCGAAAATACATATCACGAATGGTTTTGTTGTTGCATTTTACGCATCGAATAGTTGGCAACTGCACTCTCACAGCAAAATGTTTAGAAACAATTTTAGAAGAAAAAGTAAAAGTTAAGATAGTTCGAAACGTGGATTTTCGAAAAGGAGAAATAGAAAGTAGTGACTTAATATTTACGAATTGTACGCTTGGCGGAAGTGAACTTGGAGTTAATTTTGTTTGCGGAGAAACCTTCAACAATCTGGGTAAAACAATGGAATTTAACATTGGGCCACTAAAAAATAACGGTGTTGCTGATTATCTGGAAAATGGTGATGCGACAAAATTTTTGACTTGCTTTTTTAATTATTTTATTCCTGCCGAATTAGATGTTAAATTAAATATACTTGTAGATTTAAAAAATCGTGATTTCATATTGGAAGGAAAAGAAGAAGGATCGGTATTGGGATTTGAATCGGCGATTTAGAGAACCAGTTAGAATTAAATTATGAACAATACTTATTATAATTTGCCTTTACAGTTCGAAAGAATAAGTCGAAAAAAAGAGCATCCGAAATGCACTTTACACGAGTCTGTGGCGGCAATGGTACATTTAATTTCTGTTACGTATTTTGGTGAATGTAAACACGATGTTGCATTTGGATGTGAAATTTGGGAACACGATTTCGAAAATATAGTCAACTCGCAAGTTTATAGGGAACGTTTAATAAATTCCATTCAAAAAACAATTGCAAAACAAGAAAAACGCCTAACAAATATACGGGTTGACGTACAACTGGAACAGATTGATTACAGACTGTTTCAACGACGGATTAAAAGTAGAATTATACTGAAAGTTTTAGGAACATTGGTAATTACAAATGAATCGTTTTCGCATACCGACCAGTTTTTTATTGGTCCATTATCATATTATTAGACAATAATAATGCAAGAAAGTAAAGAAAAAATAAGCAATCGAATGATCAAAAATGCTTCTCGCATTTGGGGTT
>Ga0307989_1001242_pt1 | contig 14163 bp, 9 predicted proteins | sample EllFjometagen185_FD_203164 | JGI IMG/M metagenome (GOLD analysis project Ga0307989, IMG submission 203164) | Marine microbial communities from Ellis Fjord, Antarctic Ocean - #185 | ecosystem: Environmental > Aquatic > Marine > Unclassified | place: Southern Ocean | collected 2014-10-08
TATGTTTGGATCTTTTAAAATCATATACCTTCTTTTGTCATCGTTATTCATCATTTCACCTACTTACGAAAATAATTATATCACTATCAATTTGAATGTAAACATATATTAATATATGAATAGTATATAATATATATACTTAGTATTTATATAGTTAATACCGATAATATTGTCACAATGTTTCTTTAGGTTAATATTGTAATCTAGACTTTGAAAACGAAAAAAAAGAGCCTAAGCTCTTTTTCTTTTTTGATAGATGAGTGAATAGACACTAGGTACTAAGAAAATTGTGATAAGTGTACTAGTAACCATTCCCCCCATAAAAGTGATTGCTAAAGGTCTAAAGAAGTTACCTCCGGTTAAGAAAAGAGGGATAAGACCTAAGATTGTTGTTAAACTTGTTAGCATGATTGGTCTGAATCTTAAATAGACTGCTTCAACACAAGCTTCTCTAACACTAACACCATCTTTGTGGTGTCTTGAAATATATTCCACGAGAAGAATTCCGTTATTCACCGTCACCCCAAGTAAACTTACCATTCCAATCAAACCAGTTGCGGTGATTGGAGAGTTAAAGATGATAATAAATAAGAAACTACCTGTGAAACTTAAAGGGATTGTTAGAAATACAATTAAAGGTTTTACAAAGTTGTTAAATTGAATATACATGATGATGTATATCATAATTAAAGCAATAATTGAAGCTCTAATTAAGTCGCCACTAATTTCTTGGAAAAGTTCATTTTCACCACCATATGTAATGGTTGTTCCGTTTGTGTTACTGTCATCAACTATGGCTCTAACATCTTTTTCTAATTCTGTGACACTCGAATCATTAGCGTAATATAAATCTATATAAGCTACATTTTCATTATTGAATCTAGATATAACACTATAATCAATAATTTCACTAATTGTTATAAAGGTACTAAGTGGTATGTGTTGATCCAATATTGTACTATAAACATTTAAAGATAGAATGTCTGTAATATCTTGGATGTCTGTATTGATACTTACATTGATAGTATCACTGTTATACTCGTAAATATCCAAATCCAAGCCGTTAATATTCAAGGCGATTACCTCGTCTATTTGAGCTTTTGTAATAAACATATTACTCATTAGAGATTGATCGTAGGCTATTTCATATTTTGGTGATTTTTGATTCGCTACAATACTGTAACTTTTAAGACTGTCCAGTTCGATTATTTCTGTAAATAATGCAGAACTAATCGTATCAACAGCTCCAATGTTTTCACCACTAACAGTTAAACGAACTGGTGCGATTGGAGGACTTAATTCTAGAATATTGACTGATATTTTTGAATCGGTAAATTCAACATAAATGTCTTCCAATTCTGTAACATAGTTTAGTAGTTCTTCCTCATTCATATCTAGATTGAGATATACTCTACCATAATGACTTAAATTGCTAATTAATTCAGCGCTAAAGTGGAAGTTTGGTAAGTCACCACCTACACTAGCAGCATAGCTAATTAAATCCTCATTATCTTTGAATTCATCGATAATATTCTCACTTAATAGTTTGGTTGACTCAATGTCTCCCAAAACATCATTTTCATAGTCGATATATATGATGCTTCTTTCATCGTTTGGATACAAGTCCAAAGGTTGATTTGTAAATGCAAAGAAGACACTTGCACTTAAACCAAGAACCGCTACGATAATCCAAATGAGAGGAAATCTTGTAGTGTTATAAATCATTTTTTTAATTCTTGTTTCGTGAATGCTTTTTTTCTTTTCTGTATTCAGTTTTGGTTTTAGGAAAATAACGGCAATTATCGGACTAAGTACCATACTAACAATATAACTCAATGAAATAGCAATGATTACTGTCAAAGGCATACTACTTACGATTTCACCTAAGAACCCAGGAAGGATTACAATTACTATGAACGCAGCAACAGTAGTTAATGTGGAACTAAGAATGGGAATGTAGTTGTCATAGATTGCTTTTTTAGCTCCCTCAACCTTTTCCATCCCAAGATCGATATTTCGTTTAATTCCTTCGGTAATTACGATACTATTGTCAACCATGATACCGATAGCGACAATGAGACCAACAATGGTTAATTTGTGTAACTCATAGTTGGCAAGATACAAGATGCCAATGGTTCCAAATATGATTACAGGAATCGTAGCTATTATTAATAAACTGTTTCTAAATCCTATACCTACTAAGACTACAAGCATTACGACACCAATGGCAATTAATAAGCTGTAAAATACATTGTTAATCTGATCATTGACATAATCAGGTAAAAAGAGCATTTCGCTTATACTTAATTCGCTATCATCTTTAGATTCAAGAAAAGCTTCTTTAAGTTCTAAAACATCATCACCCATTTTTGTAAAATCAATGTCTTTTTCAAAAAATACACTGAGGAAGATTGCTTTTTCATCATTGAATGTGTATTCCTTTTGAGAGGTGTTCTCCAAAGTTATTGTAGAGATATCATCTAACGTTACTTGTGGGTTAAGACCAGGGATTTCTGGAATAATAACTAAATTTTCTAAATCACTTAATTCATCAAAGGAGATATTACCAGTAATACTAATCGTACCGTAAACAGTACTAATGCCACCAAGTGGAATATTAAGGGAATTGGCATATAGAATACGATATATGTCAGTAATAGTTAGTTGGTATGTGCTTAATGCAACAATATCAAGATTAACCACTACCTCTTCAGAAAATGCATTATCAATGACGACTGTGTTTATATTATCAATAGTTAATAAATCGTTTTTGAACTCATCAGTATATAATTCTAATTCGGTTTGTGAGAGGTTTTCACTATGAACACTGAAAATGATATGGGGATCATCAAATCCGCTGTCATATTCGATTTTACTTATGCTCTCATCTAATTCTAGTTCGTTTACCTTTGAAAATATATCTAGACTGGTCTGATCAGGGTCGTCAGCAGAATAGTTGTATAAAATATACGATATTGCATAATTATCAAAAATAAAGGTTCTTACCTCAGATACATCACTAAAAGTAAGAACAACTTTCTCAATGTCCTCTACTATGTTATCTTCAATATCTGTCGCACTTACTCCTGGGACAGTGACACTTAATGTCATATAAGGGGTATCTATTTCTGGCATTTCTTGTTTGGGGATTACAAAATAACTATATATCCCATATCCGAGTACGATTACAAACAACATTATTATTAAATTTCGACGTGAAAACATCAGATCAATTAACTTTTTCATGGAGTCCTCCTATACAAATATACTAACAAAAGTACAATTGTTTCATATCTACTGTTATGGTATACTAATACTAGTAATGATACAAATGTTTAATATTATATGATACAAGGAGGGCAATTATGTATGAAAATGAGAAAGTAGACATGCGAATTAAGTACACGAGAGAGTGGACTTTTGAAGCATTGCATAAATTATTAGAGATAAAACCTTTTACTGATATTAAAATTTCAGAGATAATTGATAAGGCAGGTATATCACGTGCTACTTTTTATAGAAACTTTAGTTCTAAAGAGGATATTGTCATCATTAAGGTTAGAAATATGTTCGTTGATTTTCACAAAGCAATGATCCAATTTTACGCACTTAATCAACCAGAAGACGAAACTGTATTAATTAGTGAGTTCTTCAAACGAGTTGATGAAGAAGAAAAACTTATCGACGCTGTAATTAAAACGAATCTGGAATACTTAATGATTGAAGGTATTACACAGATAATGAGTTACTACAAAGAAAAATTCTATGAGCTTGTTAGAACAAACAAGAAAACAGAAGACTATGTAATGGATATCGTAGCATCAAGTTGTTGGACTTTATTATCAAGATGGCATAAATCAGGAAAAGAAGAAACTCCATCAAGATTAGTTAAAATATACTTAGGAGCTTTTAGAAGTGTTTATGTAGCGTTATTTGAAGACAGAAATCAATTGTAGGTGTATTATGGATTTTAAAGAAAAAATAAAAAATATCCCAAATTTACCGGGATCATATCAATATAAAAACAAAGATGGAATCGTTATATACGTTGGGAAAGCAAAAGACCTTAAAAAGCGTGTTTCATCTTATTTTACTGGGTCTCATGACACAAAGACATCTAGACTAGTAATGAATATCACTGATATTGAATACATTGTAACAAATAGTGAATTAGATGCATTGTTATTAGAATTAAACTTAATCAAAAAGTATAACCCTCGCTACAATATTATGCTGACGGATGACAAAACATATCCGTATATTGAAATAACAAATGAATTACATCCAAGGCTTATTGTAACTAGAAACATCAAAAAGAAATCAAGATTACTTTTTGGGCCGTACCCGAATGTTGGTGCAGCAAGAAATACAGTAAAACTACTTAATAAGATTTATCCACTTAGAAAATGTGTCAAATTACCTAAACAAGAGTGTTTATACTTTCATATGGGGCAATGTATTGCTCCTTGTATTAAGAACATTGATGAGTCTAAATATAAAGAAATAATCATTTCAATTAAAAAGTTCTTAAAAGGGGATATTTCAGAAACCGTAAAAAAACTAGAAAAGTATATGTTAGATGCAAGTGATAGTCTTGAATTTGAAAGAGCGAATGAATACAAGAAAACAATCGAAAGCATCAAAACAACAACAAATAATCAAAAGATTAACTTAAACGACATGAAAGACCGAGATATTATAGGGTTCTTCTATAATGAATATCTTTTATCAATAGAAATATTCTTTGTTCGTAATGGTAAAATTAACGCTAGACATCAAAAATTGTTTGAATATTATGATGATCCACTTAAAACAATCGAAAACTATATAGCTCAATTTTATGAAAAGGAACCTATCCCAAAAGAAATATTTGTACAAAAAGAAATATCTACAGATGTATTAACATCATTTTTAAACACAAAAATCATAAAACCACAAAAAGGTGATAAATTTAAATTGTTGAAATTAGCAATCCTAAATGCAGAACAAGGACTTAAAGAAAAAACTGAAATAGTTAAGAGAGAATTAGACAGAACAGTGAACTCAGTAGAGAAACTGGGTGAAGTGTTAGGTATTCCATCACCATATCGAATCGAATGCTTTGATAATTCCAATTTATTTGGTGAAAATGCGGTCAGTAGTATGGTAGTATATATTAATGGGAAACCATCTTATAAAGAATATCGTAAGTATAAAATCAAAACTATGAACAATAAAGCATCTGATTATCATACTATGAAAGAAGTGCTTTATAGAAGATATTACAAAGTTCTAATGGAAGATTTAGAGCAACCAGGTTTACTGCTGGTTGATGGTGGGTTACAACAAATAAATGCTGCAAAAGAGACCCTTGAAAGTCTGAATCTGCAGATACCTATCGCTGGAGTGGTTAAAAATGCAAAACATAACACTAATCACCTGTTGACCTCTGACTTGTCTAAAATAGAATTAGATAAGACATCAAACATCTTTCATCTATTGACTAGAATACAAGATGAAGCTCATAGGTTTGCAATTACATATCATAAGCAAGTTCGCTCTAAAGGACTCTTTAACAGTGCTTTAGATCATATTGAGGGAATAGGAGAGAAAACAAAAGACCTATTACTCAAGCATTATAAAAGTGTCAATTTAATAAAATTTGCTACCCTAGATGAACTAAAAGAATTAGGGTTAAATCAAAAACAAGCAATCAATTTAATAAACAAACTCAAAGAAGAATAGTTAGGTGAAAATTGTGAGAGAAATAATTTCAGGTAGAATTCTGTCATATGATGAAGAAAATCGAATAATAACATTACATACATCTGATCGAATAAGATATTTCTATATTCAACGGTCATTATTAAACAGAATCAGTAAATACATTGAGTTATCGCGCTTTATCCAGTTTACAATTACGGATGAAGAAAGATTGTATAGAAAACACAAAGTAAGTACTGTTGATTACATCATTAAGATTATGCAAATTAGATATAGAAAGAACGTTGTGTACTATGACATTAAGAATATAAAGGAAGGTACTAAACGGCTAATTAACAACCTTAATTACAAGATGTTTCTTGATTTGGAGATGTCGATGCACCCGTATAAAGTGGATAAAAACTTTGTTCAAGAAATTATTCAAGTTGGTTATGTTCTTGTGGATAAAGAAGGAAACATCATTGATAGATACAATCAAAATGTACTTCCAACTATTCATAAAAAGATCACCAGAAGGACAATTAAGTTTCTTGGAATGACCCAAGAAGAAGTAGATTCTGGAGTACCATTTGAACAGTTTTACAATTATTTTAAAACAGTAATTCTAAAATATAACCCTGCAATTGTTGTCTGGGGTAGAAATGATTTTTTGGCTTTAAACACCGCTTATCGTATCAATCACTTACCATGTTTGGACAAGAAAACTAGATATATAAATCTATTGAAAGTACAGAAGAATTTTTTCAATTTGAAAAATGATCTAGGTCTATTCAATGCATTGAAATTATATGAAAACTTTGATGAAATACAATCGCATAATGCTTATGAAGATGCAATGGTTACGATGAAGATATTCAATGGTTTCAAAGAAGTTGTCAACAATAGAATCAGTGTGGATATTTCAAAATTCAAGTAAAAAAAACTTTAATCTTTAGTAAAATTGTAGTATAATTTTACTGAAGATTTTTTTATGAGGTGATTGGATGGCAACACTAAAACAGATAGCAATGAAAACGAATACATCGATAACTACAGTATCGAGGGTTTTGAACTATGATAAAACTCTATCAGTAAGTGATCAAATTAGAAAAAAAATAATTGAGACTGCTTCAGAAATGAATTACCGTACACCAAGAAATCGTACTAAAATTAAGTCAAATAAGAAGCTACGTATTGGAATTGTGCATTGGTACAGTATTCATGAAGAAATTGATGATCCTTATTATATACAGATAAGGAGAGGTATAGAAAAACTTGCAACTAAATCAAGTTTAGAAACCGTTTTGATATACAAAACAGGTGATAGTTTCACCTTCAAAGACTGTGGAAAAATCGATGGTTTGATATGCGTAGGGAAGTTTTCTAAATTGCAGATTAACCAGTTTAATCGTGTGACCACCTCTTTGGTATTTGTAGATTCTTCACCGGATGTTGATACCTATGATTCTATTGTTATAGACTTTAGTAAAGCTGTTAGAGGACTATTGCAAGAGTTGCTTATGGAGGGCTATAACAAGATTGGCTACATAGGTGGAGTTGAGTACGTTAGTAAAACAATCAAACTAGGTGAGAGAAGAGAGCTGGTTTTCAGAGAATTCCTGTTTGAACGTAATAAGCTTGATACTAGGTTTATTCACGTTGGTTCTTTTACTACTGAGTCGGGTTATAAACTCATGCAAGAGGCACTTTCTAAGCCGAATCATGCAGAAGCTTACTTCTGTGCTAATGATTCTATAGCACTTGGAGCAATTAGAGCAGTTCATGAGAAAGGCTTGAACATTCCAAAGGATATAGCCATCATTGGTTTCAATGATAATCCTAATAGTGAATTTACATTCCCAGCACTCTCTACAGTGAGAGTTCATACCGAATTTATGGGTGAGCAAGCACTACTTAGTGTATGTGAGAAAACAGAGGGTAGAACGATACCAATCAAAAAAGTGATACCAACTAAATTAGTAAAAAGAGATACGTTTTAGTAAAATTTTACTTTGAGGAGATGAAAATTATGAAAATAAAAAATATAATAAATGAAAACAAAGCATTTTTGTCAGGAAAACCTGAAATATATTTTTCACCAGGTCGAGTAAATTTAATTGGAGAACATATTGATTACCTTGGAGGAAACGTTTTTCCAACTGCAATCAATCTTGGGACATATGCAATTGTAACTAAAAGAGATGATTCTGAGTTTCACTTTTTAAGTCATAACTTTAAAAAGTATGGTGAAATCGTTGTTAAGATGGATAATCTTAAGTATGATGAAGCGCGTAACTGGACTAATTATCCTACTGGAGTCTTAGAAGAGATGGTGCGTTTGGGGTTGAATGTTGATTGTGGTTTGAACATTCTCATATATGGGACATTACCAAATAGTGCTGGATTATCATCAAGCGCTAGTTTAGAGGTCTTAATGGGTGTTGTACTTAGTGAGGAATTCAATTTTGAGATTAGTATGCTAAATATCGTTAAACTGTCACAAAAAGTTGAAAATGAATACGTTGGGGTAAATTGTGGAATTATGGATCAATTTGCTGTAGGAATGAGCAAGAAGGATAAAGCTATATACTTGGATACGAATACACTTGATTATCAACTTGTTCCACTAGTGCTTGGAGACTATACATTAGTTATAGCAAATACAAACAAAAAGCGTGCATTAGCGGATTCAAAATATAACGAACGTAGAAGTGAATGTGATACAGGGTTAGAGATCATAAATAGTAGTGGTAGAAACATCACAAACATATGTGATTTAACTGTTGAGGAGTTCAATGAAATGAAAGGTTTATTTGATTCTAACACTATCAAAAACCGTGTTGAGCATGCTGTAAATGAGAATGACCGCACAAAAAATGCAGTCTTTGCATTAGAATCAGGAAACCTTGAAAAGTTTGGTAATTTAATGAATTTGAGTCATAATTCGCTCAAAAACCTCTATGAAGTGTCGTGTTTAGAACTAGATACACTGGTTGACTCTTTCAGAAAACATGGTGCAATAGGTTCTAGAATGACAGGAGCAGGTTTTGGAGGGTGTACAATCAGTTTAGTAAGAACAAATATGGTTGAAAAAGTAATCGAAAAAGTAGGTATAGAATACGCTAAAAAAATCGGATATAAAGCAGACTTTTATCCATGTAAAACTCATGACGGTGCAAGCAAATTAAATGAGGGGGATTTAGTATGAATATATTAGTAACTGGAGGAGCTGGATATATTGGGTCTCACTGTACAAAAATTCTACTTGAACGAGGAGAAAATGTTAGTGTGATTGACAACTTATCCACAGGCTATAAACAAGCAGTTGATTTAAGAGCCAATTTTCATAATGTGGATATCAAAGATAAAGAAGCTGTTAAAGCAGTTCTTATAAATGATAAGGTTGATGCAGTTATCCACTTTGCTGCCTTTAGCTTAGTTGGGGAAAGCATGATTAATCCTCTAAAATACTATGATAATAATGTCTATGGTACCAAAGTGTTATTACAAGCCATGATTGAGGCAAATGTTAAAACAATTATTTTTAGCAGTTCAGCCGCAGTTTATGGAGATCATAAAGAAATGCCAATTACTGAACAATTTTCTGAAGTGCCAACTAACACATATGGAGAAACAAAACTTGCAATGGAAAAAATGATGCATTGGGCTGATGTGGCTCATGGTGTAAAATATATCGCATTAAGATATTTCAATGTTGCTGGAGCTTATCACACAGGAGAAATTGGAGAAAGCCATAATCCTGAAACACATCTAATTCCCCTTATCTTACAAGTACCTCTAGGAAAAAGAGAATATATAAGTATCTTTGGCGACGATTATCCGACACCAGACGGGACTTGCATTAGAGACTACATTCACCTAGAAGATCTGATAGAAGCACATATCCTCGCAATGTATAACCTTGTAGAGACAAAAGAAAGTAACTACTACAACTTAGGTAGTGGAGAAGGATATAGTGTTAAAGAAATGATAGAAGCAGCTAGAGAAGTGACGAATCATCCTATTCCTGCTGTTAACTCACCAAGAAGAACTGGTGATCCGGCTCGTTTAATTGCTTCAAGTGCAAAAGCAAAAGAAGAACTTAAATGGAATCCAAAATATACAGATATAAAAGACATCATTTCTTCAGCTTGGAAGTTCCACCAAAAATTTAAAGATGGATTCAAAAATGAGTAATATATCGCGAGATATTAGAAATTTAGTAGAATATGCACTTTTTCACAAACTACTGAATTTAGAAGACAAAATATATGCAGTAAATAAACTATGTGATCTATTACAAGAAGGTAGTTATAAAGAGAATATAGAGGAATCATTTGATGTGGTTAGTGAACCGTCTACGCTATTAGAACCACTACTTAATTATGCTAGTGAAAAGGGACTAATTCAACCTGATACTACTTCAAGAAGAGATTTATTTGAAGCCAAATTAATGGATATCGTGATTCCAAGACCTAGTGAATTGAACACTATGTTTTATAACTATAAAAATAAACTAGATGCAACAAACTATTACTATGATTTTTCACAAAAATCAAACTATATAAAAACATCCAGAACTTCCAAAAATGTAATCTGGAAATCACCTACAAAATACGGTGATTTAGACATGACAATTAACCTAAGTAAGCCGGAAAAAGACCCTCGTGATATTATTGCAGCAGGCAAGAAAACACAGGGTAATTATCCAAAATGTTTACTATGCAAAGAGAATGTAGGATACAATGGTTCTTCAACAAATGTTGGAAGAACTAGCCATAGAATCATTCCAATTGGTATCAACAATGAAGCATTCTATTTGCAGTATTCTCCATACGTATACTACAACGAACATTGCATCGTTCTTAAAAAAGAACATGACCCAATGAATGTAACAATCAACACCTTTAAAAGACTATTTGATTTTGTTGATTTATTCCCTCATTACTTCCTCGGTAGTAATGCTGGATTACCAATCGTTGGAGGCAGTATTTTATCTCATGAACACTACCAAGGGGGAAGACATAAGTTCCCTATTGAAAATGCAAAAGTATTATGTAAACTCGAGTTTGGAAACCTTACTATTGAACAACTTTATTGGCCACTTAGCGTAATAAGGTTATCATCGACAAGTAAACATAAAATAATTGAAACCGCTGATAAAGTATTTAGGTTCTGGGAGAACTATTCAGATCAAGACGCAGGTATCTATGCAAATACAAATGACGAACCGCATAACGCCATTACTCCAATCGCTCGTAAAGAGGGTGAATTATACATATTAGACATGACATTAAGAAACAACCAAACAAGTGATAAGTTCCCGCTTGGAATCTTTCATCCACATCCTGAAAATCATCATATTAAAAAGGAGAATATTGGTCTTATTGAAGTGATGGGACTTGCTGTTTTACCAGCTAGACTAAATACAGAAATACCAGTTATTCAAGATGCATTACTACATAATAAGAAATTAGCTGTTGAATTAGAGAAACATCAAGAATGGCTAACCTATTTAAAATCAGTCTACAACAACCAAAACATTGATACATTCATGCAAGATCAGGTTGCAATTAAATTTATGAAATGTATTGAAAATTCAGGAGTATTTAAACAATCAAAAGAAGGTATTAAACAATTTGATGCATTCTTAAAGGAGCTAACAAATGTACTCAATTAATACACACAATTTAGACAATGAAGAATATACATTAATTGAAGTAAAGCAATCTAATATAGAAGTGACCTTTATGGATTTTGGAGCAACAGTCTTAAGCATCTTTGTACCTGACAAAGATGGGAAGATGGAGACAGTATTGCTTGGGTATGAAAACCTTACTTCATATGTCGATGGTTCTATGTTTCTAAACGCAATAATTGGGCCAACAAGTGGTCGTATTAAAAATGGAGAATTTGACATTGATAATGAACCATATTACATTGATAAAAACTTTATGGACACAGAGAACCTTCATGGAGGTTTTGAGTGTTTTGCATTTAAGTTCTTTGAATACAAAGTTATAGATGAATTGGGTCAAACACAAGTACTCTTTACATTTCATAATGTAGACAGAGGATCAGCTTTCCCTGGGGACCAATTGATTCAAATAATTTACACAGTCAAAGAAGGATCTGTTGAAGTCCAGTTTAAAGGCGATACCACAGAACCAACACTTTTAAATCTAACAAGTCATATGTACTTCAATTTATCTGGTAATCTAAAAAGAAAAATACTTGATAATGAACTTCAAATAAACGCTTCAAACACAATTGCTTTAGATGATAAATTTGTACCAATTAAAGTAGAATCATTACAAGGGACACATCTTGATTTTATAGAATCAAAACCAATCAAAGATAACTTCTATGAAGGTATCTACAATCGTCCTGAAAAAGGAATAGACAATCCGTATATACTTGATGAAGTAACCTACAATAAACCTTGTGTGATACTAAAAGATCCACAAAGTAAAAGAACACTTGAAGTATTCACAACCTACCCATCAGTTGTTTGTTATACACACAATTACCCCGATGAGTTAGGATTGCTATTTAACCGCAAACATGAAGCACAGTTAGGAATATGTTTTGAAACCCAAAATCCACCTAATGGAATCAACATAGATGGATTAGAAAGTAGTATTCTCCGACCTTTAGAATCGTACTACCATAAAACACTATATAAATTTTCAGTAGAGGAGTAAGTGGATGATTAAATATAATGAGCAAAATAAGTCTTTCTATTTAAACACTAAAAACACAACCTATGTGATGCAAGTGAACGAACATAACCATTTAGAACATATCTACTATGGGTCTACAATCGATGAAGTTAAGAACTTAGAAGCTATCAAATTAAATTTTGAATTCGAACTAGGAAGTTCCACTTCATATAGTGAAGATTCAAAAGGGTATATGTTAAATCAAAAACTACTAGAATTTTCTACATTTGGAAAAGGGGATTACAGAGAACCAACTCTCCACTTAGAACTCCCAAACGGATCTCGTACTATTGATTTAAAATATTCAACTCATGAAGAAGTGAAAAATCTTCATTTTAAAAATCTGCCACAAACAACAAAAGACAACACCTTGAAAGTGACATTACTAGATGATTCTAATCATATTGAAGTAAACCTCTATTACACCGTTTATTTCGACTCTGACGTGATTGTACGTAGTATGGATATCACGAATAAGAATAAAGAGAAAATCGTCTTAGACAAAGTTCTAAGTATGAATATCGACATGTTAAACAAAGATTACACCCTAACAAAACTTGATGGGGCGTGGATTAGAGAAAGACATATTGAAAACCATACGCTAACGAAAGGTACCATACACTTTGATTCTAAAAAGGGTGTCAGTAGTAGTGATCACAATCCATTCTTTGTGTTAAAACAAAAAAATACCGTAGAAGACTACGGGAATTGTTTTGGATTTGGATTAGTTTATAGCGGTAATTTTGAAGCAAATATTGAAGTGAGTCCTCATAATTTACTAAGAGCAAATATCGGAATCAATTCCTTTGATTTTAGATATTCCCTTAAAGAGAACGAAACATTCACCGCACCAGAAGTATTAATGAGTCATTCAAAACTAGGATTAAGTGCATTATCAAACAACTTCCACAGTGTAATAAATAGTAAAATCATTAACAAAAACTTTCAAGATAAAGAACGACCAATCTTGATTAACAACTGGGAAGCTACTTACTTTGATTTTAATGAAAAAAAGCTCTTAGCCATCGCCAAAAAAGCTAAAAAACTAGGTATCGAATTATTCTGTCTTGATGATGGATGGTTTGCGAAGAGAAACGACGATTACTCTTCACTTGGCGACTGGTATTTTAATAAAAAGAAATTACCTAGAGGTGTCCAAGGCATCGCAAACAAAATTAACAAGTTAGGATTAGATTTTGGAATCTGGGTTGAACCAGAAATGGTGAACAAAGATTCAGACCTATATCGAGCACATCCTGAATGGGCAATTATGACGCCTAATCTAGAACCGAGTTTAGGTCGGAATCAATTAATATTAGACCTTACAAATCCAGATGTAACTACATATTTAAAATCAAGTCTAGCAAATCTGTTTAGAAGCGCGAATATTACTTATGTGAAATGGGATATGAATCGTAACTTTAGTGATGTATATAGTACACATCTAGATACAGAATCACAAGGTAAATTCAACCATTTATATGTACTAGGGTTATACGAGATATTAGAGTTTCTAACAACCACTTTCCCGGACATACTATTTGAATCATGTAGTAGTGGGGGAAATAGGTTTGATTTAGGAATGCTTTATTATATGCCACAAACGTGGACAAGTGATAACACAGATAGTTATGAAAGATTACTTATTCAAGAGGGAACAAGTATGATTTATCCACTATCTACAATCAGTAATCACGTCAGTGGAGATAGATCTCATCAAGTCTTTAGACATACCCCATTAGAAACAAGATTTAATGTA
>Ga0307989_1001244_pt1 | contig 14149 bp, 9 predicted proteins | sample EllFjometagen185_FD_203164 | JGI IMG/M metagenome (GOLD analysis project Ga0307989, IMG submission 203164) | Marine microbial communities from Ellis Fjord, Antarctic Ocean - #185 | ecosystem: Environmental > Aquatic > Marine > Unclassified | place: Southern Ocean | collected 2014-10-08
ATAATATCGTTAACTCAGGTGTTTATTTCTACAAATTAGATTACATAGAAACTTCGCAAGTAAGAAAAATGATCTTAATTAAATAAAAAAATGGAGATCGTTTTCGGATATCCGAAAGCCGACTCTTAAAAGGAGAGAAAAATGAAAAAATTATTTTTAATTAGCTTACTTCTTCTCATGGCGTTCTCAACCTTTGCAGTTCAGAGATATGTCGTAGGAGAAGTATTCACGGAGACATGGTGAGGTTATTGTCCTATAGCGCGGGCTGCGTTACATCAAATGAAAGATGATCCAGGTCAATTTCCTTATTTTATTCCAATAGAATGGCAAGGTGATGGTCCAAATCCAAGTCCAAATTATACCTCACGAGGATCTATGTATGGTGTGGGTGGAATACCTCATTGCCAATGGGGTGGTAGTCAAAGTGTTGTTGGTGGCGGTGGAAGCACATATGGTTCCTATGTTACTAAATACAACCAGATATCAGCTCAAGATAGTCCGGTTGAAATGGAACTTTCTCTTGGTACAAATACATCCGGACAATTCGTAGTTTCTGCAGATGTAGAACTTATGGATGATATTACTACAACAAATAATAAGATAGTGTTTATTCTGACTTATGATTTCACACCTGATCAGACACCAGATTATTTTGCCTCAGCAATAACATATGGTGAACAAGATTTTGATCTAACAACTTCCGGACAAACAGGTTATTATGAAGAACCCGTAACATACAACCCTGCTTGGGATCTTACTAAACTTAAAGCACTTGCAATTGTACAAACATTCTCTGGTACTCATGAAATTCATCAAGCTGGAATTACTGAATACACTGGATTGCTACCAATGTTTGCCAGTAACGTAACAGAAGGCCCTGTTTATCTTGGTGTTCAGTTTTCAAATACTTCATTTCCTGCAACGGGAATTGATAGCTGGGAATGGGATTTTGATGGTGATGGAACTTTTGACAGTACTGAAGAAAATCCATACCATCTCTACACAGAACCAGGTGTATATGATGTAACTCTTAAGATCGAAGTTGATGGTGAATTTGCTGAGATCACAGTTGCAGGTTATATTACCGCAACAGATGGATCTTCTGTAAGTGGAACTCTATCTGGAGCATGGATACCTGAATTCAATCCTTATGTGATTACAGGCGATATTGATATAGCTGCAGGTAATCTACTTTCAATTCAGTCTGGTGTAGAATTACAATTTGATACTGATGTACAATTTACAGTTAATGGACTTCTTGTAGCTGATGCTTCTTCAACACGAAGCGAGCCAATTATTTTCACCTCAGATACTTCATGGGGTGGCATCAGATTCTTTAATACACTTGAAGATAATATTCTAGCAAATTGTGAAATCTCTAAGGCTGCTGTTTCAGCAATCAAAGTAGAAGGTGATTCACAAGTTGATGTTATTGGATGTAAGATTTATGATAACAATACAGCTTCACTTGCTGCAATTGAGATTATTGGCTCAGAAAATGTTGTAATTTCACAAAACATAATTGCCAATAATACAAGTACAAGTAATGCTGGTGCTATTAGCTGCACGGCATCCACACTGGAAATCACAAACAATATTGTTGTTAATAATTCAGGTCAATGGGGAGCATTCAGTTTCAAGAATGATTCTAATGTGATCTTAACAAATAATACAATAGCTAATAATCTTTCAACTAATACAACTCCATATATGATCTTCTTATTGAATTCAGTTCCAGTTATTACTAATTCAATAATCATTGATAATGGAGAAGTATACTTCCCACAAAGTACTCCTGAAATTACATACAGTTGTATTACAGGTGGATTTGCCGGCGAAGGAAATATTGATGAGAATCCTATGTTTGTTGCAGCTACAGAAGGTGACGGTGCTGATTATGACGGATTAGCTGCTGATTGGAATCTGCAAACTGGTTCCCTCTGCATTGATGCTGGAAATCCAGATGCAATGTACAATGACCTTGATGGATCTAGAAATGATATGGGCGCTTATGGTGGTCCTAATGGATTAGAGCCTACAGATTCTGAGAATAACACAATTAACATAGCTGCTGTTAATTCAATTTCTGTTTATCCAAATCCATTTAATCCAACAGCTAATATTGCACTCTCAATTAATGAGAACGATATTCTGCATCCTGTATCAGTTGAAATTTTCAACATAAAAGGTCAGCTTGTAAAAACAATAATTAGTAATGAAGTTGTACAAACAACAAACTTCGTTTGGAATGGAAAAGATAACAATGAAAATTCCACAGCTAGTGGAATGTACTTTGTAAAACTTAAAACAGCTACTTCTGAAGTTTCTAAGAAGATGTTGTTATTGAAGTAATAATTAATTAATTCTAATAATTGCGGGAACTATTTGAAATAGTTCCCGTTTTTTTATACTTGAAAATTATACCTATTAAGTTTTTAAATGGAATAAAATATGCATAATATTAATAGTATAAAAATTTAATATTAGGAGTATTTAATGGTAAGAATAAAAAAAATCGTATTCGTATTGATCTTTGTAATGTTATTAACAGCACTATTTGGTGCCTATTTAAAAGACCAGCCACAAACCCTAACCCAACCAGATGGGAACATTCTAAAATGTCTTGCTTCAGGTGATGAATTTTATAATTGGCTACATGATGAAAATGGATATACAATTATCCAAGATCCTGATACAGGATTTTATGTTTATGCTAATTTGAGCGGAGAGAAATTAATTGCTACAAACTATATAGTAGGACAAATTGATCCATTTACAACAGATTTACAAGCTGGAATAAATGTAAAACCAGCGGGATACGAAAGAAGAATTGAAGAATTCAATCAGTTACTTAAAGAAAACAGAAACAGAGTTTCTACAACTGGTGATCTAAATAATTTAGTCGTGTTTATCCGATTTGCTGATCAAGTAGAGTTCACTGAACCTATAACTCTTTATGATGGTATGTTCAATGCAGAAGACGTTAATTCTATGTATCAGTATTTTTATGAAGTATCAGATCAGCAATTGAATGCTACCTCAAGCTTTTACCCTGAACCAAATGGTAATTTAATTGTTTCATATCAAAGTCCAAACCCACGTAATTATTATGAAGTTTATAATTCTGTAACAAACCCAAATGGTTATCAACAAGGTCAGCAGGCAACAAGAGAGCATGCACTGCTGCAATCAGCAATACAATATGTTGAAACACAAATTCCTGAATCATTAGATTTAGATAATGATGATGATGGATATGTAGATAATGTTTGTTTTATTGTGAAGGGAGGAACAGGAGCATGGGCAGATCTGCTTTGGCCGCACATGTGGGCTTTGTATACATATAATGTCTATATTCACGGTGCACAAGTCTGGACCTATAATTTTCAATTATCGCAAAGTTTAAGTGGAAGTGGAGTTGGCGTATTATGCCATGAGATGTTTCATTCTTTAGGAGCACCAGACTTATATCATTATACAAGTAATGGGATTTCACCTGCTGGATCTTGGGATTTGATGTGTTCCAACACGAACCCGCCTCAGCATATGACTACCTGGATGAAACACAGATATGGTCAATGGTTTGACGATGTTCCAGAAATAAATACATCTGGAACATATACTCTAGCTCCGGTTGTAGATTCACCCTACAGCTGTTATAAAATTCCTTCACCTAACTCAAGCACAGAATTTTTCATGGTTGAATATCGAAAGAAGACAGGAATATTTGAACCAAGCGTTCCTAATGATGGACTTATTATCTATAGAATTGACCTGAATGAAGATGGCAATGCACAAGGACCACCTGATGAACTTTATATATTCAGACCTGATGGTACAATGACGAATAATGGTAACATTAATGAAGCTAATTTTTCTGCAGATGCAGGAAGAACAATGTTCAATGACAGCACTAATCCAGCAGCTTTTTTGCAGTATGGTGCACCTGGCGGGATCTTCATATCTGATATTGGTTTTGCCGGTGATACTATTGAATTCACATTGAATACTGGTTTGATCCCGATGTTTGAAACAAATGTTCAAACTGGACCTGCATATCTGGGAATTCAGTTCACAAACACGTCTTATCCAACCAATGAAATAGACGGTTTTGAATGGGATTTTGATGGAGATGGAACATACGACAGCACAGAAGAAAATCCTTTTCATTTTTATACAGATCCTGGAGAGTATGATGTGACACTGAGAATCGAAGTTAATGGAGAATTTGCCGAGATAACAGCTGAAGATTACATTAATGTAACCAATAGCTCATCGGTAACTGGCAATGTTTCTGGAGCCTGGGTAAGCGACTTTAGTCCTTATATTATTTCCGGTGATATTAATATTGCTGAGGATGATGAACTTACAATAAATCCTGGAGTTGAATTGCAATTTGCTGAGGACGTTTTGTTTACAGTTAATGGACTTCTAATTGCGGATGCTAGTTCTTCAAGAAGTGAGCCAATTGTCTTTAATTCAGATTCTTCTTGGAGTGGAATAAAATTCAACAATACTCAAGAATCCAATATCCTTTCAAATTGTGAAATTTCTAACGCAAATAACTCTGCAATTAGCATTGAAGTAGATTCTAATGTTGATATTATTGGATGTAAAATATTCGAAAATAACAGTACTTCACAAGGTGCTGCCTTTAAGATTGTAGGATCTGATGATGTATTGATCTCACAAAATATCATTGCTAACAACTCAAGTGCAACCAATTCTGGTGGATTTGTTTGTACTGCATCCTCACCTGAGATCTCTAATAACATTATTGTTAATAATACTGGTTTGTGGGGTGGATTTTACTTCCAAAACAATTCTAATCCCGTTATGATAAATAATACAATTGCCAATAACCAATCATTAAATTCAACACCGTACTTGTTCTTCCTTCTAAATTCTGTTCCGATAATTCTTAATTCAGTAATAATTGATAGTGGGAACCTTCATTTCCCTCTTGATATTCCTGAGATCACATACAGTTGTGTAACAGGTGGTTTTGAAGGTACGGGCAATATTGATGAAGATCCCATATTTGTTGCAGCCACTACTGGTGATGGAACTAATTACAACGGACTGACAGCTAATTGGAATTTAATGTCCAATTCACCTTGTATCGACGCTGGTCATCCGAACACTATCTATAATGACCTTGATGGATCTCAAAATGATATGGGTGCTTATGGAGGTCCTAACTCTTATGCATTGGCTCCAACAGAATCAGACAATAATACGATAAATATTACAAATGCTAACTCAATTTCTGTTTATCCTAATCCATTTAATCCGACTACTAATATTTCACTTTCAATTAATGAGAGCGATATACAATCACCAATAACAGTTGAGATTTTTAACATAAAAGGTCAGCTTGTAAAAACCATTTTGAAAAATCAGATTGTATCAGATACGAACTTTATCTGGCATGGAAAGAACAATAATGGTGATTCTACAGCAAGTGGAATGTACTTTATTAAATTGAAAACAGTTGAAACTGATATTTCTAAGAAAATGCTGCTATTAAAATAATACATTTTTAACAGCAAATAAATACAAACGCCTCGGCAACGAGGCGTTTTTTATTTGACACAATACAATAAATAAATTCCATCTTCTACATGATTAAAATTAAATTCTACAGCTTAGTTCGAACACATCTGAGTATTAATGAAGTTGAGATTAAAGCTGACTCAATAATAATTTACGATCTCTTTCTTAAAACAGAACAGCAGATTGGAAAAAAATTCTTATATCTACTTATAGACGAAAACAAGCAAATCATTCCCAGTACAATAATTCTTATCAATGGTCGCAATGTTTTCCATTTAGATAAGCTTAATTCATTAGTTGAATGTGATGATGAGATCAGCATCTTCCCTCCTGGTGGAGGTGGATAAAAATGTTTCAAAGAAATATTCAATTCTGGGGTGAAGAGAAGCAACAGCTTTTAGCAAGATCTACAATCCTGATAGCAGGTGTTGGTGGATTAGGCTGTACAGTTGCTGAGGGATTAACCAGAGCTGGGATCGGTAAATTGATTTTAATTGATAATGATAAAGTAGAAATATCAAATTTAAATCGTCAGATCTTATTTGATCAAAATGATCTTGGCAAGCCGAAAGTAATTGTTGCGCAACAAAAATTACAAGCGATTAATCCCAACTTGGAAGTAACGATTTTTCAACATGACATTACAAATTTGAAAGAACTAACTCTTCCCCATTTTATTGGTATCGCTGATTGTCTGGATAATTTTTCAGCCCGTTTTGAGTTGGAGAAACTATTGCTTCCAAACCATTTCCTAGTACATGGAGGTGTGCAAAATGATTTTGGGCAGATCACAACTATTAAGCCAGAGAAAACCCAAACTCTAAAAGATATTTATCCAGGAGTACATATTCCTGTTGCTGTGCCCATTATACCGCAGAATGTTCTGTCTATTGGGTCTCTGATGGTTCAGGAAATTATTAACAATTTATTTGGTAAGCCACAATTATTAAACAAAATGCTTATCCTGGAATTATCAGATTTTTCGATGTTTAAAATGGAGATTAAAAAATGAATATTGGGAAACTTGCTTTGCCAGATTCAGCACCACATTCACTTCAATAAAAGACACTTATTAATTTATATATGGTTAACAAAGAAAATCAAATAATTTTCCTTTTAACTTCCTTTAATTTTGATTACGACATTACTTTTCTAACACTGTTTCTTGTAACCAGGTTCCCATATAATCGGTAGCATTCACCAAGATTGAAAGATGCTTCTCGTTTTCTATAATTTTTGTATATGATTTGGGATTATTTTTTTTGAATAAGGACACTACTTTTTCTACATTAAATATTTCGTCCTTTTCCCCTATCCAAACTGCTGTTGGTAGATCTAACTTTCTAATCTGAATTATTGGAGATGAAGGAGTTATGGCATTTGCCATATTAACAGTGATTGCCGCAATATTTTTAGTTGTTTGTAATACTTCATCAGAATAGTTAAAAAATACTGCTTTTGTATTACCATCAGATCCTGTCATAGCATTGCTAATAAAAAGTTCTGTTTTAACTGTAGCAAAAGGGTTGGGATTATTTTTTATTTCTGTTTCAGAACGAAATCCAAGTTGGGGTGACAGAAACAAATATCCGCTTGTATTCTCACGTTTCTTATAACTGGAATAATTCAGTACTAATCCTCCACCTGAAGAATGTCCACCCAGAAAAAGTTCTTTTTGTGGATACTTTGTTTTTATAAGACGAATCAATAATCCGATATCTTCAAAAACCTGCTCCACGCTTGGAGTATCTCCCCTGGCTCCACCAGAATCACCGTGACCTCTAATATCCGGTGTAACTACAAGACAATTAAAATGTTTACTGAGTCCGTCTCCGATAAACTGATATCCAGCTTTGTTGTAAGCACCTCCACCATGATAAAATATCAGGATGGTATCTATTTGATCTGGAATATATTCCCTATATGCTAATTTTGTATTATCACTTGCTTCTATAAATTGCAACGGTGGCACAAAAACTTCCGGAGCAAGTTCCAATCCCTTAAACGAAAATGATTCATTATTTTTATCTTTGGTAATACTATTCGATAACACACAACTCATTAAAATTATGATACTTATCAATATTATTAAAGTTTTATTCAATTTTGATGCTCCTTTTTTCATCTAACTTACAAACATAACACAAAGAAGATAAAAGAATGCTGAATGTCAAAAGATTTAAGGATTTGGGATCAACCCTAGAATTACAAATGCTCTTCTAACACAGTTAATTTTACCATTGATTTACTCTAATATTCTATAAGCTTAAGTACTTTTAACTTAAACCATAGTTTTTAATCAGCGTGCATTTAATTCGATTTGGAATATAGTTTTATGAATAGATGACATGATCGTATAAAACAATTAACTTATTTTTTAGTAGACACTTCTTAATGATCACAATTGTATGTGTATGCTAGATAAAGGGGAACTATATGAATATTCTAAAATTTGGTGTCATTGGTACATCCAGAAAAGAGGACGAGAATCGAATTCCAATCCATCCAGAACACTTGATGCGCCTTTCGGAACAAATTCGAAGTCAGTTAATATTTGAAGAGGGTTATGGAGCACCCTTTGGCATTAGCGATTCAAAGATGGCAGATCAATCTGGCGGCGTTGCCACACGCCATGAAATACTAGCCGATATTGGAAATGTAATCCTTGCTAAACCAGTCTTAGCGGATTTCGAAGAACTAAAGGAGGGCGGCATCCTCTGGGGTTATCCGCATTGTGTACAACAAAGATCTCACACTCAAGCTGCGATCGATCGCAAGCAGACACTTATTGCTTTTGAAGATATGTTTGTCTGGGGACCTAAAGGAAATATTGGACGACACACTTTTTATAAAAATAACGAAATGGCTGGTTATTGTGCAGTATTACATGCCCTGCATTTGAAAGGGATAGACGGACACTACGGTAACCAGCGCAAAGTGGTCATTTTTAGTTTTGGTGCGGTAAGCCGTGGCGCAATCTACGCTCTAAAAGCTCGTGGTTTTAGAGATATCACAATTTGCATTCAACGTCCCGACCACGAAGTTCGGGAGGATGTGCTTGATTGTCATTATGTACGCATAAGGGAAGGCAATGAAGGTGAACCGCGCATGTTGGTGGTAGAGCATGATGGAAGTGAACAACCATTGGCTGATCTGATCAGTCAAGCTGAAATCATTGTGAATGGTACTTTCCAGAGACCAAAACATCCAATTCAATTCGTTACTGAAGATGAAATATCTAGTCTCAAACCGGGCTGCTTGATTATCGACGTAAGTTGCGACGAAGGTATGGGATTCTATTTTGCCAAACCTACCTCATTTAAAAATCCTATGTTTAAAGTAGGTAAGTTAGATTACTACGCTGTGGATCATACACCAAGCTATTTATGGGAAAGTGCATCACGATCTATCTCAGCTGCTCTCATCGTTCATTTGCCGACCGTGTTGGCAGGATATGATAGTTGGCAGCAAAATGAGACCATTCGACAAGCTGTGAATATTAATGCAGGTGTTATAGTAAAACCAGATATTATATCATTTCAACATCGTGAAGAGTTGTATCCTCACGGTCCATTAGTATGGAAAGAAGCAGAAATATCGAAGAAAGTTTGATAACTCGTATATGATTTTTGTAGCTGGCATATCCATCTTTTCGGGTGTGATGCTACATGTTATATTCTTCTTTTTAATCGTTAAAAAGTTAGAAATCTATTTTGATATCATAAAAAACATGGTAAAAAAATGGCATGTACTTCCACCCAAGACAAAAAGATGCCAGATTGCATGATGATACTTTATTCTTCTCCATAGAAAAAATGTTGTTCCAAGTATATAGGAAGCACCTCCGATAAAAAGAAAAGCAATGCTGGTTGTATTCATGCTATAAAATATTGGCTTAATAGCTATTATTATAAAACAGCCCATAATTATATAAAAAAATGTTGATAATACAACAAATTTTTTAATCCAGAATACCTTAAATAAAATCCCGCATATCGCTATACCCCAGATAATACCAAACATTGTCCAACCAAAACCACCTTTTATTGCAATCAAGGAAATGGGTGTATATGTGCCAGCAATAAGCAGATAAATGGCGGAATGATCAAATATTTCGAATATGTCTTTTACTTTCCCATGTGGAAAACTGTGATAAAGTGTAGATGAGAGATACAGTATTATTAATGTAGAACCGTAAACACTAAAACTCACTATATACAAAATATTCCCATGAATCCGACCTAATATGACTAAAGCAACAAGCACGGCAATTGATAAGCCTAAACCTACTCCATGTAATACCGCATTTGCTATCTCTTCATTTGTGGTCATGATTTCAGTTTCATCCATTATCAATTCTCCCAAATAAGATAAATATTAAGTACATTGTGTTGTAAATGAAAATTTATGTAAATTATAGAAATGTTATACTGCTTGAAAATATTGTTATTTACTTTTTCCTCAACTTCTCAAACTTATCTTTACCACCCGAAAGAATAAATGAATGTGGGGCAACTTGTTTTGCCAGTTTCATCATTCTACCTGCAGTTTCTTTGATGTCCCACTGGGCATGTTCGTCTTCACGTAAGCGGGAAAAATGATATAGTTCTCGAGGATTTGCAGCAACTAACACTCTTCGGCGATGAGCATTTGTTAAACAATATTCAGCAGCTTTTCCGTATTTCGGCAAGAATTCACTATAAAGTTCTTCACTTCTACGGCAAATTTCCAACAATTCATCTTCAGCATTAATAGCTTTAATAGAGGATGGAATTGTAATTCCCAAACTGGGGTCATAATCCTGTGATAGCAACGTCATCAAGCGGTGACGTTTAAGTTGAGCATAATTGCTGGCACTAACCACCAGCTCATATTTCAAATCTCCGGTAAATTCAAATTCACGTGGAAGAGAATCAAAAGCGGAGACATATTTAAGAACTTCTGAAAAGAAATTTCTTCCCTTATCCTTATCAGATAAAATTATACAGGCAATCCGATAAGAATCTTCTATGGATAGTTTGGAGTTATTGTGTATGATTGCTGCAACGATATTTCGATCTACATTGGATTCGATGATCAGTTTTTCATGTTCATCCTCAATAATTTCAGGAATTCCTTCGTGCAGTTCTCCGTAATATTTTTTAATAAATTCTTTTACATATTTCTTCAGATTCGAACGGGTGTACTTGAAGTTATCATCTTTTAGTTCAATTTTGAATGCTTTTTTAAATTCCTCCGGATCGGTGAGAATGATAAGTGAAGGAGCTACATCTTTGGTTACATTATAAAGTATCTTGGATAATTCACGGCATTCTTCCAGTTGGGAATGTCGCATCTTGCGAATGGCATGTTCCAAAGTTCTTGCATTGAAAGACATGCCAAGTTGAGCCTGAGTAGCTAAACTCAGGGCATATCTGGCATCTTCTTTTGCCCAACCTTCTAGCGTATTCTTAGCCCGATTCATATTAGAATAAATACCGTTAGCAGTTGCTTCTTCGGCTTGTTCTGCTAGTTCAGGATTATTACAAAACTGAAATATGGTAAGTTTTTCTAAGTTATCCTGATAAAAGTTATTTTGGAATTCAACCAGTTCTTTAAATTTCTTTGCATCATCTTCAATGAACTCTTTTGGAATAACAAAATCACCTTTTAATGTAATATACCTTTGTGATTTTTCAGTATAAGCGGCTCCGATGCGGCGTGCTTCCAATTCCTCCAACGCAAGACGAGAGATCTGCAAAATATCAAAATTAAAATAAGCATGCTCGGCTACAGAATGATGACTCATACCAAAGACAATTGCCTTATTAGAACGACGCGCCTTTTTCACCTGCTCTCTGGCTTCTTTTCGTAATTCCGGTACATCTCTTGGATCACGGCTGATACGAGCGTAAGCAGCTGATATTGTCTCGGGTGTAGCTATAGTACCTTCAGGTAATTTATCTACCAAGTTTGTATCAATGTTGAATCCTGCTAATGTGACTTTCATTTCTCTCCTCAAATCCCCAAACTCTTTAAAGTTTCAGCGGTAGGTATGCCATTTTCATCCCATCCACGAAGTTTATAATATCTATCCAACATTTCATCAAGTTGCACTACCCTGTTTCTAGAAGCACCTTCGGATAATTCTTCTTCCATAAATCTGGATGGCAACATATCATCTTTACGTGATAAACCCGCTTCCGCATTATATTTTCTTTCCAGATTGTATATTCGCGTTCCTACTTCAAGCAATTCAACATCTGAGTAGTCAAATCCGGTAACCACGTTTAGTATATCTTTAAATGTATCAATACTAATTGCAAATTGTAAAAATCTACATAGTACAAGCGAGTCAACAGCTGCAGAGATATCCTGAAACAATGCAACAATTTCAGCTTTTCCTTCAATTGAGTATCTATCCATAAAAACAGGTGAACCAAGAATCTCAGGTGAGATAAGATACCCCTGCATATGACATCCACCTCTATTTGATGTTGCATAAGATAAAGCTTGTCCTTGCACTCCACGGGGATCGTAAGCAGGTAACTCCATTCCCTTTACTTGCATAGCAAGTTCGGGTCTTCCATACTTCTCAGCTAATTTTTTAGAACCAAGAGCCAGGTCTTTCCCAACACCTCTTCTATAAGCAATGTCCTCAACATACTTTACTAGATTAGAAGAATCACCCCATTCCATTTTATTAGGATAAGCCCCCTTTTCATAAAGCTCCATCGCACAACCGATTGTACTGCCTGCAGTTATTGTATCCAACCCTAACTCATTACAAGTATAATTTGCTTCTGTAATTGTTTCCAGATCGCTAATCCCCAATTGTGCACCGAATGCCCAAACCGTTTCGTATTCTGGACCTTCACCTTCGCGGTTACTGGTTTTTGTTTTTCTTCCACAAGCAATAGGACATTTAAAGCAAGCACTTCTTCCTTGCAGAATAGTTTCAGCGATTTTCTCTCCGCTTGTTCCCTCTGCATCATTAAAAACCCCTCGCTGGAAATTTTTTGTAGGATACATTCCATGCGCATTTACCACATTAACTAGAACTGATGTTCCCAAAAGTTGTAATGACTTTCCAGTTACTGGATTCTTATCTATTAGTGTGTTTATTGTTGAAATCATTGTTTTTAATTTCTCAGGATTATCAACCTGAATTTCCTTTTTGCCATTTGCAGTAATTGCTTTAAGGTTTTTAGAACCCATCACAGCTCCAACACCACCACGCCCAGCAGCCCTGTCTTTATCGTTCATGATGGAAGCATAAGGAACCAGATTTTCTCCAGCTGGTCCGATGCAGGCTATTGAAACGTTGGAGGATGAATTACTTTTTAAGGTTTTCATGGTTTCATGAGTATTTTTTCCCCAAATATGTTTTGCATCCTTTATGTTAATACTGTCATCGGTGATTTCAAGATAGACAGGTTTTGAAGATTTTCCTGTAATTATCAGTGCATCAAGTCCAGTCTTCTTTAAAATCGCTCCAAAAAAACCTCCGGAGCTTGAATTGCAGATTGCATTTGTAAGTGGTGACCGAGTAGTAACTTGATAGCGTCCAGCAGTTTGAATAATTCCTGTGAGAGGTCCAGTTGAAAACACAATTGCATTTTCTTCACCTAATGCATCAATATTAGCGGAACAAAGATCAGTATACAACTTTAAACCTAAACCTCTACCTCCGATAAATTTTCTTCTCACATCTTCACTAATACTTACAATCGTTTGTTTCCCAGAACTGAGGTCTACTTTTACAATTTTATTCATCCATCCATTCATTTTTACTGACCTCCTATTCATAAAATTTATTATATTTTTCGCGGTAATCACATTTCAAGCACATGTTAGTATAATATTGATATAATGCCTTCGGCAATTTTGATATACTAGCGCTTCTGGCTGGACAGGTATGACATGGAATTTCCGGCTCAAGCCAAGCATCTGGAGCATATTTAAATAATTTTGCTCCTTCCATGATCACAATTCCTGCACTCGTTCCTAATCTGGTTGCTCCAGCATCTACCATTCTCATAGCATCTTTAAAATTAGAAACTCCTCCTGAGGCTTTCACTCCGATATCGGGTCCAACAGTTTTGCGCATAAGTCGAACATGATGTTCAAAGGAGCCAAAAGCACCAAAGCCAGTTGATGTTTTAACAAAATGAGCACCTGCCTCAACAGCTAACTCACATGATTTTACAATTTCTTCATCAGTTAGATAACATGTTTCTAAAATCACTTTTACATGTGCAGGTGCACTTGCCTGAACAACCTGTCTTATATCTTCTCTAATAAAGTCATGTTTGCCATCACGCATAGCACCAACATTGATAACCATATCTATCTCAGAAGCTCCCTGCGCAACAGCTTTTTTTGCTTCTAATGCCTTTATCTCAGTAGTATTCATTCCTAGCGGGAAACCTACAACACTACAGACTAGAACATCGCTTCCTTCTAACTGCTTTGTAACAAATTCAACATTTGCCGGATTCACACATACAGATATAAATCCATATTGCTTTGCTTCATCGCATAAATTCTTGATCTTTTTCTCACCAGAATTAGATTTCAATTCTGTATGATCGATCATTTTAGCAAGTGTACT
>Ga0307989_1001245_pt1 | contig 14137 bp, 12 predicted proteins | sample EllFjometagen185_FD_203164 | JGI IMG/M metagenome (GOLD analysis project Ga0307989, IMG submission 203164) | Marine microbial communities from Ellis Fjord, Antarctic Ocean - #185 | ecosystem: Environmental > Aquatic > Marine > Unclassified | place: Southern Ocean | collected 2014-10-08
TGCTCTCTTAAGGAAGGATAAGTTGTAAAATAATCAATTAGATATTCCCTCTGTTCTTCGTCAAGAGTAACAGCAAGCCCTGTGGAATCCTGTGAAACAGGTGTGTGAAGCACAATTCCACTAGTGCAAGTATAATCCTCAGAATGTCTGAAATAGAAATTACAGTTTAACAGACAGACAGCATTTTTTATTTTTAAATCTCCAATCGTATATCGGAAACCTGAAATCAATTCTTCCACCGGCTTCTCGTGTTCCCTCGCTTGATTTTGAAGAGAGGGACAGCAGGGTGAGTTGTCATTATTCTTGACGTTATCCACACTATTTTCAAATTGCAATTCATGAGTACATTTTATCCTAAAATTAGATCGCTGATAGACAAATCGGAGTTTATAAAAAAATTCGATTCGGAACTTGCTAAGAATAAAACAAAAGGATTATTTTATAATCTTAATCGTTCAGCAAAATCAATATTATTGGCACGTGTGTACGAGCAAACAGGGAAGAATATAATCTTCGTCACTGCAGATGATAGGGTTGCAGAAGACTATCTGGAAGATCTTGACCTCCTGATAGGAAGAGATTGTGCACATTTCCTTCCGGATTATGAAGTTTTGCCATACGAACAACGTTCACCTCATTATATGCTGCGAGGACAAAGAATTGAAACACTCACGGCTGCCGTATCTTCTAGGAAGGGAATTTATAGTGTTTCCATTCGTTCACTTCTACGTAAAATTACTTCTGCAAATATCTTCAAAGAAAACATAATCAGGTTTTCTGTTAATGAAGAATATGACCCTGATGTATTGATCTCTAATTTAGTTGGAATGGGATACGAAAATCAGTTTCAAGTTTCTAAAGTGGGAGAGATTTCACGTCGCGGTGGTATTATTGATGTATTCAGTCCTAATTCACACCGTCCGGTTAGAATAGAATTTTTTGGTGATATAATAGAGTCTATCAGGGTGTTTTCTGTAAACTCTCAACGCTCAACTGGTGAAGAACTAACTGAAGTAACTTTAATTCCATCACGTGAATTTTCTTTGCACGATATAGATACTACAGATGAAATGTGGGAAAAAATTCATGATAATGGATTTTATGATGGAATTGAACTAGATGTCTCGATACTTATCCCTAAAATTGAAACTTTCATTGAATATTTCACACCTGATAATTGCATTGTCTTCTGGGATGAGTTTCAGTATGTTAATCCTTATATAAAAGAGATATTAGAAGAAACTACCGATTTATATCAGAAAATTAAAAATAAGTTTAAGAAACGGATAATTCCTGAGCCTGACGCACTCTTTGCTAATAAACGTTTTGTTAATAAGGTTTTAAAGAAATATTCAAACTATTTTCTCTCTGCTTCTTATCAAGAGTTTAAAGAGATTACCGGTAAATTCAAAGCTCCTATTGCATCCCAAACAAACCTGCAGGGAAATTTGGAAATATTTGAGAATGAGCTCAAAGAAAAACTTGATGAAGATTATAGAATTATAATACAATCTGATAATAAAAGTCAGAGTAAGCGGATGCGGGATCTCTTACCACAATTCGATGAGAAAATTGATTTCACAATTGGTGTTTTACAATCTGGACTTCATTTCACAGATGCCAAAATGGCAATATATACTGATCATGAAATTTTTAGCAGATATAAACGTAAACGACATAAGAACAGGTTTTCCAAAGAAGAGGCTCTAGTAGATTATGATGCCTTAAAACCGGGTGATTACATTGTTCATATAGATCATGGAATTGGTATTTATGCTGGATTAAAACGTCTAAGCATAGAAGGTAATACAATAGAAACACTCACTTTACGCTATGCTGGGAATGACGTGGTTTATGTTCCAACCTTTCAACTTTCTATGGTTTCCAAATTTGTTTCGGAAGAGGGAATAACACCAACAATTCACAAACTTGGTAGTAAAAAATGGGATAACATGAAATCCCGGGCACAGAAACAGATCGAGCTTGTTGCTGAAGATCTGATAAAATTATACGCAGAACGTAAAGTAAAAAAAGGTATTGCCTTTGAACCCGATTCTGCCTGGCAAACCGAACTGGAAGAATCTTTCATCTATGAAGATACACCTGATCAAAAAACAGCAACTGAAGAGATAAAAGCTGATATGGAAGATAACACTCCAATGGAGCGGTTATTATGTGGAGACGTAGGATTTGGTAAAACTGAAGTTGCAATTCGCGCAGCATTTAAAGCCGTTAATAGTGGATACCAAGTTGCCATATTAGTTCCAACAACTCTACTTGCTGAACAACACTATCTTGTTTTCAGAGAAAGACTTGCTCAATATCCAGTTAGAATTGCCATGTTTAGCCGTTTCCGATCTAGAGCAAATATAAATAAAGATCTGGCAAAACTGGCGACAGGTGAAATAGATATTGCAATCGGGACTCACCGTCTTCTTTCGAAAGATCTTAAATATAAGAAACTTGGACTTCTAATAATAGATGAAGAGCATCGTTTTGGTGTACGACATAAAGACAAATTGCGGCAGATTAAAACTAATGTAGATACATTATACATGAGTGCAACGCCAATACCACGAACAATGTATATGGCTCTCTCAAAACTTAAAGAACTCTCGCTCATCCGTACATCCCCCAAGGCAAGACTACCTATCAGAACAGTAGTTGTTCCTTATGATGAAAATATTATAAAAGATGCCATTAATAGAGAAGTTGATCGAGGCGGACAGGTTTTCTTTGTTCATAATAGAGTGCAAACAATTGAAAGTATTGCAGCAGAACTTCAAGAACTTCTTCCACATATTAGTTTTGAGATCGGGCATGGGCAACTACCTGAGAAGCAACTGGAAAAAGTAACACTCGATTTTGCTCATCACAAATTTGATGTTCTTATTGCAACTACAATCATAGAGTCTGGCATTGATATTCCAAATGCTAATACTATGATCATAAATCGTACCGATATGTTCGGACTTGCTCAATTATATCAAATGCGTGGCAGAGTTGGTAGAAGCAATCGTCGTGCTTATGCATATCTTATAATTCCACCTAAATTGAATGAACTTGCACGCAAAAGATTGGAATCGCTCATTGAATATGAATCGCTGGGAAGTGGTTACCAAATAGCAATGAGAGATATGGAATTACGTGGTGCCGGTTCACTTTTGGGAACTAGACAAAGTGGAATCATTAATTCAATAGGATTTAATTATTATAATCGACTGTTAGAAAGTGCAATTAAAGAGTTACAAGATGAAGGATTTACTGAAGAAATGGAAAAAGAAAAAATCCTGCACATTAAATTGGATATTGATTACTACTTCCCTGAAGTATATATTTCCAATGAAAAAGATAGATTAGAGATTTATCGCAAACTTCTACATTTTAATTCGTTAAACGAATTTGATGATATAGAAAAAGAATTATTGGATAGATTCGGTGAAATTCCTATTGAATCTGAGAACACAATTCTTTATTATAAATTGCGTATGTTGGCTCTACAAGTATATATTAGATCACTCGACATAAAGAAAACTCAATTTATTATTGAATTCGATTCCAAACATCTTCCACCTCGTTCGCTAATTACACAAATTGTTGGTAAATTCAATTATCCAGTGAATTTTGACACTACTAAAAATTTACGAATTATTTTTGATCTTTCAAAAGTTAAAAAAACAGAAGAAAATACCCACTTGAAATTAGCCAATAAGATATTGCAATTCATTGTCGAAATTTTTTGAAATCATGTATTTACGGGTACATTAAAACATTTGACAAAAAAGTCTATCTTTAGAATTTTTCTACATCTTAATTAAATATTAAATAAATTAGTATTAGATAGATTCAGGAGGTTCAGTGAAAAAAATAATAAATGTGATATTTTTGGTTACGATATTACTATCTTCAATGTGTCTTTCTGCACAGGAAATTAACAATACACAATACAGCAGTGAGATCATGTATAACGTTTCTGTAGTTGGAGCAGTTAAAAATCCCGGTGTTTATATGTTCCCACCAGTTAGCCGTGTTTCAGAAGCAATTAAACTCGCCAACACGCTACTTGATACTATCAATGTTCCAATACATGCTGCTAGTAATGCATCTAAAAGAAATATTATTTTAAAAAGAAATAATGAGAAAATTAAACTCGATCTTCTTAGATTTTTGGTTCTAGGTGATGAAGATTCTAATCCATATTTAGAAGATGGAGACATTATTATAGTTCCTGCCATTAAAGAACAAATACAAGTTTTTGGGGCAGTTGGAAATAGAAACGATGAGAAACTAAATAATTCCATCGAGTTAAGGGCTGGAGATAGGATCTCTGATGTGATTGAACTTGCTATGGGATTAATGCCAAATGCTGACAATCAAAAAGCTGAGATTGTTAGATTTATTGCAAATTCATCTGAAACAGAATCAATTGATTTAGATATTAACGCTATTTTGAGCGATCATGAATGTGAAGAAAATCTTGTTTTAAAAAATAATGATAGAATATATATTCGTAAAATTCCTGAATATCATAATAAAAGTTTTGTTACGTTGATAGGTGAAATTATTTATGAGGGAACCTACGCCATAGAGAATAATGAAACTACTCTTCTTCAAATAATTACTAAGGCTGGCGGACCAACTAATAATGCCGATCTTGCCAATGCTTATTTGCAGAGAATAAGTGAAGAAGACCTTCGAGAACCAAAATTTGAACAACTAAAAAAGACCAGACCAGATGATATGACTCATCTGGAATATCGATACTACAGGAATATGATTACAGAAGATAGCGGTATATTCGCAAATAATTTTGATATTTTATGGAACGATAAGGAAGTTGAATATGACATCAGTCTTAAAAATGGTGATGTTGTTTTCTTTCCAGCAAAAGCTGTTGCAATAAATATCAGTGGTGAAGTTGTAAACTCCGGACTCATTAATTATGATGATGAATTGAATTTTCTTGGGTATATTGAACTTGCTGGTGGATTATCCGATTTAGCTTGGAAGAGCAAAATCAAAATAATTCGAGCAAAAACAGGTGAGTGGATAAATCCTAATAAAGATACTCAAATACATCCTGGAGACACAATTTTTGTTCCACGCAAAGAGAGATTTTCATACTACTGGCCTTACATTCAGGAAACAATCGCTTTCATAACTGGTTTGGCTACAAGTATTATAGTAATTAAAAGTTTAATAACAAATTAGGAGTATTAATGAATATATTAATAACGGGTGGTGCAGGTTTCATTGGTTCACATTTAGCAGAGAAGTTACTCAAAGAAAAACATTCAGTTACTGTGATAGACAACCTTTCAACAGGAAAATATTCTAATATTATCCATTTAACTAAAGAACAGAACTTCCATTACGTTATAGATTCAATTCTAAATCGTGATATTTTGGAGGGATTGGTAAAAAAGAGTGATCAGATATATCATCTTGCAGCCGCAGTTGGAGTTAAATATATCATTGATAATCCACTCCTTTCACTTCAAACAAATATTGGTGGTGCAGAAAATGTTCTGGAATTTGCCAATAAGTATAAGAAAAAAGTATTAATGGTTTCAACTTCCGAGATTTACGGAAAGAGTGATAACATCCCATTCAAAGAAGAAGACGACAGGTTGCTGGGCTCAACCCACATTTCCAGATGGAGTTATAGTTGTGCAAAAGCAATTGATGAATTTTTCGCGTTAGCTTATTTTAGAGAAAAGAAATTACCTGTTGTTATAGTAAGATGCTTTAATACTGTTGGACCGCGTCAAACTGGGCAATATGGAATGGTTATTCCAAGATTTGTCAGGAATGCTTTGCTTAACCATCCAATTACAATTTTCGGTGACGGAAAACAGACAAGATGTTTCTGTGATGTGGATGATGTAACCGATGGCATGATAAAATTAATGAATAATAAAAAAGCTGAAGGTGAAATCTTCAATATCGGAAACGATAAAAGCATCAGCATAGAAGAACTGGCACATAAAATAAAAAAACTTACGAACAGTAAATCAAAGATCGAATATGTAGATTACGCAGAAGCTTATGAAGAAGGCTTTGAAGACATGCGTCATCGTAAACCAGATTTATCAAAAGTTATTGAATATATTGATTACAAACCAAAATATAACCTTGAGCAGATTCTTAAAAGGACAATTGATTACTTTGAGGAATAATATGAAAGTACCATTACTTGATCTTAATGCACAATATGATAATATCTTAGCTGATATAAAAATTGAAATTGATAAAGTAATTGAATCTCATAAATATATTCTTGGTCCACAAGTGAAAGAATTTGAAGAAGATATGCAAAGATATTGTGAGGTAAAACATGCTGTTGGTTGTGCATCTGGTACAGATGCACTTGTGCTTGCATTAAAAGCTCTGGATGTACAAGAAAATGATGAGGTGATCACTACAACTTTTACTTTTTTTGCAACTGCTGGTGCTATTTCTCGAGTTGGCGCTAAACCCATTTTTGTTGATATAAAGCCAGATACATTCAATATCGACCAAACAAAAATTGAAGATTCAATTACTCCAAAAACTAAAGCGATAATTGTTGTTCACCTCTTTGGTCAACCTGCCGAGATGGATAAGATTATGGAAATTGCCCAGAAACACAATCTGAAGGTAATTGAAGATAATGCACAGGGGATTGGTGCTAAATTTGATGGAGAAATTGCCGGAACTATTGGAGACATTGGAACACTATCCTTCTTCCCAAGTAAAAATTTGGGAGCTATGGGTGATGCCGGAATGTGCCTTACAAATGATAATGCACTGGCTGCAAGATTGGTTCAACTTCGTGTTCACGGTGAGAATCCACAATATTATCATAAATGGGTAGGACTTAACAGCCGACTTGATACAATGCAGGCGGCGGTGTTAAAGGTAAAACTTCCACATCTTGAAAATTGGAGTGAATCTCGTCGTAAAAATGCTCAATATTATTATAAGAACTTAAGCGATGTTTCTCAGATAAAGACTCCATTCATTCATGAAAAAGCAACTTCTATCTATAATCAATTCACCTTAATTGCAGAAGATCGTGATAAATTGCTAGAACATTTAAGAAAAAATAATATTGGTTGCGCAGTATATTATCCAAAGCCACTCCATATTCAAGAATGTTTTTCTAATCTGGGATATAAAAAAGGCGATTTACCCATTGCAGAAGAAGTTTCACAAAATGTTATTTCAATTCCTATATATTCTGAAATTACAGAAGAACAACAAGATTATGTAATTAAAAATATAAAGGAATTCTACACAAAAAAATAGCAGGAGCAAAAATGAATATTATTGTTTGCATCAAACAAGTTCCCGATACAACAGAAATAAAAATTGACCCTGAAACAAATACCCTTGTTAGAGAAGGTGTAGAGAGCATAATCAATCCTTTCGACCTCTATGCAATAGAAGAAGCAATAAGATTAAAGGAACAATATGGCGGTAAGATAATAGCTCTAAGTATGGGACCTCCACAAGTGGAATCTGCCCTGCGTGAATCAGTAGCAATTGGTGTAGATGAAATATTCCTTCTTACTGACCGTAAATTTGCAGGAGCAGACACATGGGCTACAAGCCTTACATTGGCAAAGGCGATAAAAAAAATTGAAGAGTACGACATAATTCTTTTTGGACAGCAAGCAATTGACGGAGACACAGCCCAGGTTGGGCCCGGTGTTGCTACACATCTTGGGATTCCACAAACAGGTTTTGTAAAAAAAATTGAGGAAGTTAAGGACAATAGAATAGTTTTGCAAAGACTCATGGAAGATGGATATGACCGAATAGATATGCCTCTTCCAGCGGCAGTAACTGTCGTAAAAGAGATCAATGAGCCTCGACTTCCTTCGCTTCGCGGGAAAAGAAATGCCAAGAAAGCTGAACTAACAATATGGACTGCCGAAGACCTTGGGTTAGATGAAGAAAAAATTGGATTAAATGGCTCACCTACTCAAGTGATAAAAATATTTACTCCTGATTTGCAAAAAGACGGAGAAAAACATGAACTTCCAGCAGAGGAACTTGTTGAAATCCTCTATAATAAATTAAAAGAGCTAGGTAAATAAATATAAATTATGTTACAATTTCCAGAAATAAATCCAACAATAATTAAACTTGGAATGTTTGAGATTAGATGGTATGGTCTATTTTATATATTTGGATTTTTAATTGCTTATATTTTTGTAAAGAAGAGCTATTCTTTAAAAAAGATCAATATAAAAAAAGAAGATTACGAAACACTTCTTTTTAACCTGATGCTTGGTGTGATAATTGGTGGAAGACTTGGCTACATCTTATTTTACAATATTCAATATTACTTAAATCATCCATTACAAGTACTTGCAGTTTGGCAAGGTGGGATGTCGTTCCATGGTGGAGCAATTGGAGTTTTAGTATTTGGATACTTTTTCTGCAAAAAACATAATTATGGTTTTTATGAATTAGCTGACCCCGTTGCACCATTTGCCTCTATTGCACTTTTTTTGGGAAGATTAGGGAACTTTATAAATGGTGAATTATGGGGACGTGCTACAAACGTACCTTGGGCAATGATATTCCCCTCTGACCCACAACAATTACCTCGTCACCCTTCACAGCTTTATGAAGCATTTTTAGAAGGTATTTTGTTATTTGTAATTACCTACATTATGTTCCGAAAAGTTAAAAGACCGGGGATTGTGTTCTGGAGCTGGATAGGTTTATATGGCATATTTAGAACTTTAGTTGAATTTGTTCGTCAACCCGATGTACAACTTGGTCATCTAATTGGTTTCATGACAATGGGACAAATATTGAGTACATTAATGATTGTCTCAAGTATGATCGGAATTGGGTTAATTCTTCGAGTTAAAAAAGATGAAACTGAATAAGTTTTTTCTTTTACTAATATTATCTTTTTTTGTTACTAATTGTGTATTTTTTATTAATACTGCAGGAGAAGATAAGGAGAAATTGCTTTATACCCAACTTAAATTCTGGGAAAATATCCGCATCGATGGAGTTATAGAAGCAAATTATAAAAGTTTTGTTTTTCGAAAAAATATAACGATTAGAAAAAATAATTCTGCTTTCAGGATAGATATCTATGATTCGGGAATTTTTGGAATGCAGCCAACACCATTCATTTCTGCTCATTATGACTCTATTTTGACAATCCGCACCCCCGATCAGCAAATAAATCAGCTTAATCATGGAAACAATGAGGAACTTGATCTTTCTATTTTTTTTAAGTTATCTGATTTGTACGCAATAAAAAATGAAATAATTGAACATCAAAAATTTAGGTATAAAGATACTAATGTTATTTTTTCTGATGATATGAAAATTAGTGAGATCCGCAGTAATACTAATGCCACAAAAATATCATTTAATTATTTGCAAGATCTTGATTCAATTACCTTTTATAAAGAGGGAATAGACATTACAAATATTCAAATTGACAAAATCACACATCCTAACGAAGAAATAAAAAGACTAAAATGATGAATTGCGAATTAACAAAAAGCAGTTCTGAGGTATATTATGATAGATAGATATTCACGAAAAGAAATGACCAAAATCTGGGATTTGCAAAATCGGTTTCAATGTATGCTGGATGTTGAAATAGCAGCCTGCAGAGCTATGAATGAAATGGGAATAATCCCTAAAGAAGATCTTGATATTATTGTCGAAAAAGCTGATTTTGATGTTGAGAGAATTGCGGAGATTGAAGAAGTTACTCATCATGATGTAATAGCTTTTCTTACCAATATTGCGGAATATGTCGGTCCCTCTGCCCGTTGGATTCATTTTGGAATGACCTCTTCTGATGTGTTAGATACTGCATCCTCTATCCAACTTAAACAGGCTGGTGAACTTGTCTTGCGCGATTTACAGAAATTTTCTGAGATTCTTAAAATGAAAGCTCGTGAGTACAAGAATACACTTTGTATCGGGAGATCGCACGGGATCCATGCTGAGCCAACAACATTTGGGCTTAAATATGCTCTTTGGTTTGATGAAATGCAAAGAAATATTGTTAGAATAGAAAATGCAATTGCTATAGTTTCTGTAGGACAAATTTCTGGAGCTGTGGGAAATTATGCTCATCTCTCTCCAGAAATTGAAGAAATCACCTGCAAATATCTCGGTCTTGATCCAGTAAATATTTCTACTCAAGTAATTCAAAGAGATAGAATTTCTGAATTTATGAACACTCTAGCCATAATTGGTTCAACTATAGAAAAAATATCTACAGAGATCCGTCATCTGCAAAGAACAGAAGTTCTTGAAGTGGAAGAAAACTTTTCCAAGGGACAGAAAGGTTCATCAGCTATGCCACATAAGCGTAATCCAATTATTACCGAACGTATGTGCGGAATGGCTCGTATTCTGCGTTCTAACGCTATCGCGGCTTTAGAGAACAATGCGCTCTGGCATGAAAGAGATATCAGCCATTCTTCAGTTGAAAGAGTAATTTTACCAGACTCTACAATTTTAATGAATTACATGTTGAACAAAATGATTCCACTTATAGAGAATCTACTGGTCTACCCAGATAAAATGATGCAAAATATTGAGATAACAAACGGTTTGGTTTTCTCTCAAGTTATTCTATTAGAACTAGCAAAGAAAGGAATTTCCAGGGAACGCTCATATACCCTAGTCCAACGAAATGCTATGGAATGCTGGAAAACCAAAACACCATTCCAAGATTTGATTCTAGCTGATCAAGAAATCCATGAATTACTTTCTGAAGAGGAACTACGTGATGTTTTCTCTTATGAAAGATATTATAAGAATGTTAATTTCATTTTTGATAGAATTGGAATTCTTTGATGTTAGATTATACTCCAGTTGAATACTTAACAAAACTCCAAAAGCTTAAATATAAAGCTGCAATTTTTCCAATTTTATTAATTGCAATCAGTTTTGGACTAAATATAATCTTTGAACTTGATCAAGCTAAATATCTTTCAATTATAGGACTTCTCTGGTACATTTTTATAATTATGAAATTCAGAGTTAACAGAAATCATCCACCCACAACTAAAAATGAAATTATACTCTCACCAATTTATGGAAAAATTACTAAAATTGAAAATAATTTAATTACCATAAAAAAGGGAATTTTTCACTCTGCAGATTTACGTTATGCTGGCCAAAATATTGAAGTGAATATTGATTCTAAACATGTTAAATATTTTGAAGATCAGCCAGACCTTGCTGGAAAATTAATTGGCATAATTTTTTCCTCTGCAAATGGCTTTTGTAGGATTCCAGATGATTGGAAGATAGAAATAAATATTGGTGAAAAAGTTACAGCTGGCGAAACAATTTTGGCGGTTAAATGAACACAATAAATTTAAAATATCTGGTTCCAAATTCTTTCACGGCTTTAAGTTTAATTTTGGGATTATCCGCTCTTCATTTAATAAATCTAGGTGATTTTTATTTGGCCGCCTGGCTAATAGGAATTGCCATGATCTGTGATTATTTGGATGGAAAATTTGCTAGGTTACTAAATGCCCAAAGTAAATTTGGTGCTCAATTTGATACTCTTTCCGATTTTGTCACCTTTGGAGTTACTCCCGGATTTTTGGCGTATTCCAGTTTGCTGAATGAAGTAAATTTTGTTGGTGCGGCAGTATCGATTTTCTATGTATTTTGTGGAGGTTTCCGCTTAGTAAGATTCTCCTTAAAAAATAATGTCACTTCAAAAAAACAACCTTTTATCGGATTACCAATTCCTGCTGCTGCCGGAATGATCGCTTCATTTATTATCTTTAATGCGTATTTTCAAGATGGAAATTTCATCGTTGATCTTCTCTTGATTTCTACTTTTCTTGTTTCAATTTTAATGATAAGCAAGATAGAATATTTACCTCTTGAGAAAGGAAAAAAACTATCAAAAGAATCAATATTTTTCATCTCTTTGGCAATCATTAGCATACTTTTAGCTATCGAATTTTCTTATTTTATTTTCATCTTCTGGATGCTAATATATATCGTCTATGGTATCGTTAGACAAATATTACTTACTACTTTAAAGCATACACACAAAACTAAAGTCTAATTTATTTATATTAGAATATATTAACTTCTACACAATAGCTATTTATTTATATTCTATTGTTATACCTTTAATTATACTATTGCCACTATCATTTTATTCTTGACGTACATTTGCTTATCCTTATAAAAGACATTAGTCTGTCTTTGGTAGATTTCTTGTTCGTATGACAAGGGGACGATAAGGTAAACAGGAGGTTTTATGCCCAAATTTAAAGATAATTATTTTACTAATGATACTTACGCACTTCGGACTGAGAGATTAAAAATTATAAATAATTATATTCTTGATTGGTCAGGACATTTATCACTTCCGAAGGAGTTACTTGATTGGGGAATGTCGGCCCCGAATAGATGGCAGAGTATCCTAAAAAAGGTTGAAGAAAAAAAGAATTTGAATAACAATATTTTTTTTGATTTGAAAGAGATAGATGAAGAAACATTTAAATATTATTTACGTTGTAAACGTTTGATCCAGAATAGATATTCTGACGATTCAAAAATATTGCACCGCTATGGAGTCGATATAAAATTCCCCCGAAACCGTCGTGAAAAAATCATTACAATAAAGAAAATGTTAAAGTCTTATTACAAACAAAAAGAGCAAGATGACCTCAATCTTGTCCCTGAAGATTTTATGATCAAACTAGAAACTTTACTTGAAAAATCTGAAGCAATTTTTGAAAAGGCTCATTCAAATAGCAGATCAACTTCTGCTCAGGCAGTAGAAAAACAAGTTGAGATTTTCAAAGAAGATTCAAAGAAATTGCGCTCATTATATTCATGGGCTTTGATGACCTGGGAACCAGATGAACCTTACCTTGTTCAACTTGGATTTGCCGTAAAACCAAAGAAAAAAAGTAGCTTCGAATATGAGACGGAAGAAGAGCTTGAATGATATGGATTTTTTGCAAACTTTCATCGGACTTTTCTTTCCAAAAATTTGCTTTAGTTGTAAAAAACGACTTCTAATAAGTGAGCAAACTATTTGTTTAGACTGTGTAAAATCGCTTGAATTTTTGGAGGATATTTGTAATGTTTGCGGAGCTCCAAAAGCAGGAAAAAAATGTTGGGTTTGTGATACAAATAAATTTCAATTTGATAAAGCCCGTTCAGTTTTCATGTTTAATATAGTTGTACAGAATTTGATCCATGAATTTAAATATAATGAAATGACCCGAATCGCAAAATTCTTTGGTGAATTTTCCCAAGAGTATCTTATCAAATATATTCCATTCCTTCACGTTGACTATATCGTACCTGTTCCTTTGCATATCGTAAGGAAACGCGACAGGGGCTTTAACCAAGCTGAATATCTTGCTCGTGAAATCTCAAAAAACATGAATTGGAAGCACATTCCTACACTCATTAAGAGAAAACGATTTACCGAAACTCAAACAAAATTAAAAAAAGTACAAAGAAAGGAAAATGTTTCACATGCTTTTAGTATAAATAAAAAAATTGATGTAAAAGGCAAAAATATCCTGCTGGTTGATGATGTATTTACAACTGGTGCTACTGCTAATTCCATTGCTGCCATTTTAAAAGAAGAGAAGGTAAATAAGGTTTATGTTTTAACAATTGGAAGAGCTTTGTAGCTAATCTATTTTTTTAGGGACGATTGCCCAAAATTATTAGATGTTATTGAAATTTATAATTAATGTACAGCGATCAGCTTGATCGCTTATTCATCGACGTGCAACGTCGATTTACACTATTTCAACAACATCATTTTCTTAGTGATCTTTTTATTTTATGTTTGTAATTTATAAAAATATACACCGCTGGAAACTCTTTTTCCATTATCATCTTTGCTGTTCCAAAGCATTTCACTTCTGCCAGGACTCATGTAGCAATCTAATAAAGTTTTTATTTTTTGCCCTTTTATGTTATAGATTTCCAGTTTAACGTTTCCCGATTCGGGCAGATCGAAGACAATTTTAGTTTCAGGATTGAAGGGATTGGGATAGTTAGTTAATTGGTAATCCGTAATCGGTAATTCGTAATTTCCCACGCCAACAGGTGGAGCACCAAACTCATAGCAACCCATATCAATTATTGCAGTTCC
>Ga0307989_1001247_pt1 | contig 14137 bp, 9 predicted proteins | sample EllFjometagen185_FD_203164 | JGI IMG/M metagenome (GOLD analysis project Ga0307989, IMG submission 203164) | Marine microbial communities from Ellis Fjord, Antarctic Ocean - #185 | ecosystem: Environmental > Aquatic > Marine > Unclassified | place: Southern Ocean | collected 2014-10-08
TCTACACCAAAAATGCGCCTTGTTTATCAGTGATCTACCTTTTAGTTGAGATTATTGATGAGATGAAAGTTATCGTTTCTGAAAGAACTGAGAAAACCATCATCGGCGATTTAAAATATTATGATAAACCCTTACTGGAGTCTGACTTAAATGATAGCCAGCTAATCAATAGGATCGCATCCATCCATGATTCCTATAGTTAACTGCTCCACCTCCCCTTCCCTTAAAAAAGTGCTACTTTAAGATTTCATCAGGTGCTATGTTTTTTGGTAACATTGAAATTTTTGCAAACATCAATTTCACAAAACACTCCATTTAAGAAAAACCGTTTAAAAAGTCAGCTTAAGCCTGAATCTTCCTAATGAAATATAGAGGAAAATATTTTAAAAAGTCTTGTTAATAAGCGTTTACAAAAAATTATTGATTATTCTATGGTGTCAATACAAAGCAAGTTAAGGTCTAATGACTCTTTTGTATGCTCAGTAACTTCAGGGCAGACCTCCTAATTTTTTACATCATTTTTTACCTCAAACTGGAACTGATATCTTAAACAGCTTAACTGTCAATAAACACTTACGCATGAAAACCTTCATTTTTCTTTTTTGTTTGATCTTCACTTTTCCAGCGATATGCGTATCGCAACAATCCAATGGAGTAGAAGCGCAACAAAAAAAGTCAAAAGGAGAGACTTATTTTAGAGATGAAGGTGAAGATCTTGATAAATTGATTGAGCGCCAGGCTACAGTTGATGGTGTCGCCAATTTTTCAATTGAAGTCAGTGGAGACCTCCCAATGGATAACGCAAAGGTCAGTTTATATTCCTTTGATGTTGATGAGGAGAGAGGAGAAACAAACAAGGTATATTTCAATGGTCATTATCTCGGCAATCTTTCAGGCACGAATGATACTTGGAACACAACTGTTTTTGATATTGAGCTTTCGTGGATCAAAAAAGGAAGAAATAAGCTGAAGGTTCTATTTACCGACAGTTCCAAGTCCGGTCGTATCAAATGGACAGGCAAAATTGCCTGGGTACAAATGTTAGTTGATGGTGGTGCAGCCGAGGAAGGAGAAATCCTGATTGTAACACTTGGTTTTACCCCCTCCAAAGGTACCGTTAAAATCGCATCTAATCTGGATATCATCCCCAAAAAACAGGTGCTTTCCGTTTGGAAAGCACCTTGATTGACATGGAAGGAAATGCGACTGATGCAGCTATCAAAGACTTTCAAGGTAAAAAAGGTAACACAGTTACCTCTGTATCACATTTAGTGTATAAGATAAATATAAAATCAGGTCTCTACCGCATTGTGAACAGTTTATTCTTTAACAAAAAAGGAATGTGGCTGCAACAAAACTCAAGAGAGGATACCTTTAAACATGTTCAAGGTTTGGGTCATCTCTCGGACAAATTGCTTCTTAAAAAACCTTTACCAGATATCCAAGTTAAACAAGATGCCCCTCCTTCTGTAATTAAAATTGACTCTATATTCATAAATGCTGCGGTTGAACAGTTGCAGCGCGAGGGCAGACCGTTTGATAGAAAGCTTATTAAACCGATTCAGCTGTCAGTATCTGCTGATAACAAAGATATCGTAGATGCAAAAATAAAAGATAAACAATTAATATTGGCCTATAAACCTTTGCAAATTGGCACCGCAATCATCACACTTAAGGGGAAATCCGGTGACCAGGAATTAAGCGAATCCTTTACGGTTAGAGTTGTGCCCAGGGGAATCCCCCTGGTTATTGTTAAGCCTTTAGGTAAGTTTGAAGTGCTTGAAGACTCATCACCTACAACAGTTGATCTGAACAAACACTTCACCAGAAGATTGTCATTCGAAAAGGGCAAAAATGCACCTGCCGGGCAAAAAAAAGAAAACCAGGTACTAAAAGAAGCATTAATCAGCTACCAATTAGTTTCAAATAGCAATCCTCAATTAGTAGTGCCCCGGGTTGATAAGAATCTGGTTCGGCTGACATACCAGCCTGATCACTGGGGACAAGCGACTATACGTATTAAAGCGACAATGGGAACATATCAGCTTGAGGAAACACTTCAGATCAATGTTCTTCCCGTAGATGATCGTCCAGTAATCAAAAATCCCATCGGACAAATTGTTTTGGATGATGATCAGAATAAAACCAGGAAAATCGACTTACAAAAGGTTTTTTATGATGTAGAAGTGGACCAGTACCATCAAAGAAAACATCAGGAAGGCAAAGTAAAAAAAATAGAGAAATTGACTTTTTTTCTACTCCACAACAGTCATCCCAAGCTTTTTAAAGTATCGTTAAAGAAAAACCTTCTTACCATTACAAAGAAGGCAGGCCAGGCAGGTGAAGCAATATTAAAAATAAAGGGGGAATCAAATGGTTTGGTTGTCGAGCATAAATTTAAGGTTGCCTGTAAAAAATACATACCGATTGTGGCAAAACCCATTCAGGATATTATCGTTGATGAAGACAGTCCCAGTTTTAAGCTGGATCTTTCAAAGGTGTTTGCAATAGATGGAAAAGGTTATAAGCGACTGAAAGCCGAAGCAGAAGTGAATAACACTACGATATTTGATTATAATATCACCCAACAGACAAATCAAGGACTTGTCAAACTTAACATACATAATAACAACCTCTGGTTTCACTTATCACTGAATCAAAATGGTGAATCCAAAATTGCTATAAAAGCTATTTATCAGACAATTCCGGTGGAAAGCGTTTTTAAATTGACTGTAAAACCAGTGGATGATCCACCAATTGTAGCAAAAAAAATTGAAAAAATTGAAGTTGAAGAAGATACTGAGATAAAATTTGATTTAAGCCCAGTCTTTACAGATCCAGACAATGATAACAACCAAATCCTATTAAAGACTTTGTCAGATCACAAAAAAAAGTTTTCCACTGTTAGATTGGCAGGGAATCAATTAATCCTGGTGCCAAAAAAGGACAAGAATGGGTCAGATCTATTAAAATTGGAAGGCAAGTCCAATCAACAAACAGTTACAACAGAAATTCCTTTATATATAATACCTATCGACGACCCGCCAGTTGTTACAAGGAAACTAGATAATATCAAATCTAATACAGGATCAAAACCGATTACGGTCGATATTAGTCGGTTGTTCACCGATGTAGACAACCACCCCGATAAAATCACAGTATCATCGAACAGTTCAGATAATGATCTTGCGATAGTTAATGTTTCAGATGATCAACTCATTATCGAAATATCTGATAAAAACGATGGTGAAGCAGTTATTTATGTAATAGGAGAATCAAACGGAAAAGAGACGCAAACTTCGTTTAATTTATCGGTGGAACCGGCATCAAATTTTTTGCTGGGTTATTTTTCTATTGGTGCTCAACAGGTTACAGGCTATACCATGTCTCCAATGATCGCAGTGGGTATCGGCATTAATCTGGATAGTTTAGGAACTGGCCTTTCTACGGAATTAGAAGTCGCCGGTAATATTTCAGCCCATGAAAAGGCAGAATCAAATGAACTTGATTCTTCTACATTGGGTTTATATCTATCCTACAATTTTCTATCCTTTAAAAATTTTTACGAGGATAAAGCCTTAGATTTCAGAACACGAATCGGCTATTTGAGTCGGGAAGATAGAGTTACAACAACATCGGAGTCTTTAACAAAAGTGGAAAAAACTAGTACAAATGAATTAAGTTATGCTTTTGGAATAACAATCCCATTTTTTGGCACATCCGGTTTTTTCATGGAATATACAGCTGTAGGAAGTGATATGACAAGAATAGGCCTGGGGTATCGGTCAACAGGACGAGAGTTATAATTATGAAGAAATATAAATCATTAACTTTTGCAAGGCAATTCAGTGGATGGATAGTACCTTTGGCTTTCATCAGTTGCTTTATCCTGAGCAACGTATATGCCCAATCGAATGACGGTTCCAGTATCGATCAACGCAGGAAAATTTTAGGTATATATAACCACGTTGATGAATACGCTTTTGCGCTCAATGATATCCAGCGGAATATGCATTCTGTTTTGAACTACTATGGTTATATGGTAGAACTTTTAGATGTCAATGATCAGATTTATTATGATGATGAAAAAATGAAAGACTATGCAGCCATCATCATACGGTTTACCAGTCAATCCATTCCAAATGCAGATGGGTTCCTGACATGGATTGAAAAACAATCAGAAAAAGGTATCAAGATTATCATTATGGGTTTTACCGGTATGGAAATCGATCATGTCACCGGTCAATCACTCTCCCCTGGTTTAAAGGTTCGCTTATTATCACTGGTAGGATTGGGATATCGACTTGTAAACAGTAATGCCACATCGAAGGTTGAGCTTGTTAGCCAGGACAGCAACATGATTGGGTTTGAATACCAATTGAAAGAAAACCCGGGAAGTTATGAATGGAATGCAGCTCTTAATGAAGATGTTAAATCGTGGTTGGTTATTGAACACACGGATATGGAAGAGAGCGATAGTATAATAGTTGCCACTTCTCCCACTGGTGGTTATATAAAAAACGGTTATGTTTATTGGGCTGAAGAAACGCCTCCTTACAGGCAGAAATGGATTATTAATCCATTTCTGTTTTTCAAAGAAATACTTAAACCTGAACTACGCCCAATTCCTGACCCAACGACTAAAAATGGCAAGCGTGTCTTCTACTCTCATGTTGATGGTGATGCAGCCTACAACGTTTCTCGAGTAGAAGCTGATAAATTCTGTTCAGAGGTATTTGAGGAGGTTTTGAAGGAGTATTCTAATATTAAAGTCGGTGTTTCAGTTGTGGTTGCTGAAATCGACCCTAAGGAGCGTGGGAATCAGAGACTAGTCGATTCAATGCGACGGATTTTTGCCATGGATAATGTGGAGATCGCATCACATACTTATCATCACCCATTCAAATGGCGAGATCCCGGAAGAAGCTCCGGATACATGAAAGCGCCTTTTGACCTTGAAAAACAGATTTATGGGTCCATTGATTATATCAACAACGTCCTGGCCCCGGATAATAAAAAATTAAAAGCCCTCTATTGGACAGGAGATACCAACCCACCCTTAGAGGCCTTTGAAATGTTGAATACTTTGGGAATAGATTCGATTAACGGTGGTGACGGTGCTTTTGATCAGCAATACCCATCCTACACATCAGTTTCTCCTTTGGTTAGACATATGGGAGGAGACCACTGGCAAGTCCATTCCAGTCAATCCAATGAAAACCTCTATACAAATTTGTGGAGAGAAGATTTTAACGGGTTTGAAAATGTCATTCAGACATTTAAGCGGACAGACACCCCCTATCGAATGTCGCCTGTTAATATTTACTACCACTTTTACTCGGTTGAACGGATAGCAGCCTTAAAGGCGCTAAAGAATACCTATAACTGGGCACTTGAACAAAACATGGAAATGGTATTCCCTTCTGAGTATATCGCATTTGTCCGAGGCTTTCTATCAATGGAAATCATAAAACTGGATTCTAATCGCTTTGAAATTCGCAACAGAGGTAAACTCAGTACGGTAAGAGTGGATGAGGGAATTGTTATTTTGAAAAAGTCCAAAGGGGTAAGTGCTGTAACAGAACACAATGATAGTTTGTATGTATCTTTGGATGAAGAAACAGAAACACCGGTCGTATATATCGACTATTAAATTCCTGATAAAATGAAATTATCAAAAAATAAATTTACTTTTTTAATTAACATTATTGTTATTTGTATGCTGTTCACGTCAAGTGCATTCGCGAAGTCATCTTTAGTGGAACTTGAGAACAAACTTAAAGCGGCACAAGCAGAAAACAATATGGAAAAGATCGTTAATGCCTTAAATGCAATTATAAAAGGTGGCTACCCCTCCTGGAATACTTACAAGGCACTCGGTGACCTGTACTTCTTTTTAAAAAAGGATGATCAGGGGCTAAAAGTGTTCCATGAAGCAGCTAAATGGTCAAACACCTCCAAGGACTGGGAACACTATGCAGATCTGCTATTATGGAAAAAGAAAGCGAAAAAAGGACGTGAGGCATTGGAAAAAGCTGTCTCTCTTGACCCGGGCAATCAAAAATTATTTATTAAACTGTTAAACCATTACGAATACATAAAGTTCATTGATAAAGCAGAAAAACTATGGGCTCAGCTCTACAAAGAATCTAACAAGGATCATGATATCGGCGATCTTCTTGTCGCCTTCTATTTACGAAATGGTAAAGTTGTCAAAGCACGTAATCTCATCGAAGAGCTGATTCAGATACATGGTGAATTAAAAACACTAAAGCGGAAAGTAACTTACCTGAAAACACTGGTTTGGAGTGGTAAAGTACATAGTGCCTATGCCCAGCTGGTTAAAATACCCGTAAACGAATACGCTGAAGCGGATTTGGAGTATTTTTTCACCCTTTCACTGACAGGTGGTAATATTGAGCTTGCAGAACAGATCATCGACAGAATAGAGAAGAGTGGCAAAGAAGTGTGGCTTAAAAGATTGAAATTAGCCACGCTTTCTGGTGATCCTAAACACACACGTTCATTAATTGAAGATAAAATGGATGAAAAAGGGGAGACCGCCGAGCTATTCCAATTGTTGATTGAAACATATCGGGCAGAGCGCCGCATCGAGGCAATGGCTGAAGTGGTTCAGGAGTATACATACAACGCTTATAAAGACTTAAAATGGATCAACTGGCTAATGGCATACTACCTATTGAACGAGAAATTTGAATATGGAATTGATCACTTTGAAGATATTATCGACGACTCAGGGGGAACAGACCAAATCAAATTTAATTTGGCCAAGTTATACCGGGAAAATGGTGACTACGACAGTCTTGAAGAGATACTAGAAGAAATCGAAGATGAAAGCCTAAAAGTAGCTGTTCTGCGGCAAAAGCTAGATTACTATTACTTCCGCGATGATCTTGAAAAGATCTATGAGACTAATCTGGAATTGCTTAAATATATTTCTAAAGAGGCACCAGAAGACATATTGGCCAATGAAGTTAAAAAGGAGGAAATTCACGGAGAATACCAATTTAATGAAAGTGACTCAATTGTTTCAAACAAGGAAGTGGAGTTAGCAGATCAATATGTCGATATCCTGAATGAACTGACTTATCGTGCTGAGCTAATAGGGTTAAGTGAAAAAATCACCGAACACGGGCGTACGTCATACAACACTTTGAAATCCCGCTACGCTAAATACCCCACTAAAAAACGGTTATTGGATATCATTGCTGTGGGTGAACGTTTTGCAAATGATAGTGAAAGAGAACAAGATCTGAAATTGGGTATTGAGGAATATGGAAGTCACTATTTTACTCTGCAGTACTTTCGATTTCTGAAACGCAAAAAACGAGAGACGGAAGCTCTTGAAACATATAAAAGACTACTGGCGCTTTCAGTAACAACCCGGGAAAGACGATTGACCGCAGAACATACCTTTGGTTTCATTCCGTATGATACCTCAAAAGAACTATTCTCAGCCCTGGTGAAAAAAGATCCAAAATATTACATGGGGTTGAAACGCCTGGGGCAAATTGGCTTGTATACCAAAGATTACAATACTGCAGCCATAAACTTCGAAGTGTATCTGAAAATTAACAGATACGATACAGAGATACTTTTTTCCCAGGGAGAGGTTTTCAATATTTTAAGAGAATATGACAAAATTGAAGACAACCTGGAAACAGCGGTGGGTATTCTGTTAAAAACAAATAGAAGCTATTCAGAAAACGAGCGACTGGCTCTCTGTTACATAAGACTGGAAGAGTTTGAAAAAGCCTTCGCTGCTATCAAAGATGCGTTGAATCAATTTCCTGAAGGTATTTCATTAAAACTCAATAAAATGGAGATTCTTGGTTATCTTGAAGATTGGAATGGGTTAATCAAATATGTTGAAGAAGAAGGTCTTGAAAACTATGAACCGCTGTTGGTTGGGTTAAACATCTTTGCAGCTTATGCTGCTTTGGGAGAAGAAGAAAAAGCGCGACAGAAAATCGAAGAATTATATAAAAAACATCCCAAAGACAAAGATGTCATTGCAAGTTTCGCTTATTTCACATCTGAACATGGCTATGATGTAGAAGCCTTAAAATACCTTAAGGAAGCAGCGGAATTACCGCCTCTGAACCGAGAGCTAAATCAGGATTACCGAAATATAAAAGGGCAGTATTCGGACCGAGTTGAAGTAAATCACACCCAAGTTGAATCAGACAGTACCGAATACGCAACTCAGCAGATCATCGCTGGTTTGATGGTTGGAAAAACAGATCGACTGGAAGTCACTGCAAAACAATACGCAGGAACTAACCTAACGACTGACAGCTCGGTCTCTAAAACAAATGTTTTGTTTGGTTATCACGGGAAACTTCCGGGGCGACAGAAATATCAGGTTTATTTAGCGAAAGCTGATAAAGTAGGGTATCAGTTAGGGTATCAAACCGGTTATAAAGGTGTCACCTTGAATTCATACTATTTCGGGCGAATACAGAATCAAGATTCTGTTTCAGCTGTTGATTATGAAACCTATCAATCCGGTTATGGACTAGACCTGGGTTTTCAGAGTTACTATCTAAGGCAGGAGTACGACCTGACCTATTCATCAATAGATTTTGAACATATAGAAGACAGTATCTTAAAAAGAAGTAATCAAATAACATTGGGGGCGAATTTTACGCAGTCTTTGCTGAAATATCCCCATTTGTGTCTCATTTCATTCAGTTGGCAGGAAAGAACTGTTGAGGGTGATGAAAACACTTTATTTGAAAACCATTCAGAGGTAAGTAGCCGATTCTTTTATGAGTACAATTGGACTGAATTTTTTAAAACTTCTGGTGAGACCTATCTCGCAAATGATAGTGAAGCGAATAAAGAGATGAACGGTGGGGGAGTAAAAGCAGAGTACAGAGGAGATGAATGGACGTTTTACCTTGGACTTGAGAAAAATGAAGAAACAACAGCGGTGGAGAACGCAGACCCGGTCACAACAGAAAGCACAACAATCTCCGCCAGTATAAACAGATATTTTTAACAATCAGATAATTAATCAATGTGTCCCTCAACAGTTGGTTAATATTTCAGGCAACGCATGAATCCATCCCTGGCTTCTAAGATGCATGAATTACTAACTAACTGCTTTTGTAGTGAGATATTTTGAAATTTGATGAATAGTTATACTATACACCATCTATTTTTTGGATAGTGCCAACTAAACGAACATCTAAATACTGGCTAACTTGAAATTCAGTTGTAAATGATTTTGAAAAGAACTCTTTTCCGACAGCAAAAACCATTGTTAGAAAACCAACAATAATAAAAAACACAAGTACTTTCAAAACGATATTGTCAGACAGATTTCGCTTGAGAACAGTTGTCTGAATGTCATTAAAATCACCTGAAATCAGTAAGAGCTTATTATTAAGGCTAGCTATTGCTTTTTGATGGTTTTCTATCTTTTTCTTAACCATAGGTGACGGCTCAACGGCTTCATCTTCATCATCATCATCTTCTTCAAATTGATCAGCCAAAAGATCGTTTAATCTTGAAAGTAATGTATTTTCTTGTGTTAGTTTTTCCTGAATCTCTTCCTGCCAACTACTCAATAGTGCTTTTGAATAAAAAAGAACCAGCTGCTCACCTAACTGCTGATTTGTACCTATATATGTCAATTGGATCAGTTTATTCGGGTTACCGGGCTCCTGCTCAATAATAAAGCTATCTTTGATGTCTCCGATAACATAGCGACCAATACTTCCTGACCTTCTAGCGATTTTTTCTTTTTCCTTATTCAATGGATCGTTAGTCCAGGCATTTATCACCTCACGATTTCGGGAGATTTCTCTGATTTTGCTGTTTATAAGTTGCATTCCAGAAGGCAAATCTTCCGTTAGCCCCCCCCAGGCTTCCAAAGCGGATTTATCACTCTTATATTGATAGTCCTGATTACCTGAAATTGCTGATAATGAATATATGCCGGACACCTGATAAGTGCGCGGGGCATCAAAGTACAGCCATACGCCAAAAACGATAGACAAACTCAATGGTAATAGAGACCAAATTCTACTCTGACGAAGAGATATCAACGATCTACGTAAAAAATAACCAAACATTTATTCTCCTGATAATGTTTTGTGATCAAACTGAAATGGCAGATTAGTTGGCTATTATTGATCACTGGTAAAATGGGTTATTACAATTATTTAGAACTGCCCAAACTTTATTAGTGTCCTTTTGTAATGCAAATTTTGCTTTTTTCACCTTCTGTTTATGCGTTTTTCTGGCCAGAATAACAAGTATGCTGATCTCTACAAAGTCCGATAAAATCAATGAGTCTAAATTTCTGGTACCAGGTTCCGACCCATATATATCGATGTTTTTTAGAATAGGTGATGTATCGAAAATCACGGAGCTGTACTTTTTAGATAATTGGTCAAAGACATTCCGAACCACTTCAGATTTTACAAATTCCTCGCTCATATCTAACTCAACACCCGTGGGAGCAAGAAGTACATCCAAATGTTCTATCCCAGATGGTTGGATACATTTAATTGGATCTTCCCAAAACTGGTTCAAATCAAATTTTCTTTCTATTCCAAAAAAATCATGGAGTACCGGTCGCATCCAATTCGCATCGACCAACAGGCACGGCTCCTCTTTTTCCTTTGATATACCGAGCGCCATCGCTAATGAGAAAATTGATTTTCCTTCGCCTTCATCTGAGCTCGTGATCATCAGCGATTTTAGATCCTTAATTTCTGGTTGAGAAAGCTTAAGGCGATAAAACATCCGCTTCAGCTCTCTGCTAATGTCACCATCTTGACCTATATGCTTTACCATTGCTTCTCCAATAGTCTTTAATTAAATTTCAATTTGATTTTATCCTGATTACTGCGTGTTGCATTTACCTACTGAGCCTTTTTTACAAACCTTCCCATCAATCCAGATTGCCATACTCAAATCGGCATCTTCAAAATCACATTGCTTTATTTTAGCCTTTTCAAAATTCGCCCCTTTTAAATCAGCATCACTAAAGTCAACTTTAGTTAATTCTGCTTTGCGGAAATCAGCACCTTTCAAATTGGCTTTCTGAAATTGAGTATTTGTCAGTTTAGCACGTTTAAAACTGGATTTTTCCAGATTTGCCCGCTTAAACTCAGTTCCTTTTAATTTAGCTCGCTTGAAATTTAGTCCAGCCAATTTTGTCCTATTCAATTCTGATTCTTCTAAAGATGCTCTTTGGAAAATTGTCCCTGCCAGATCGGTTAATTCAAAATTGACTTGTTTCAGGTTGGATTTATATAAACGAGCGTTACGAAAAGTAGCGTTTTCTACTTCTGCTGCGGATAAGGTTGCACCTTCAAGATTTGCGAACTCCAGATTTGCACCATTCAGGTTCGCATTACTCAGGTTGGCCCCACGCAAATCAGTCTCACTTAAATTTGTTAGACTTAGATTTGCTGATTTAAAACTCGCTTTTGATAAATTGGCACCCTTTAGATTTGCCTCTTTCAAATCTGCATTATCAAATCTGGCAAGTGTAAAGACTGACAGTTCAAGGTTCGCTTTGTTCAGCTTGGATTTTGAAAAGTCAGCTTGTCTAAACAAACTATTGTTCATTTTAGCTTTAAATAGGTTGGCACCCTTAAAAATCCCTCTTACCACATTAGCTTTTACGATAATCGCTTCAGTCAAGTCAGCATTTTGAAAATTTCCGCCTTCCAGTTTAACTTTTGTCAGGTCCGCCCATTTTAGTTTTGCTTTTTTAAACTGAGCACCTCTCAAATCTGAGTTTTTTAACTCCGCCCAACTTAAATCTGCATCTTCCAGTTCGGCTTGTTTCAGATCAACGCCTTCTAAATTTGCTTTGCTCAAGTTAGCACCAATAAAAATCGTCTTCTTCAAATCCATCCAACCTAGATCTGCACCAGATAAATTGCAAAAGGAGTAATCGATTTGTTCTGGGTTGATTAAGCATTTCTCAGGATCCTCTTCAGCAGTGATAAATGGAACCACTAGAAAAAAACTCAAAACAACTACAAGTGCTTTTAAGGAGAAAGTATTTATTATTCGCTTCATAATTGCCGATCGCCATCGAGAGTTGTTCGGGCATCAATTTAAATGAGATAAACGTCAATGAGATTACTTAATTTAGAAATACTTGTCAGCACATATTTTGGTAATTTGGTTTGTTGGCTGGAAACAGTTAATAAACCCTCAAGAATGCCAGTGTTTTCATAAGGAAAATACAAGAAGACATGTGCTTCAACTTACAAAATGACGTACTGACTAATCAACAGTTACACGAGGTAGGTGATGTTTCTTCCTGCAGGAATTTTGATAAAACCTGGACTAAGCGATTTTTAGTGAAAGGTTTGCTAATATAATCATCCATACCAATACTGAGGCACTCTTCTTTAGCACCTGGCCTTGTATTGGCGGTTATCGCGACGATGGGTGTATACTGTTTCTTTTTCTTTTCCAGGTTTCTAATAATTTTGGTTAATTCTAACCCATTTATGACTGGCATTTGAACATCCATGAAGATCAAATCATAAGTTGTCTCTTCAAGAAGTTCCAGTGCGGTGGCAGCATCTTCAGCCGTATCAACATCACATTCCGATAATTCCACCATTTTTCTGGCCATCTCTCGATTTAGGAGATAGTCATCAACGATTAAAATGTGAGCCAGAAATTTAGGGGTTTCATTCATACGTTTTTCGTTTCTTCACACTAATGAATAGACATGGTTAAGGTATATAGCAACGGACATCCTTATAGACATAACTTAAAGGCATGAAACAGTATAAATGGGGACATATTCTTGTTACGTATTCCCTGATTTTACAGACAAAAAGAGTAACGCTTGCTATAAAATCGAGCTTGCTATTGTTTCTCTTTTATGAAAAGTACCCCGGTTTTTACAGAACTGCAAGCGTAATTATCCTATATTTGATTATTGGGAAACCGATTTATTGGCTGTAATGAAGGTATGAAAAATCAGTTTATTAACATAGCGCATGGTGATAAAGAATGCATATGCAAAAGTAACACTGGACGCCAGGAAAAATCCTAAGCCATAGTACTTAAAACCCATTTTTAAGGCAAGAAAGGAAAATATAAGGTTGGTTAGGAAAAAAACCGTTTGAATTTGCAGTGTGGCTTTGCGGTTGTCAAAATAGGATAACAAAATTGTTAAAAATAAGAAAAACACCTGAAATAAAGAACCCAACACCCCAAAACGAAACATTGATAGCTGTAAAAAGCTTACAGAAATAAAATCAAAAATTTTGGGTGCCATCAGCAAGGTAACTAAGCAGACAGTTCCCTGGAGAACCAGAAGACTCCTGGAATTTCGGATAATACATCCTATAATTTTTTTATGATTGCTTTTGATGCGTTGTAGCGTCGCTGAGCTTTGAATATCCCGATAAAATTCAACATAGTATTCAAAAAAATTAGTTTCAACGGCAAACACAAAATAGGACATGGCTGGAACAACCGTCAGATATGCTAAGAACATGGCACCATCATAGTCGGGGTAGAGTGGCATATTACCAAAACTGGAATCTGCCTCTGGTGCGAACCACATGATCCACTTGTCGACCCAAATGCCAGTATTGTAGATCAGTCCTGCCAGGGCAATTTCCCAGTACTTTCTGAAATATCGTACAAAACGAAAGGGGCTTTTAAATGCATATGGATATTCGATCAAAATCCTGGTCACTAACAAAGCCATTATAACTGACAGGCCAAAGCTAAAACTATTAATAATCCCAGAAGCACCATACTTTCCAGCCAATATAGCCGAGGCACCAATCGTTGAAAGCGTTCCCAATAAAAAGGCCTGGATAACAGTCTTGTAGTTCTTTAAAGCGGTAATGAATAAGGAGACCAGCCAAATACCTGAAATTAATATAAAATTAATTGATGCACAAACGGCGCTGGTTAAGTTTAATCCTGAATAAAAACTGTAGAAAACGATAACAGCTGGCAGTTCAAGTACAAACAGAAATATCATAGAACCAACCAGTAATCCCGGTGTTCCACTAACATCTTTTTCATAGATGATTTTGTTGATTTAGTGTTCCAGTATTTAAAAACGTTAATATATTGATATAATTAAATATATTAACTATTTATTCTT
>Ga0307989_1001248_pt1 | contig 14113 bp, 14 predicted proteins | sample EllFjometagen185_FD_203164 | JGI IMG/M metagenome (GOLD analysis project Ga0307989, IMG submission 203164) | Marine microbial communities from Ellis Fjord, Antarctic Ocean - #185 | ecosystem: Environmental > Aquatic > Marine > Unclassified | place: Southern Ocean | collected 2014-10-08
GAAAAACGACCAGGGATTGACGGGAGAGATCCGTCTAATTGAAAGACAATTTGGAGTCTATTCAGCAGCATAATTGCATGTGTCCTCAGGATATTTTTAATCTATTCAATTTTTTGCAACAGAGCCATTCTACCTACAATATCTTGAAAAATATCCATTGTTACCTAAAATGTAGGATTTTTTGGCGGTCCTGTTATCGCGTGACAGGGACAACAGGTCTATTAAAACACCAACCAAAAACCCCTTTGGAAAATAGCCGTTTTCCGAGGGGGTTTTTATTGCCTAAAGTGGCCTATTTAATCTAGTGATTAAGTGGGACAGTTTTGAAAACGTTGTGAAGGAATTTAAAAAGCAGGTTTGTGGATTCCCTGCCTTTTTGATAAATCGGAGGTTTTTAAAATCCCATTTTTCTAGATGAGTAATCTGCAGAAGCTTCTCCTAACATTTCTTCCCAGTTTGGAAATTTTGTATTCCCTCTGATAAAAACATCCCATTCAGCATCCGGGATTGCAGCAAATTCTTCTGGACTATCTATCTTGAAACCACTCTTTTCAAACATTTCATCTGCAGACTGATATTTAGTGTTTTTTTGTACAAAGCTATCAGATAACAATTCATCCATTGGGACTTCGTGTGTTCCTTCCATTTCTTCTGCAGCTTTCTGCATTTTCTTTAGTTTTTTGCCAAATTCGTCAAATCCTTCCATTTCAAACATATTTCCTCCGTTTGAATTATTAAATTAAATTTTTCCTTAAATATAAAGTACATATGTTCGCTTTGTCAACGTTAGGACATTGAATAAATAGCTCTGTTGCAAAAAATATCATATGTGTTAAAAAATAATAAAATTGCATCAAATAGAATATTAGACGGTATGAGTGATTTCAAATGGAAACATTTCAAAGATGATATTATTTTAGGTTGTGTGCGATGGTATTGTAAATATGGAATCAGTTATCGTGATTTAGAAAAAATGATGCTAGAGCGAGGCGTTGAAGTGGACCATACTACTCTGTTTCGATAGGTTCAGCAGTACGCACCTGAAATAGAGAAACGTTTGCGTTGGTATTATAAGCCAGGTTTGTTGGAAGTTTGATGAAACCTACGTAAAGGCCAAAGGTATGTAGAATTACTTGTACCGGGCGATCACTAAAAGCGGAAAAACATTGGATTTCTACTTATCATCCACTCGGAATACGAAAGCTCCAAAACATTTTTTGAGTAAAATACTGCGTAGAATGAAGGAGTATGAAAAACCTAATATGATCAATACAGATCAAGCTCCAAGCTATAGCCCATGAATCCGGGAATTAAAAGAGGAAGGCCTCTTAAATGATAATGGTTTCCATCGGCAGATTAAATATCTAAACAATCTAATTGAAAGACAATTTGGCGTCTATTCAGCAGCATAATCCCATGTATCCTCAGGACATTTTTAAACTTTCAAATTTTTTGCAACAGAGCCCATAATACTACGTTAAGTCCTAAATTTTCCCTTGAAGGTAATTATTCCTTATTTAGGAACATTTATTGTTGACATAAACTAGGAACAACTATTATATTTAATTACATAAATTCACTTTTATGTGCATGTTAAAAAGTCAAACTTTATGAATGTAATTTCAAGAAAGAAAATAGACCAATTTACAAAAAAACATTCTGATTCAAAACAGCAATTACTCAGTTGGTATAGAGAAACTTGTCATGCTGAATGGAATTCGCCACAAGATATTAAAAATCGCTACCGATCAGCCGATTTTTTAAAAGACAATATCGTTATTTTCAACATTAAAGGCAATTCATATCGGCTTGTAGTTAAAGTTGCATATAAGACAAAAACCGTTTTTATTAAATGGATTGGAACACATGCCGAATATTCAAAAGTGAGTTTTTAATGGAAGGAGGCAATATGAAGGTTATAAAAACAGAAGAAGAATATGAAGCTGCTCTGGAAAAAGTTGAAACTTTGATGGAAACTGATCCTGAACCTGGTACCAAAGCAGGTGATCAATTAGAACTTTTGACACTACTTATCAGTAACTATGAAGACAAACATTATCCTCTGGAACATCCTGATCCTATTGAAGCAATAAAATTCCGTATGGAGCAGGAAGGACTTACCCAACGAGATCTTATTCCATTTATTGGAAGCCGAAGTAAAGTATCTGAAGTTCTAAGTGGTAAAATCCCTCTAAGCCTTAAGATGATACGATCGTTGAATAAAGGACTAGGGATTCCGGCTGAAGTACTGCTTCAAGAGCCTGGAGCAGTTTTAGAGAAAGATATTGATTGGAAAAAGTATCCAATAAAAGAAATATTTGATCGACAATGGTGTAAGACTGCTAATGAGTCTTGGAAAGCCGCAAAGGAAAGTTCTGAAGAGTTGATTCGTGATTTCATCCGGATGTGCAATTTGCCCAAAAACCATGCAGCTTTGTTTCGTAAGAAACCACATATCAGAGGTGGTGCAAAAACAAACCTGTATGCTTTATCTGCGTGGCAAATGAGAGTATGGTACCTTGCTAATAAAACAAAATTACCCAAGGGTGTAAAATACAAAAATATAGATTCAAGCTTTATCCAGGAAGTAGCGGAACTTAGTCGTTTTAAACATGGACCAAAGCTGGCACAAGAACTTCTATTAGATAATGGAATTATATTTATCAAATTAGAACACTTACCAAAGACTTACCTGGATGGTGCTGCAATGAAACGAGAAGACGGAACTCCTGTTATAGCGCTATCAATCCGTTATGATCGGTTGGATAATTTTTGGTTTACACTTTGTCATGAATTGGCGCATATCGCACTTCATTTAGATAAAGATGAACCTGATCTATGGTATATAGATGACCTGGACGTAAATGGTGATAATATTGAAGAAACTGCGGATAAAATGGCGCAATCAGTTTTAATTCCGGATAAAAATTGGAAATTTAAAATTGGATCTGCAACTACACAAGAAGTTATAAATTATTCAAAATCTATAAAACGTCATCCATCTATCATTGCAGGACGAATTAGAAAAGAACGAAGAGATTATCGCATTCTTTCTAGACTAGTTGGAAATAAAGAAGTGAGGAAATGTTTTATAGAATAGTCAGGTTTTTGTTGAGTATTTCAGTATTGGTGTACTGAAATACTCAAAATAAATCTCCCATTAACCAACAGGCCAAGGGAGTCTTGAATATCTTGGGTTAGATATTAAGTAAGATGTAACTTTTTAGCTATGTCTTGTCAAGAAAATGCCTGTTTTCTTTAACAAATGGAACAACATGGCAAATAAAAAAGTAACACGCTCCAAAGCAGCAAGTAATGCATCTAAAACACTACGTAGTAAATCTACTGGCAAGGCAACAAAAACTTCCTCAGGAAGCGCATTGAGCCAAACCAAAGCTCCCAAAAAACAAACCTCCAAAAAAGCGGCAACAGCTTCCTCCAAAGTACTTAGAGACGGAAGAACAAGCAAAGCTTCCAAATCTGCAGCTGGAAGTACTCTCTCTCAAAAATCCCGTAAAAAATAATCATCATTGGTAGCAGACTAGCATCAATACAAGTCTGCCTGCATCATGGAGCTAAAAATGAAAAACTTATTTGTATTTTGTCTTATTCTCGTTGTTGGTTGCTCATCAACAACTGTTTCAAACCTGGATTATAGACTAAGGGGGGCTTATCTGGCAAAGATCTCAGAATGCTTTGCTAAAAACCATACTTTGTTAAATGAAAGTGAGGTCGATAATTTTTTAATTGGTCATGGTTCTTCAGTTATCCAAAAATTAGTTTTCCAAAAAAACAGAACTATGGACTCATTTGGTATCAATGCATCCTTAGCTACTTTCAGTTTGGGTATGAATTCAAAATTCAACGGTATTTCAACAAAGGCTGTTTTCTTAGGTAGAAAAAAAGACGAAAATAATAACTGGTTATTTAAGGTCGGAAAAGGAAGATGGTATATTGGCCAATGGATGAGTGATTGTGAAAAGATGCGAGTAAAATGGGTAAAAGTGGATAACGATTTATACTTTGCCTTAAATTAATGGAGAAGGCATCCACATAAACTTGGATGTAAAGTATTAATAATCTATATTGTTCAATCGATTGTATAGAAATCTGATCATCAAGAAACATCTGAGTAATAGTTTTTTAAGTGAGTTTAAACTTTTCCTTAATAGTTTAAACCTATTTTAATATCAGTGAATTAAAATCGCTATCTTCAAACTACTATAATTTTAGTTTAATCTTTTATGCTTTATATACATAAGGACTCTCTGAAAAATTAGTTGATTTTTCTTCATATTGAAAAATCAGCTGTTTTTTTAGAAAATAGTTTTAAATATAAGCTTTTATGCTGAATTTGGAGCTTAATTATGCCTTTATAAGGCTTTTTTTGTGGTGCAACCCAAATTTTGGGCGCACCAATCCCGCATTAAGACGGGGTCAGTAAAGCTTTTCTTGCTTTAAACAGGTTATATAAAGTGAATAACATTCTTATTTGATCCAGGTTTTTTCTTATACCTTTGCATCTGGTTTTTCGATAGTTCCATTGGCATTTAATAACCTGAAACGGATGCTCAACCTTAGCTCTTACTGAGCTGATTTTTTTGTTACGCTTTAATTGAGAGTTGGATAGTTTTTGATTTCTATGTTTCTTATCGGTGATACCATAGAAAATACCACAATCTCTGGCTTCATGCTTTCGTTTCATTTTATAATATGCTTTATCTCCGAATATAGCATCTTCACGACCATCCATCAGGTGGTCAACCTGTTTAATGTCGTGAACTTTTGCTGCTGTACCTGTTACTGAATGGACGATACCTGAATGTGCATCAACGCCAATGTGGGCTTTCATTCCAAAGTACCACTGGCCGTTTTTATTTGTTGATGACATTTCAGGATCACGTCTTTTTTTTCCATTTTTAGTACTGCTTGGTGCAGCGATTATTGTTGCATCAACAATGGTACCTTTGACCATTTTAAAGCCGGTTTCTTCCAGATAAAGGCTAATTCTTTCGAACAGTTTTTCGAAAAGATCATGTTCCTCCAGAAGATGCCGAAAATTGAGAATGGTTGTTTCATCAGGGACGGAATTATCCATTAAATCGATTTCTAAAAACTCCTGGAAAGAAGAGCGATCATAGATCTCTTCTTCAACGCCAGGATCAGATAGGTTATACCATTGTTGAAGGCACAATATCTTTAACATTCGTTTTAAAGGTTTTTTCTTTCTGCCGACTGAGGCCTGAATATAAAAAGGTTTAATGATGTCACAAAGTAGATCCCAGGGAATAACTTCGTTCATCGTTTTTAAAAATTTGGTTTTACGGAGTTCTTTTTTTGAGAATGCAATTGAAAAGAAATTGTGTTGTTTCATATTTGACCTGTTAATATATTGATTAATAATATCAATATATTAACTAACTTTAACATTTTTATCAAGTAAATGAATGGATTATTTCAATCCATTGTTTCATTTTTCAGAGAGTCCATAACTGTAATTGATACTCAGCATTCAGTTAATTGGGGGTAAAATGGTAGAGGTTACCCCCCTTTACCCTCCTTAAGTGACTATTCTACTGGTTCCACTGATCAATCAGTTTAATATAGACTTCTTCACATTCCAAAATTTTTGATTTGAATACAAATTCATCCGTTTTATGGGCCATGTCACCTTCACCGGGTCCAAGGATCAGGGTTGGAGGATTGCCTAGCGCTGGTTTCAAAACTGACGCATCAGTGAAATAATTAACACCTTTAGGTTCCGGTCGTTTACCTAGATAAGGTATCATCAGATCGAAAACCGACTGGACCCAGGGGTGAGTTTCATCCGTGACCATGGCACTGGTATCGATCATTGGGGTAATATCGACTTCCGATCCCAGCTTTTCTTTCAGTCGATTGAACAAATCCTGGTGATTCAATAGCGGCGTTGTGCGGATATCCACTGTAATTCTGCACTGATCTGGAACAGAATTGGTGGCAATCCCCCCATTAATGGTCCCAACATTTAATGTCGGACTGTTTAGGAGTGGATGATCCTTTGTAGCGAAATCATAATCCTTAAGCTTTTTAATCGCATCAATCGCCTTATAAATAGCATTAACGCCCTGTTCGGGAACGGATCCGTGGGCTGTCGATCCGTTTGTTTGCACGGTTACCCAAAAAGCACCTTTATGACCAACCAGTGGATAATTAGAAGTTGGTTCTGCGATCACTAGTGCGCCAACTGGTAATAGGTCGCTGTAATACTCGGAAAGGTAATGGCAACCTTCACAACCGGTTTCTTCCCCGGCAGTAAATATAAGGGTTAAATCAGATCTTAAGGGTTTCCGAGACGCTTTGATTGCTGCGGTCGTTATCACGGCTAGTCCTGATTTCATATCGGATGATCCTCGACCGTACAGTTTGTCTTTGTCTTCATCCCCCTGAAAGGGATCTTTGGTCCAGGCTACCGCACCCAAAGGTACCGTATCCATGTGACCGGAAAAACAAAGCGATGGATGATTGGTTGTTCCTGACTTTTGAGCGATTAAATTCACTCGATTCGGTGCGTATTCATTATAGGTCACACTAAAACCATTAGCTTCCAATATCGGTCCAATCGCATGAGCAACTTTTTTTTCGCCATCGTTTGGATTAATTGAATGTATTGCAACCAAAGCTTTTGTTAGTTGTATCGGATCCATATTAATCCTTTTAGATTTGGTGAACAATTTGGCCGTCAAATAAGGTAAGTTGAACCTCAGTGTTTAAAATATCAGATGGATCAATTGAATAGATATCCTGATCTAATACAACCAGATCGGCGTATTTTCCAGGTGTAATACTTCCCAGCACATCACCGGCACCCGCAGCAATGGCCGGTGCCAGCGTATAGGCATTAACAGCTTCGGCGACACTAACTTTTTGCTGGGGATACCAACCTTCTTTAGGTGTACCATCACTTCTTTGACGGGTAACAGCGGCATGAATACCAACCAACGGGCTAGGATCACCGACCGGACAATCAGAGCTGAAAATCACCGAAACTCCTTCATCCAGCATATCGCGAAAGGCGTAAGCATACTTTCCTTTTTTGCCCATACAGTGATCGATCATATTAATATCCAGTAAGAGGTTATGCGGCTGTACACAAGCGACTACAGTGCTCAATTTTGCCAGCCGTCTAATATCCTCTATCCGAATCATCTGAAGATGTTCAATCCTATGCGGTATTTCAATATTTACTGAAGGATGTTTCGTAAATATGTCGATCAATTCACGGTTCATTCGATCACCAATACTATGAATCATGACCGATAACTCATTTTGATTGGCTTTGCACAGCGCTTTTTCCAATTCTTCAACTGGTGTCAGATGCATCCCATATTCCGCATCCAGGTAAGGATCGATCATATAAGCCGTTCTGGCACCCATACCGCCATCGGCAAAAAACTTAACATGCCCCAATCGCAGTTTGTCATTTCCAAATCCTGATTTTAGTCCCAGGGTTATCACTTCATCAAGGTTTTCGCCCGGTAAGCTGACCCAGGTTCGCAAAGTTAAGTTGGCTGATTTTTCCAATTTTTGCCAAGTTTTCAATGCTGATGCTCCTTCCAAGCCCCCCATCAAACGAACGTCATGAATTGCAGTCAAACCGAGTGCATTCAAGACATTCATTCCTTCCTGCATGGCCTGTTCAATCGAATCATCCATGAGAGGCAGGATAGTCACTTTCACCAGATTGATGGCCAATTCCCGAAGAATTCCGGTCAGGTTTCCGTCCGAATCTCGTTCGAGAACACCTTCCGGAGGGTTGGGTGTATCTCTACCTATACCAGCTATTCTTAAAGCAAGTGAATTGGCAACAGCCAAATGTAAATCACAACGCCAGATTATTATGGGATGTTCTGTAGAAATCTGATCTAAATCCGCTTTAAGCGGCATCTTGTTTTCCGGCCAATCAGATTCGTTAAATCCTTGTCCCAATATCCAATCGCCTTTTGGTTTTTGTTCGGCGGTGTGTTCAAGAAGTGCAGTACATTCAGCAAAGGAGGATACTTCAGCCAGATTAACCTGGTGCCTCATAAATGCCCACTCATGATAATGAAAGTGGGAATCAATCATTCCGGGAAGTCCGGTTCTTCCCTCCAGATCGTGGTAGCGTGTGTTTTTTGAACCCAGCGAACGAATAAATTGGTTATCCCCCACAGCCAGAATCTTTCCTCCCCCGATCGCAATCGCTTCAACTTTGGCATTTTCAGGATCTTGGGTGTAAATGACACCATTATAAAGGATCAGGTCAGGGATCATGTTAATCGTTTTCATATCAGGTAACCTTCTGGAAAAGGATCTCTATTATCGACTATAAATCTATGAAATCCGGTGATATGGGCATTGCCAGTAATTTGAGCAATGACACCTTCTTGTGTCCCAATCGTTGTTTCAACAACCAATCTTCCCGTAAATGTCGTCCCCAGTGGCCCGGCACTGATATAGTCCTCGCCAATCTGCAATTGCCCTAGATGGTGCAACAAGGTCATTTTTGCCGTGGTTCCGGTTCCGCAAGGTGACCGATCCATATGGGACTCGCCGTAAATTACAATACTTTTGTAATGTCCAGCCTGATCCGCTTGATTTTCATAAAACTCGACAACATCAACTGTTTTAACTTCCGGTCGTTCCGGATGTTCAACTGAGAGTTGGCGGTTAGCCAGGTCAATAATCGACATGCCCAATTCAATAAGTGCAGTGCTATTCTCAGGGATCAACTCAAATTCCAACTGTCTGGCATTAACCATTACGAAGAATCCCCCGACGCAAACAAGTTCAGTTGTAATTTTGGTGGAATTTAGGAGGGTAATGACCTGATCCGTTTTGTGAACAAAGGAAGGGACCATATTTAAAGTTACGGATTCCGTCCGATTGTTTTTTGTTTGAACGTTTACTTTTAATGGACCGGAAGGAGTATCTACCGTAATAATAGATTTTCCATCATTCAATTGGATCTGCCCAATATCGATTAAGGTAGTTACAGCCCCGATGGTACCATGTCCACATAGAAAGGGGTATCTCCGAGAATCCATGTATATAAGACCGAATTGAGCTCCCGGTGAAACGGGTTTGGTGACAGCCGCCGTAAACATACCTAAATGACCACAAGGTTCCCTGGTCAATCGTTTCCGAATATGATCCAGGTTTTGCTGAAAATAAAACCGTTTATCCTGCATTGTCTCACCCGGAATATTTGGGATACCGTCGATAATCAATCGCGTTGGTTCTCCTGCTGTATGGGAATCAATGGTTGTGAAAGGTTGTCCAAATGGCTCGATCAATTGATCTAACTTTTTATAATTCATGATTGAAACCGATATTATTATTTATAACAAATTATGATATCGTAATATTGCTTAACGGCAGAGGTTCAAGAGGACGACTCTAACCTTAACAATCGACAATGCTTCGATGAAACTTGTACGACAACGTCTTCACCTGTTACCCACGGTGTACTTTTGACCATATTGATAACATGCAACATGTAACCACCACTTATTTCGATAAAATAACTAGCTTCTCCACCCATGTAGCTGCGGTCTTTTATTTTTCCCTGAAAACAATTGTCTAACTTAGGATCCGGAGAATCTTTGGATTGAATCTTCAACTTTTGGGCTCTAAAGACAACCTCTGCTTTAGTACCGATTTCAATCTGATCGTGACTGTCTACTGTAATGATGGTACCATTATGTATTTTTAACTTGACCTGATCCTGATTCTTTTCGACTACCTCACCCGTGACAAAGTTCGAATGCCCCAGAAAATCAGCCACAAAATGGTTTGACGGTCGGTTATAAACCTCTTCCGGACCTCCTTCCTGCTGCTTAATTCCATCTTTCATGACGATAATTTTATCGGACATGGATAGAGCTTCTCGTTGATCATGAGTTACAAAGATGGTTGTTACTCCCAGTTCTTTTTGGAGATTGTCTACTTCTCGCCTCATTTCCTCACGCAGATTCTCGTCCAGAGCCGATAGTGGCTCGTCCATTAACAATACATCCGGTTCAATCACAATGGCACGCGCCAAAGCGATACGTTGCTGTTGTCCACCGGACAACTGGGAAGGATGCCGTTTTTCAACACCGGGGAGTCTTACCATTTCCAGTGCCTGTGCTACTTTATCGGCGATTTCATTTTTAGGAACATTGCGGTATTTCAATCCGAAGGCAACGTTATCAAATATGGTCTTGTGAGGAAACAATGCGTAGTTTTGAAAAATCATACCCAGGTTTCTTTTATGGACGGGTACATCATTAATACGCTTTCCCTTCACTAGAATGTCGCCTTCACTGGGCGTTTCCAAACCGGCCAGCATTCTTAATAAAGTCGTTTTGCCACAACCTGAAGGTCCCAGGAGTGTTACCAGTGATCCTTCAGGGATATCCAAATCAATTTTTTGGACCGCCACAACATCATCGAATCTTTTTACAATACCTTTAAACTGAACGATCGGCGGTTTTACATTGTCTTGCGCAGTTTCCATGTTGACATAAGTTTTAGGTTATCAAAGAAGATGGTACATCCCCAGGAGGGGGTGTACCACTCCATATGAACAAATTAAGCACCAGCTTGAATGCGGTCCCATTTTTCAGCCCATTCCACCTGCTTGCCGTTCCAATAACCCGGGTCAGCAAATAAAAATCCTTCCAGTTTTCCAGTAGGATCAAATGCGGGTAGATTTTTAACCTCTGTCGGCATACTGACTTTTGTTGGATCCAAGCTAGACGGATATTTTTGTCCAACAGCTACAGCAATTGCAGCCTCCGGTTCCAGCATAAAATTCAACACCTTACTGGCAACATTCAAATCAGTGCCTTTCATCACGAATATACACTCTTGCCAGGACATACAATTATGGGGTGCCAGGAATCCGATGGGGTGTCCTTGCGCTTGCAGTGCCGCAACTCTACCGGACCAAGCCACAGTTGCGTAAATTTCCTCACCGGCCAATAAACTCATCAATTCGGCACCGGATGCCCAGTATTTTTTTATCAATTCCCTCTGTTCACGCAATTCTGACCAGATTACATCCAAGTATTTAATGTTATTTGGGTTTTGTCCTGTTTTAAGCGCAGCATACCAAATATTGGTTCGCCAATCGGTCCAGCTACCCAACTTTCGTTTCAATGACTTATCCCAAAGTAATGCGGCACCCATTTTTTCAGCCTTACTCTTTGAAATATACTTCGTATTATAGGCAATTCCAGTCTGACCAAAATCATATGGAACTGCTGAGAGTTTTCCTTTGGTTATCGCACGATAAGGCTCTATCATAGCTGGCATGACATTTTTCAAATTTGAAATCTTGCTTTCATCCAAAGCTACGTCCAATCCCAGGCCGACATAGCGAGCATAATCAAATACGCCACTCAAGTGGGCCATGTTGAATTCACCGCCGGGTGGATAAGAAGCTTTGACACGAGTTAAATAGGTATCTGCATTTCCAAATTCTCCATCAATCACTTCAACACCGGTTGCTTTGGTAAAGGGGTCAAACGCATACTTGCGAAATGCTTCTGAAACCACTCCACCCCATCCGTCAAATCGGATGGATTGAGCGGCCTGCGCATCTTTTGTCAAATAACCAAAAGGTCCTCCTACCAAACCAATCGCAGCTCCGGTTACACCGAGGTATTTCACGAAATCGCGGCGCGACATTTTTCCCTGCTTGAGCTGTTCAAAGTTCTGATCAAGTTGCTTTTCCAATGATTTCTTCATTGTATATTTCCTCTTTTGCGGTTATTGAAATCCTTGTGTACCACACCTCTCATTGCAATCAAATTTCTAATGGCACATTGAAAACAGAAATCGCTCATTTTATTGCGATCTAATTCCGTTTTCACTAAAATTAACTGGCTTGGGCAAAACGCCTTGAAATATAGCCAGCCAACAAAGGAGTTGAAACGGTTAAGATAATCATCACCGTCCCCAGTGCATTTATTTCCGGGCTGATACTATTTCGTAACATTCCAAAAATTTTCACTGGTACAGTTTGATTTTGGGCTGTCGCCCAAAAAAGGGTTGCTGTTACATCATCGAAAGAAATGGTAAATGAGAACAGCATGCCGGCTAAAATAGCAGGTGCCAGAAGCGGCAACACGATCTCTCTAAACACTTGAAACGGATTGGCTCCTAGTGTTAGAGCGGCTTCCTCGTACACCCGTTTGATTCCCACCAATCGCGCTTGAACGACCAGTAATACGTATGGAAGTGTCAATACAACATGTCCGATCAATAACAATAAAAAACTCTTGGGCTGTTGCAGCCAGCGAATAAACAACAACAAAGCGACACCCAATACAACTTCGGGAATCATAATCGGTGTTAACAGCAACGTATTCAATGTATTCTTTCCAGGGAAATCATAGCGTACAAAGGCCATGGCAGCCGGAATTCCTATCGCTGTGACACAGATTGATGTTAACGATCCTAAAATCAGTGAGTTCTTAAATGCACCAAGGATCGTTTGGTTTTGCGCCAGTTTGACATACCAGCGGAAACTAAATCCCTCCATCGGAAATGATCCGAATTGTTGGGGATTAAAAGATAAAATAATGACAGCCACAATGGGCATAAACATAAATATGTAAATCAGTATTGTATAAAGCCGGATTAACGACCAACCGGTTATCATTTTCATTTGTTATCCTTTGTTAAAGCTTTTGAAAATCTGGTTTATCCCCAGATAACGGTTATAGGTAAAAATGATGACCATTAACAAACTCAATAAAATTACACTGATAGCAGAACCAAAGGGCCAATCTAGGGTTCCAATCACTCGCTTAAATATTAAATTCGCAATCAATTCATTACCGGGTCCTCCCAATATCATCGGAGGGAGGTAGGTACCTGCTGTCAAAACGAAAACCAACAGACATCCGGCACTCACTCCCGGTAAGCTGAGAGGAAGAGTCACTTCTTTAAAAGCTTGCCACTCGGTACATCCAAGGCTCCGGGCAGCCTCCAACAGGCTTCTATCGATCCCATCCAGGCTGACATAGATATTCAATATCATAAAAGGTAATAGAAATTGAATTAATCCCATCAGTACCGATCCCTCGTTATACAACATTGCCAGAGGATCTATGATGATTCCGAATTTCATTAAGAGAAAATTAAACAGTCCGGTATCCCCCAGAATATTGATCCAGCTTAAAGTTCGAATTATAAAACTGATCCAGAACGGAAGCATGATCAATAAGAGCATGATTGACTTATGTTTGGATTCAGTTCGGAAAAAAAAGTACGCAGGAATATACCCCATCACCAGGCACAAGGCAACAGTTTCAAAACAGACACGAAACGTTCTCAAGAGAATGGAGGAATAGAAAAAATCCTCGAAGAACTTGGCATAGTTGCCAAACTGAAATGCGGGAATATCAGCCCCCGTTGGAGCTCTTAACCAAAAACTATAAACGATAACAAAACAAACGGGGATCACCAGCAAGAGAAGAACACTGGTTAAAGATGGCGCCAGAAGCGCCCATGGTTTCCATGATTTTGCTTTCATTGGTAACCTTTTTTAGTTGTCGTGCAATCCAAAACAGACTTATAAATAGCCTTCAATTTATGAATCACATCGTGATTTTCGATTCTAACTAATACTACTCCTTTAACTCGCACCAACGCTTTAAAAACAGAGCATAAGCTTTCGCCGTATGGATAATACTTTCCATATCTACCCATTCATTGGCGCCATGGAAATTGCCTCCAATCGGTCCATAACAGGTGCAATTTTTGTTATGGTAAAAATAAAATGCTCGTAAATCGGTTGTACAGGTTGCTATATACTCCCTTGCATCCTGCCCTGACAGTGCTTTTTGACAATCACTGATCGTCTGTATAACAGGTGTATTGCGTGGAACAGAATGACCTTCAGAACGAAATCCATAAAATTCAACCTGTGGATGATTTACAGACAACCAGGGGTCAGTCTGTTCAACCTTCTTAACGGCATCTGCAATTTTCTGGCACACAGACTTATAGGAAACTCCTGGAAAAAAGGAAAGTCTTCCATGAAGTTCGGCTTTGGCTGGAACGGTAGATGGCCAATTTCCCCCCTTGAAGATTCCGGTAT
>Ga0307989_1001250_pt1 | contig 14096 bp, 11 predicted proteins | sample EllFjometagen185_FD_203164 | JGI IMG/M metagenome (GOLD analysis project Ga0307989, IMG submission 203164) | Marine microbial communities from Ellis Fjord, Antarctic Ocean - #185 | ecosystem: Environmental > Aquatic > Marine > Unclassified | place: Southern Ocean | collected 2014-10-08
GCTGAACAAGACCGAATGCTAGGGTACAGCGAGTGCCGTGTTTATGGAAAGTGGTTAAGTTTTTCCGTCTTCGATTTTTGACCACTTTGGGATTATGCTGAGGACACTGGGGATTGGGACAGAAAGGGGGATACTTCATAGGATATTACCTCCGGGAAACGAGTACAGGAGGAGATTTCAAGAAGATTGAAAAAGTAGTGTTTTTCTACTCCTGTCTATAAGTAATAACTTAAAAACAGGGGAGAAATATTCAAATATGGGGAAAGAAAAGAGAAAAAAGTATAAATTTGTGGAAATGTGAGAATTTCATCAAGTAACACTCTATTTGTTCACTAAAATTCCCACCTGCTTCGTTTCAGATTTAATCTTGCACCATAAAAAAGCCATCCAAATCCATATCTGCATTTCTGGTAAATTCAGTGAGATTCTCTTCTTTCATATTTGCAATTTCACCAAATGTAGTTGAAATATCAGGATTTATATCCCGGTGTGAACGAACATAGGTAGTTTGATAAAAAGAGAGTTTCTTCTTCTTATGCACCCCCATCTCCATCATCCTTACCGCTCCTTTCTGTATAAGAAGGAGTTTACTCTGCAAATCTTCCTCTGATACGATACTCCAGACACCAAGAGTTATTGCCTGCTGATGGTTATTCAAGTCACCTGCAAACTCCCCGCGGAGCAGCAGCTCTTTATCTTCTCCGAGATAGGGAGCAAAATCCAGATGCTCAGCAAGTTTTCTATCGGTAGCAAGAAACTTCCCGGTTTCCGGATTTATCGTGAAAATAATAACTTTATCAATAGCCTGTCCATAGCTCCTGAACAACGGGCCACGGTATTTAGGCAAAGCCACTACTTCAGTCAGAAGCACCATACGACCTTTTATTTCACAGGCTGTTTTAAAAAGCCAAAGCTGAATTCGTGCATGATCACCCCGAAATGATTCTATCTTCTTATTCAACTCATCTTCATCCATATTACCACTAAGATAGGAGAGGATTATTCTGTAGATGGTTCGTATATTATGATCTTTGCTAAACTGCAGGATAAGATCAAAAAGAAATAGTTCCATTTTCTTTATCTGCCAAATATAAGCTATTACTGTATTTCTCGGTGTATGTTTTGTGATTTTATTTACTTCAATCAAATTATGAAACTCATAATACCGGCGCTCAAGCTGTGCATAGAGTTTTTCACTTGCCCCCTTTGACGGACGGTCAAAAATGATGGTCCAGACAGCTCCATTTCCAGGAGAGCTCTTAATATCTATATTATCCTTTCCAAAAGCCGAATAGATCTGCATAGATCCCAAACCTTCCCCTGCCTGTCTGCCTTTGGTTGATTTTCCCACAAACGCAGGGATTCCATCTGATCCCGGATTTAACATATCAGGGGACATACCAATTCCATTATCTTTTATTCTTAGTACAACCCGGTCATTTTTATCGCGTAGATCAATATGCAAGACTCCTTTCTCACCTTTTTCATGGATTGCATCAAGTGAATTAGAAACAATATTCACTAATGCCCTGCTAAAATTAATGTAGTATCCAAGGACTACGGAGGTATCTGAATCTAAACTAAAATGGAGCCTGCATGGGACTGAAGATGCTTCTACATACGGTATTATCCGTTCAAGAATAAGATCCCTGAGGTTTACTTCATGAATCCTATCTATAGTATCCCGAAATCTGTTTAGAATGTTTACAAGGGTTGTGGTCTCCCTGTTGATATCTTCAATTATTTTTCCAGAGTTTGCATTTGAGAGGGAATCAACCATATGGGAGAGAAATCTGATTGTTTTACGTGCATCATGTCGTGCTTTACCAATATCATCATTCTTTATATCATTTCTCGTCTGTTCCAAGCCAAATGGTTTAAGAAGATCCAAAGGTGTTGCAGAGAGGTGATAATAGATTAAATTTCTGTAAACAATCGTTTCGCCAAGCGCAAATCCTTTGCTTTTAAAGTACTCCAGGGTATCGGGCTGTTTTTCCCAAAGATAGAGATAAACCGTTGATTCAGAGGGGATATTCGCTGCTAGGTGCTCTATGAACGTAGTTCCTATACCCCTCCCTCTACCGAAGGGACTGGTAACAATTTTATAGATGTGAAAGTTTGCTTTCTCAGTATCTGAATAAACCTGAATATATCCAAGAATTTCGCCCTCTTCGCCCCAATAATAGCTATGCTCATAATCGGGCACTATCCCAGCATCCTTTATATAGGGAGATGGAATAATAAAGGTGTCTATATTAAGAAGTGGACTCCTGTTTATTCGTTTAATTGTTTCAGGAGTTAGCTTTTGTATAGGCTGTTTACTGCTTAGATCTTTCATTAAAAACCTCTCTCTATACCAACATCCAACACTTCGACCATGCTAGTTCCAACTCTCGCAGTCCCTGTCAGGCTTTAATTTTATGCAGGAGCCAGCTTATGTTCTCACCGAGGGTATTCATGGTTTCCACACCCTCGGCATCTTCAGTGAAGTCACCCAACTTTTGCGCAATACTGAGATTCCAATATGATGAACCGGGTACGATCATTTCATTTATAAAGAAGAAATTGTTAATAGCCTGGAACACATTGAGAGCACCGGCTCTTCTCACCGGTACTACAGATGCACCGATTTTCCTATTAAGCAGCCCGCCATTCGCCTTAGAGACATATCCGCATCTATCGATAAGTGCCTTCATTTCAGGGGTAAGAGCCGCAAAATAGGTCGGGGAGCCTAATATTATAATATCTGCATCCATCATTTTACCAAGTGCATCATTTACCAAATCATCCCGGAATATACATTGGTTATTTTTATTTTTACCACAAGCCCCGCAAGCTCTGCAGCCGTGTATATATTCACCACCAACCTGTACTACCTCACAAGCAATTGAGTCCTTTTCAAGTTTTTCAAAAACTTTCATAATCATATCATAGGTATTACCACGCTTTCTGGGACTACCGTTAAATGCTACAGCTTTCATAACTAATCCTTCTTCTCTCTTTAGCTTCATTATACTGCTTATAGAGAGCTCTGTCATGAGCCGTCGATGGTCTTCATACTGGTCAGATTACAAAATTTAATGCTATAGTTATGAGGTGAAAAGTAAACCAGTAACCTTACACCAAATAGCAAAAGCCGCAGGAGTTTCTATTGGAACCGTTGACCGGGCGCTAAATAACCGTGGAAGGGTTGCTCCTGAAACAAAAGAGCGTGTTCTTGAAGCTGTTCAGGAGCTGGGTTACACGCGAAATATATTCGCAAGCAGTTTATCAAGAAATCGTCCTTTCTGTTTTTCTGTAATTATGCCGATACCTGAAGGTGATGCGGGTTACTGGAAAATGCCGGCATCAGGAATTCGTACGGCTGCTGAAGAACTTGCACAATTCAATGTACAAATATCTATGCATTTCTATTCAATTCTTTCAAATAATTCATTTTCTCAGTGCATTCAGGCTGCTTTGGAAAATAAGGCTGATGGGCTGCTCATTGCCCCTTCAGGAGTAATAAATCCGGATCCTATGGTTACTATGATTCCACATGATATTCCTTATGTATTCTTTGATTCAATTGCTGAGAAACTGAATCCTATCTCATCGATCGGCCAGGATGCTGTCCGAAGCGGTGAGTTGGCTGCCAGACTAATATCCATATTGACATCAGCACGTGAGAAACTTCTTATTATGCTTCCGGTAACCGGTCCCAGTCATATTCGAAGCCGTGTAGAAACATTTACACAGGCTGCAAAGAATACCGGTTTTAAACAGATTATACATGAAACTTTCAACCCGACTGATACGACTGAAAAACTTATAGATCAGGGTTGTTCAATTCTCAAAAAACATAAACCGAACGGAATATTTGTTACAAATTCTTTTACCTATGTTTTTGCCGAAGCTAAGCAGCAGATAATTCCTGAAGAGCATATCCCTCTGATTGGGTATGACCTCATCCAGGAAAATGTCCATTACTTAACTACAGGAGTCATTGATTTTCTTTTGAGTCAAAGGCCTTATGAACAAGGCTATCTCGGCATAATGACACTATTTCGCAGTATAATACTTAAAGAACCGGTTCAGAAATCTGTCCTTCTTCCAATTGATATAATTACAAAAGAGTCAGTTGATTATTATGTTCAGCATATACCCATTTTCCCTCATAGCAAAATCACCAGTTAGGTGAGGATCTGTTCAAAAACTTCAAATCCATGTATTCATAGATCAAGGTAACTTTTTTAGAAAATTGCCTCAGATCTCTAAAGAGACACTTTCTCTGATGAAGCCAGTAGAACCAATTGATGAAAATTCAATCAACAAATCAATACCGTTTTTAAATTCTTCATATCCAAAAACAGCAGCATGTGAAGAGATTACTTCAGCAGCCTTTTCAAGATCCTGCGGGTCTGCATCAATGTTAAAACCCTGAAATCGCCAATGAGAGACTATCGTTCCAAAATTGAAATTTGGAGTAAACTCTCTTTTACCTATATTTAATACTTTTGCTGCCTGCAGCAATAGGTTCTGAATTTCAGAGCTATAGAACTCTTTAATAATTGGATATACAGAAGAGAGTTTTGAAGCTGCCTGCAGCAATCGTTGTATAGAATCTTCAGGACTTACTGATGTCTGGAGTACTTCAGCTGTTATCTCCTCAGCAATTCTCTCCCGTACCCGTAAAAAGCAGTGCAGCAGCAGTTGTTCTTTGGAGGTGAAGAATTTGTAAAAGGATCCTTTAGCAATCGAACTTTTAGCAGCAATCTCATCAACTGTAGTTTTTTTAACTCCATATTTTCCAAACAGCTCAATACCATTCTCTACAATAGAATGAAATATCCTCACCTTTTTCTCATCGGTAAAAACAGTCGGCATACGCACCTTCTTTATATATTTTATAATGACTCTATGACTATTATAGTATATTTAGTCATTTTTTTAAATAAAAAAATACAAAACAACAATATTTTATGTGTTTTGTACATATTTGGGGTATACTTACTTAGCTAGGGGGTATATTTAGTGCTATGGTTGTACTTGCTGTAAGGGTAAAACAATCTCACAAACTGTTCCGGTCTCTCCAGAAAAACTCTCTTTATTAGATAAACTGACCGATCCGTTATGTAAATCAGCACCACTTTTTACAATAGCCAGTCCTAAACCGCTGCCCTCAATCGATTGTGCAGATGATCGAAAGAACCTATCGAATACCCTCGGTAAATCAGCTGAAATAATCCCTGGTCCATTATCAACAATTCTAAACAGCACATTGGGACTCTGCAGATCAACGGTAATTGAAATATGAACATCATCAATATTTTGATGAATCATCTGAGAAAATTTTAAGCTGTTCCCTATAACATTCTGAAGCATACCGGTAACTATATCGTATTCACAACTAATTATCTCTTTAAGAGACTCTTTATCAGCAGACAACTCAATGTTTGGAATACCTTTCATTGATTCATCTGTATACGGCAAGAGCGTACCTTTAATAATATCACCGATTAGGTAGTTTGAGAAATTTCTTCTTACGATATCAAGAGATTCCCTGTTTTCCATCCTCGAAAGTTTAAGAAGCTTTGAGACAAGTATTTTAATACGTTCAGCCTGATGCTTTCCTTTTGTAATGTAATCCGCACGCCTTTCTTCATCGACTCCTGCACGCCCCTCCAACAACTCCAAATAGGCTATCAATGCTGTTAAGGGGGTTCGTAATTCATGGGAGGCATCAGACAAGAAATTCTTCAAAGTATCCCGTTCTGCTTCAAGATCTTCTACAGTCCCTTCAAGACGATCAGCCATTCCATTAAACTGGTTTGCAAGGATATCTATCTCATCCTTAGAACCTTCAGCTGTATAAAGAGCACGTGCTGATAAATCTCCTGCCCCCATTTCACTTACAGCCCGACTTAATGATACAATAGGTTTTGAAAGCTTCCTTCCCATCCACCAGCCCAAAAGCCCAGATAACAGTAGTGCTATAACAGAGGCTAATCCAAAAGAAACCAAAGCAGGTTTCACTATATTCATTCGCACACCGGTTGCACTATCCAATACAATAAAACCATCAATTTCATCGCCGCCAATTAACAATCCTGTACCACTATTACCAATAGGCAATATATTTGTAGCAATACCTGCCGCCTGGCTTTCAAAAGGCTGATTTCTGCCCATCATAGAAGATCCCTGCCGCCAGGATTGGCTATTTACCAATGGTTTAAATTGACTCGCACCCAAAGACTGCATCATCCCATTCATAAATATTCTGGATTCATCCAGGGTAATCAACATATCGCTGGTATAGATGTCAAAAAAGGAGATTCCATCAGATGTCATAAACTCAATCTCAATCCCCTGCAGGGATTCAACTGAATCGAAAAACATCTCAAGATCACTCAAGGCTGGATCTCTGCTGATAAAGTTTATGAGCTCAGCTGCTACCTGCTGAGCAGAGGCCTGTATAACCTCTGTCTCTTTTTGGCTTGCATAGCTCTGAATAAATCCATAAAAAATACCACCAACCATGACCAGCGATAAAAAAGTGATCCCTACATAACTTATAATGAGTTTATTTTTCAGGCTCTCTTTAATTAGCCGCATAATCTGAATCTCCGTGGTGATACTATATTGGACTCTGAATATTGTGAAATGGGATAACTATTTGATTTTCTATCAATAATCCCATTCCACAATCATATGTTTTATTAATTATTATTCATCTTTGGAATCATCATATTGGGTCTGTTCTGAAAAACTCCATCTCTCTGACCAGGCATATTGAAAGGCATTCCAAATCCTTGCTCACCTAGATCCAAAGGTATGTATGCAACTCCCAAAAAAGGATTTCCATTATTATCACCAAGCTCCACCTCAAGGGTTAAGACACCAGACAAATTTGCCAGCGTCAATTCCACTTTTTCGCCAATTTCATAAGCTAAGACTGCTTTGGATAAGTCTCCCTCTTCAAGATTATTTCCATTCAAAGCAATTACGACCATATTTACTGATATACCGGCCTCTTCTGCAGGGCTTCCTGCAACGACTTCAGTTATGAGAGCAGTATTTCCAGTAATTACCGCTTCAATCACCTCTTCAGGAATTTCCATCATACTAAAATCATCACTTTCGCCATCTTCAAACTCAAACATAAATGCCGGACCATGCCCCGGCATCATTTCATCACCAAAAAAAGGCATATCAAAACCATCCATTCCATTTCGATTACCGGTTTCAGATCCAATTCCTGTGATGCCAATCAGTGGATACCCAATCCTTGTCTCCAAAGTCAGGTTTATATTCATCTCTTTATCTGCTCTTAAAAGAATCAGCTCAACAGACTGTCCATGTTCATAGCCCTCAAGTACAAGAATAATATCATGTATAGTTGAAACATCAACTCCATCAACAGCTATAATAACATCACCCCGAAGTATTCCTGCATCGTCAGCAGGGCTATCTATAAATACATCTGCTACCAGTACGCCCGGTGCATCAACATACTTTAACTCGCCTTTACCTTCTCTCATCATGTGTGGTGCAGACATGCCATTTCCACGACCCATCATACCCGAAAAACCATTAAATGATTCATTTTCAATATCGTCAGTATCACCATCGATTGCGGTGTTTTCCCTATCTTCTACAGAATAATCATTATCATTATCAAACATATCAGCCTGACCTTCAGCAAAAACTGAACCAATACTTATTGATAATATCAGTAACATGAGAAGTGTTCTTTTACTTAATGTGCTCATACAGCACCTCCAAAATATAGTTTGTATTCCGGCACGTTCCACCGGAGAAAGAATAATCCTACAGATATCCTTAAAGGGAATATAGCAAAAGTCCATTAGCTTTAGATTTAGGTAATATTAAGATTTCTTAATGAAAGGTATCAATACCCGGACATAAGCTTTGCTTATGTCTTAGGCTAAGCCCGACTGAATCTATAGATTCAGTTTACCCGGGGTCACACAAGTGGCCCCATTCCGCTAAAAACTGCGAAGCTGTTTAAGGGGCAGGGATATGGCTACTTGCGTCCTCGGACGAACCCTTTCGGTTTCGTCAAATAACCTTTGGTTGTTCACTCACATCGGAAATGGAACCAACTTTTTGGTTCCGCTTCTCCCGCTCGTTTGAGAATCAAACTCAGAATAAGCTCAAAATGAATTAAGTATAATTCTCTCTAAATCCATTTTCAGGATTGGAGATCAAAGCGGTAGCCGTAACCCCGCACAGTTTTCAAATAGACAGGCTCTGCAGGATTTTCTTCTATTTTCTCTCTGAGGTGACGTATATGAACATTTACGGTTTTGGGGTCATCAGGATTCCAATTCTCAGACCATACCTGATTCATAATCTGTTCTCTGGATAGGACTTGTCCAGGGTACTCCAGAAACAGCCGTAGAAGACGCATCTCTATAGGCGTGAGAAAAAGGTCCTCTCCATTCTTTCTTGCCCGCATTCCTTTGACATCCACAGCAATTGAACCAAAAACAATATTGTCTCTATTTTCAAGGGAATTTTGATCATTTCCTGTTGAAAATTCACCATAGGCACGTCGGAGTTGGGCCTTAATGCGGGAAAAAAGTTCACGAAAGCTAAAGGGTTTAACAAGATAATCATCCGCACCAACTTCAAGCCCTACAACTCTGTCCAAAACCTCATCACGAGCTGAAACAAAAATAACCGGCAAATGTAATCCTTTCAGACGAATCTGCCTGCAAGTTTCATATCCATCCATACCAGGCAGCCGAATATCAAGTAACACCAGATCAATCTGCACATTATCCAAAATTGCTAATGCATCTTCCCCTGACCCAACTTTTTCCGGAACAAACCCTTCATCCTGAAGACCGTCAAATATAGCATCAGCAATAGCAGGTTCATCCTCAACAATTAGTATTCGATCTTTTTTCATGATTAAATCAACCTTTAGCAGCGGCCAGACTCTCGATATAGATATTAATAAGTTTTATGGAAGCTTCCGGATCGTATGATTCCAGAAAAGCCATCTGAAAACAGAAAGACTCAAGAAGATGCAGCAGATGTGCGCTGACCTCATTAACAGAGTGTTCTATCAGCTTGTTCGTATGAACCCCGGTACTGAGAAGGCGTTTAAACAGAATTATCAATTTTGCAGTTCTGCGCATAATGATATCTGAAAAGTCTTTGCCTTCTTTTTTCAGCTGTATCATTACATCAACAAGAGAAGTAAGTGAATCCCGGTTCTTCGCAGCAGTCTGAATAATGTCTCTGCAAATTCGTTTAAGCCTATTAACTACACTTTTTGAATCATCCCAAGCTATATCCGCATATCTGATAAACATTTTACCGGTAAAAAGTTTTACCGCATAATAATAGATTTCTTCTTTATCACGAAAATATTGATAAATTGTCGGTCGTGAAATACCACATTCATGTGCAATTAAAGATAGATTAGAATCTTTATATCCCTCATGGGAGAAAACTTTTAGAGCGGTGTAAAGTATCTCTTCCTTACGTTTATCATGATCAATAATTTTTGGCATTCATTCTCCGAATTTTCAGCTTGCATAAGGCAATTTCAAAACTTGAAACTTCCCTTGAGCAGAAGCGATAATATTTAGTGTATACGAAACTAACTTTTTTTTCTAGAAAAAAAACAAAAAGTGTCAAAAACAAATTCTAAAAAAACCCTCAGTTGTAGTATTTTCCTATTATTACTCCTACATAGAAGAGGAAATGCTCATTATGATACGTGCTTCTTTATAATTACACTTTTTTGAATTATGTTAATATTGACGATATTGGGAGTTTGTGTTATTTTAAGATAGAGATGTTGTAGAATTAAAGGGATAACAAGAATGAAACAGTATTCTCGTTGAGAATATCTTGTCTTTTGATTTTAGAGCTTCCGCACTCAACCAATTTTCCAAGCCGGGGTTTCACCCCGGCATTTTTTTGTCTCACCCTGACAAGTTTCACCTCTCTCTACTTTCCTTCAGCACTATATCAGAGTATATTTTAACAAAGTAAACCAATTTCAAAAAATGTTGGGATAGGGAGGATAGTAGTATTACCATTAAAAATCTGGATATTCAGTTGGAATTTCCTGAATTTATTAAAGCCAGAGTACGGTCGCTCCTACATAAGAAAACAGACTCATACTTGCATATCGGAATACCTGGTGGAAGAAGTGCTGCGGGAATAGTAAATGGATTATCATTATTAGATAATTCTGAATTGAAAAAACTACAGCTTCAGCTTATTGATGAAAGAGAGACTGGAGAAAAGAACTATGACACTCTGCTGAATGCCGGAGTGGGTCAGCTGATAAATTCCGGCCGGCTGCAAAGTGATCAATTTAGAACATTGACCCGGGAAAGCAATGGAACTCTACAAAAGTTTGATATCCTTTTTGCAGGGATCGGAGAAGATGGCCACTTTGCATCATTGTTTCCTGGCTCCTTCCCGCAAAATAGTAATAACTCTGTAGTAAATAGTGCCTCCCATCAAACTGTACAAATTACTAATGCTCCAAAAAAACCTCCAAAACGGATCTCCATATCATATAGTGGATTTCGGGAGCTTGCTGCTGACGCTGAAATATACCTCCTGTTCTTTGGTAAAGCAAAGTGGGAGGCCTTGACCAGACTTATACAAAAAGAGTCACAGGAGACCCTTCCCTGCATATTTCTTACTGAAAATTTTGAGCGGGTTACCGTATTAACAGACCAGTAATTCAGCGTTACACTAAGCCGGCTGAATGATGGGACAATGAAGTAAAAAAAAGGATAAAACATAATTATGAGACAGATAATAGTACAATTCGGCGGGACTGGTGATCTCGCACAAAAAAAACTCTATCCTGCATATTTCAATCTGCTGAAAAAAGGGTATGACATAACTATAATAGCCCTCGGCAGACGATATCCGGATCGAGAAGCTTTCTTAAGTAATATGGAAATAGCTGGTGATAAAGAGTTCCTGAAACAGCTCGACTATGTTCGTTACGATATGGCTGAATCAAATGGAATCGAAAAACTGGAACAGAAAATTGACACTATTATTGATTGTGCTTCTGAAATTGAACTCTTGTACTATATCGCTTTGCAGCCGTCCCTTTACGAAGAAGCAATAAAACAGATAAAAATCATCGATTCACATATATCATGCTCAGTATCTAAGAAAATAGTTGTTGAAAAACCATTCGGGTTTGATTCCGGAAGTGCACAACGATATAACGAAGTCCTGTCTCAGGCATTTGCCGACAAAGAAATATATCGGATTGATCATTATCTGGGGAAAGAGTTCATGCAGAACCTCTTAATTATGCGGTTTCATAATGACATTATCAGGAGCATCTGGAATAACAGGACAATAGAGAGCATCCAGATAATTTTTGACGAGACCCATGGAGTAGACCAGCGTCTGGGCTTCTATGAGAAAATTGGTGTTGTAAGAGACACTATCCAGAATCACATATTGCAGATAGTCACATACCTTACTATGTCTGAACCGGCGAGCTTCTCTCCCGAGGATATTGCTACAGAAAAAATCAAAGTCCTTAGATCAATAAAGCCTATTCAGGAATATCGGCTTGGCAGGTATGAATCTCTTGGCGCAGGAACCGGGCAAGGGGTGAACACACCAACGTATGCCGCATTAAAACTCCATGTAAACACCTTTTACTTTGCCGGCATCCCCATCTATATCAGAACCGGGAAAATGCAGGAGAAGGCTGTTTCGCAAATTTATGTAAAGTTTAAAAATACTACTAAAACTGTTATGAATGATTCTGAGATCATGGAGAATGGAGTAATTATCAATATACACCCTGAACTGACCATAGACATATCTATGAATCTCAAGGAACCAAATACATCATGGAAATCCAAATCGGTAAAATTCAGGTTCAACCATTCTGATACTTTCGGGGTAAACACTCCTGAAGCTTATGAACAAATAGTGGAGAAAATTCTACAGTCTGACAAAAGTCTCTTCCCCTCGATGCGGGAAATTCTTGAATCCTGGCGTATTGTTGATCCCATGCTGCATGATACACAGGATTTAGAGATATATCCTGCTCAATCATTACCCAAATTTGCTAAAGAGATGATGGAAAAAGACAACATGACCTGGTTTGCCTAACAGGGGTCCGAAATTCCGTAAATCATCAGATGCTGATTAGTGTTTCTCTATCCCAGAGCTACATCGAGCGTCATCATAACAGCGAATCCAATCATTGCACCCCAGGTAGCAAAATGTGTATGCTTTTCCATATGTGATTCGGGAACCAGCTCTTCAACTACCACATAGATCATTGCCCCAGCAGCAAAGGCCAGTGCATAAGGAAGAAGCGGTCGTATAAATATAACCGCCAAAGCTCCGAGAACACCGGAAATTGGTTCTACCATACCTGACAACTGTCCAAACCAGAAAGCCTTTCGGCGCTTCATGCCTTCTCTTCTCAGAGGAACAGATACTGCCGTACCTTCAGGAAAATTCTGTATCCCGATACCTATTGCCAAAGCGACCGCACCTGCTACTGTTGCAGCTGGATAACCCGCTGCTGCTGCACCAAAAGCAACTCCTACTGCAAGCCCTTCTGGTATATTATGAATAGTTATAGCCAATACCAGCAAAACACTACGTTGCCAGGAAGTCTTTATTCCTTCAGCCTCATTCACCTGAAAACCCGGGTGTAAATGCGGAAGAAGTTTATCTACGCCAAACAAAAATAGTCCGCCCAGAAGAAATCCTACAGCAGCAGGAACCCAGGGGATTCCACCAACTTCTTCAGACATTTCTATGGCTGGAGCAAGCAGGGACCAAAAACTGGCGGCAATCATTACACCGGCAGCAAATCCCATCATCGTATCCAACACTTTCTGATTGATTTTTTTAAAGAAAAATACAAGACTGGCCCCAAGCGCTGTCACAAACCAAGTGAATAGAGTGCCGAATAAAGCCTGCACAACAGGACTAAATTGAGATAACCATTGAATCATCTTTTCTCCCTTAGATACACTATATACATACTATATCCTTCAATTTGTATTAAAGCAAACCAATCAAGCTAATTAATCATTCGTTAAATTCATTATCCAAGCCCGCTATTTCCTGAATATCATCTTTACCTACAGAAGGCTCCCTCGGTTTCACCAGTGCTGCAATTTCATCGATCTGTGCCTGAGGATCACTCATCAGTCTCCGTAAATCTGTAGGTTTATAAGAGTCCATCCGCATTGATTTACGCCGCTCCTCAACAGATGCAGTAAGATCAGGAGGAAGAGTCTGCTTCTCTCCCATAATCTTCAACCCACGAAGAGTATTGAGAATATTTACTGCATTCTGCTGCCTTATGTGATTATCAAAGCCGGCGATAAGATTCACAATACTCTCACGTTCCTGCGGATCATACGCCTCAGCAAGATCATAATCTTTGAGTTTTCGAAAAATTGCCGCTATCGGCTCAAATGCCTCTATGGGAATAACAAAGAAACTATACCCTTCCTCATAATAGGAGACTGTTTTTAACAGGCCGGCATCAGCTGTCGGAATAACAAAAAAAACTGTTTTATATATATCCTGCACATTGGGACTGCTTTTTATTTTTTTTACCGTACTTTTTACCTGATTCTGGATATAGGTCTGGAGATTCGTACTCTTCGAAAGTTTTGCATCAAAAATGATATACTGTTCGAGAAACTCAATCATAAAATCAGGTTTAAGTGTTTGGTCAAATTCATCAGGAAGATTGGTATTATCAAAGCTGAAAAATGCATATTCAGGCTTGCTGCATACATCCTTCATCCGAAGAATAGACTCCTGCTCATGCATAGCCCAAACCCTGTTTCTATTCTCCTCTGCCTCATGCAGCCGCTGCTTCTCTTTAGCAATAATACGTTCACGCTCAAGCTCAAGGGTTTTCCGGGAGTTTTCCAGCTCTGACACCTGACGAGTTAACTCCTGTTTCCGGGAATACTCACGGCTTTCCAATTCAACTTTCTCCCGTTCCAGTCTTGAGAAGCTCTCTCTTGCAGCCTTCAAACTAGCCTGATCATTTACCAGCTGTGCTTCTGTTCTGCTTTTTTCACCCAGAATCCGGCTCTTCT
>Ga0307989_1001251_pt1 | contig 14094 bp, 10 predicted proteins | sample EllFjometagen185_FD_203164 | JGI IMG/M metagenome (GOLD analysis project Ga0307989, IMG submission 203164) | Marine microbial communities from Ellis Fjord, Antarctic Ocean - #185 | ecosystem: Environmental > Aquatic > Marine > Unclassified | place: Southern Ocean | collected 2014-10-08
CTGTAACTCTTTCATTTTCAAGTAGCGAGAGGGCGACTTGAACGCCCGACCTCGTGATTATGAATCACGCGCTCTAACCAGCTGAGCTACCTCGCCTCGTAATTTATTTGTATTCATATTAATTTAAACAAGAGTAAAAATATAGTTACTTGCTTAAATTTTTGCGGTGCAAATATAATATTAATTTTTATTCTGCTTCATTTTTTAGTTGAAAATTGATGACACAAAATTACTCTGCCAATCAAGCAGTTGGAAGTTACAGTCAGATTAATTATATTGGCAGAAAATCAGGCACATGACAGACAAGATTAAAATTCAACTGGAATATGTTATAAATTGTTCACCCAGAGTTTTATATAATAGATTAAGCACAGCATCGGGTTTAACAGAGTGGTTCGCCGACGATGTGCGCGTTAAGGGTAAACTCTATACTTTTATCTGGGAAGACTCCGAACAAACGGCTGAAATGACACTTCACAAAGAAAATAAATTGGTGAGATTTACATGGGTTGAAGAAGATGATACCTATTTCGAATTCAAATTAAATCGCGACGAACTTACAAATGATGTCTCATTAATTATTGTTGATTTTTCGGAAAAGGATGAGCTGGAAGAAACAGAAAAATTGTGGAGTTCGCAAGTGTCAGATTTAAAACATGTTGTAGGATCGTAAAGAATCAAGAGTTTTCTTTGTTGCAATTTTTTTGTCTGTTTTCTATTTTCTAATTGTTTCTTAACCTTTTTTTACTTTTCAAATACTTAAAATAACTTAGTTTTGTACACGTTTGCATATTTATAAAACTAAAATGAAGCGCTTACACTGGTACGTTATAAAATCTTTCCTGGGGCCATTTTTTATGACCTTCTTTATTGTGGTATTTGTACTGCTCATGCAGTTTCTTTGGAAATATGTGGATGATTTAGTTGGTAAAGGTCTCGATTTCAAAGTGCTGGGAGAGATGCTTTTTTATGCATCTTTTGGACTTTTACCTTTTGCTTTTCCGCTTGCTATGTTATTGGCTTCCATAATGACATTTGGTTCGTTAGGTGAAAATTACGAGTTGGTTGCCATGAAATCTTCAGGTATTTCTCTTTTTCGAATAATGAAGCCGTTAATTATTATTGCCATAACTGTAACATTAATAGCATTTTATTTTGCGAATAATGTATTGCCATATACCAATTTAAAGTTTACTGCACTAATGATTAGTGTAAAACAGCAACGTCCGGAATTGGTTCTTCAGCAGGGTGTTTTTACAAACGAAATGGACGGGTACAATATTAAAGTCGGCAGAAAAGATAGTAAAACCAATATGTTATACGACTTGCTAATTTACGATCACACCAGAAGCCAGTCGAACGAAAGTGTAACGGTTGCCGACTCGGGTTATTTGCAAATTACTGAAGATAAAAAGTTTATGGTTTTAGATTTGTACAGCGGTGTAAATTATTCTGAAGAAACTCCTAAAAATAGAAAAGACAGGCAGAAGTATCCTTTTCGTCGCGATAAATTTGAGGAACAAACCATTAGAGTTAGGGTGAAAAATTTTGATTTTAACCGAAAAGATGAAAAGGTGTACAGTAATTCGTATAGAATGCTAAATATTAGTCAGTTAGTATTAATGCGTGATACATTAAGCGATGAATATTATACGCGATTGCGAAATTATATGGTAAAAATAAATATCAATCCTACTTTGTCGAAAAGAACACTGGAATTAACTGAGACGCAAGATTCATTAAAAAGTAAAACCGAAATTATAGCCGATACCATTTTTAATTTTGATGATTATTTCAGCAATAAGGATAAATGGGTAAAAGCCGATATAGCTGAAGTAGCTTTAGAAAGAGCGAGAAGCAATGTCCAAAATTTGAACATGTATCAAGGACAATTGTATAACAGAAAGAAGAACCTAAACAAATATGAAATGGAAAGACACCGTAAATTTACTCTTTCTATTGCTGTACTTATTTTCTTTTTTATAGGCGCACCATTGGGAGCTATAATTAGGAAAGGAGGATTAGGTATGCCGGTTGTAGTTTCCATTTTGCTTTTTATTGCTTATTACATTGTGTCAATGACCGGAGAAAAATCGGCTCGGGAAGATGTGTGGCATATGTTTAATGGAATGTGGTTTTCGTCGTTTGTATTCTTCCCAATAGGTGTTTGGCTGTCGTATAAAGCAGGAACCGATTCGGCAATTATGACCGCAGAAACCTATATAAAGATTTTCAATAGAATAGGTTTGGGAAAGTTACTTGGCAAAAAGAGTAAAAAATGAATATTTTGCAAGTAACAAATAAAGTGCCTTTTCCTACCAAAGACGGTGGTGCTATAGCTTGTATGAATTTAACCCGTGGTTTTTCTCTTCTCGGAAACCGGGTTACCATTCTATCGATGAACACGGCGAAACACAATATTTCCTTGAATGAAATTCCTGAAACAGTTAAGGATTTGGCAAAATTTATATTGGAGGATGTTCCAGCAAATATTTTGGTAATTCCGGCAATTTGGAATCTTCTCTTTTCGCAAAAACCCTACAATGCTGTTCGTTTTATTTCTACTTCCTTTAAAACCAGGTTACAAACACTTTTAACTGAAAAACAATTTGATATAGTTCAATTGGAGGGATTATATGTGTGTCCGTATATTCCGGTAATTCGTAAATATTCCAAGGCAAAAATTGTTTATCGTGCCCACAATATAGAACACGAAATATGGGATAGAACGGCATTAAATTCGAAAGGAATTGTAAAATGGTATTTAAAAATATTGGCGAAACGAATAAAAATTTTTGAAACAGGATTATTAAATAAATACGATTTAATTGTTCCGATAACGAAGCGGGATGGAACAATTTTAAATAATTTGGGAAATACAAAACCATGTCATGTTTCGCAAACTGGAATAGATTCGTCGGTGCTAATTCCAAATGCAAAAAACTTGGAACACCCGTCACTTTTTCATATCGGATCGTTGGAATGGACTCCAAACCAAGAAGGACTCGTTTGGTTTTTGGATAATTGTTGGTTAGATATTCATGCTAAATATCCCGATTTAGAGTTTTATATTGCCGGTAGAAATGCACCAATTTGGCTGCAAAAAAAATTGGCTGCTCCGAATGTTGTTTTTAAAGGAGAAGTAACTGATGCTTACGAATTTATGAATTCAAAATCGATAATGGTTGTACCTTTGCATTCGGGTAGCGGGATGCGAATTAAAATTATAGAAGGAATGGCACTTGGGAAACCAATTGTAACTACACCTGTTGGTACAGAAGGTATTTTAACCACAACAGGTAAAAATATTATTGTTGCAGAAAATGCCACTGATTTTAAGCAGGCAATTTATGAATTAATAGAAAAACGTGAATATTTCGATAATATTAGCAAAAATGCAATTGAGTTCATTCATAAAAAATTTGATAATTTAGCTTCTGCCGGTGCACTGATTGAGTTTTATAAAAAACATATTGAATGACTTCGATTGTATTATTTTGGTTTCTTCTTTTTATCCTGTTTTATACTTATTTGGGATATGCGCTGGTTCTTTATATTTTGTTGAAATTAAAGTATGTGTTTTTCCCAAATCGATTTTTAGAAACCGATGATTTATACGAACCCAATGTTTGTTTATTTGTTACCGCTTTTAACGAAAAAGACTATGTTCGCCAGAAAGTTGAAAATTCGTTCTCGTTAGACTATCCAAAAGAAAAAATACAATATGTTTGGCTTACCGATGGCTCGGATGATGGAACGCCTGATTTGTTGAGAAAATACGAAAAACTCGAAGTTTATCACCAAAACGAAAGGCGCGGAAAGATGCATGCCATGAACCGGGGAATGAAATTTGTTAAGGCGCCCTTTGTTATTTTTTCCGACACGAATACTATTTTAGGTAAAGATTCGATTCGCGAGATAGTTGCAAAGTTTAGCAACCAAAAAACGGGTTGCGTAGCAGGCGAAAAAAGAATTATTGAAAAAGATTCCGAATCGGCTGCAGGAGCTGGTGAGGGTTTGTATTGGAGGTTGGAATCGTGGATTAAAAATATGGACGCTGAATTTAATTCTGCAGTGGGTGCCGTTGGTGAATTATTTGCAATTCGGACTGAACTTTTTGAAGATGTGGAAACGGATACGCTTTTAGACGATTTTATTATTTCGTTGCGAATTGCACAAAAAGGTTATCACATTGCGTACACACCAAATGCTTTTGCCGAAGAAACCGCATCGTTAAATGTAAAAGAGGAATTAAAACGAAAAATTAGAATTGCAGCAGGTGGTATTCAAACTATTTTTAGGTTGAAATCCTTGCTAAATCCATTTAAATTCGGTGTGCTTACTTGGCAATATTTTTCGCATAAAGTACTTCGTTGGACGCTTGCACCCGTCTCATTATTCTTAGTGTTGGTCGTAAATTTCATCATTATTCTTTCCAATGGAAATTGGGAGTTGACAAATTTTTACGTTCTGTTTTTTTACACCCAATTATTCTGTTATTTACTGGCAATTGTTGGTTGGTATTTCGAAAACAAAAAAATAAGATTAAAAATTCTATTTGTACCCTATTATTTTGTTTCTATAAATTATGCTTCGATTCGCGGTATCTTACGTTTTTTCAAAGGTAAACAAACTGTTAATTGGGAGAAATCGAAGCGTGCTTAGCAGAGTTTAAATCATATTCATCTCAATTATTTGTTGTATTTTTACAGCCTATTTTAAAACGGTTTTTGCATGACTGAAATTAAGTTGAATACCATTCCCGAAGCAATCGCAGCCATTAAAAAAGGCGAGATGGTTATTGTGGTTGACGATGAGGACAGAGAGAATGAAGGGGATTTTATTGTTGCTTCTGAAATGGTAACTCCTGAGATAATAAATTTTATGGCCATTCATGGGCGTGGTTTAATTTGTGTGGCTTTAACAGAAAAGCGTTGTCAGGAGTTAGACCTTAATTTGATGGTTGGTAAAAATACTTCCTCAAACGAAACGCAGTTTACGGTTTCGGTTGATGCAATTCACCCGGAAGTAACAACAGGAATTTCGGCAAAAGACAGGGCGGTTACCATTCAAATGTTAGTTGAAAATAATACAAGACCTGAGCAATTAGGGCGACCCGGTCATATTTTCCCATTAAAAGCAAAAAACAGAGGGGTTCTCAGACGAAGTGGTCATACAGAAGCCGCCGTTGATTTAGCTCGCCTCGCGGGTTTAAAACCATCCGGTGTTTTGGTGGAAATAATGAATGATGATGGAACAATGGCCAGGCTTCCCGAACTTTCAAAAATTGCTGAAAAGTTCAATCTCAAATTAATTACGATCAAAGATTTAATTTCTTTTCTTTTTCAAAGCGAAAGTTTAATTGAACGTGGAGAAGAGGTAATGTTGCCCACACAGTTCGGAGATTTTAAGATTGTTCCTTTTAAACAAAAGTCGAATGGAGCCGAGCATGTGGCTTTAATTAAGGGAAACTGGGAACCAAACGAACCAATTTGTACTCGGGTACATTCGTCTTGCATGACCGGAGATATATTTGGATCGTTACGTTGCGAATGTGGCGATCAATTACACGAGTCGATGAGAATGATTGAGAAAGCCGGGAAAGGTGTAATTGTTTATATGATGCAAGAAGGACGTGGAATCGGATTGCTCAATAAAATTGCTGCTTATAAATTGCAGGATGAAGGATTAGACACGGTTGATGCCAACTTACATTTAGGATTTAAAGCCGACGAGCGCGATTATGGAGTTGGTGCACAGATTTTGAGTAATCTTGGCGTTACAAAAATGAAATTGTTAACCAATAATCCGGTCAAAAGGGTTGGTCTGGAAGGATATGGTTTAGAAGTTACGGAAATCATATCAATAGAAATTGCACCCAACGAACACAATCAAAGATACATGAAAACCAAGCGCGACAGAATGGGGCATCATTTAAAAGATTTTAATTACGATAAATAAGATTATTGGCAAACCGCTTAATTTTATTATTAGCTCGTGTTATAATAATTATATTTGAAGTATAATTTAACTGAATAACATGAAAATTACTGCTTTAATTTACTTCTTTTTGTTGATTTTTATTTCGAATAGTTTTTCGCAAGACTGGCCAGATTGGCGCGGAGTAAACCGCAATGGTGTTTGGAATGAAACCGGAATTATAGAGAAATTTAATTCTGAAGTAATAGATATTAAATGGTCGGTTGAAATTGGTTCAGGTTATTCCGGGCCAACTGTTTCGAAAGGGAAAGTGTATCTCACGGATTTAAAAACAGAACCGTCACAAACCGAGGGTGCGCTCTGTTTCAATGAAAAAACAGGTGAGAAAATTTGGGAATTTCGTTATGATTGTCCGTATGAAGGAGTTGGTTATCCGGCTGGTCCGCGAGCTTCTGTTGTAATTAATAATGGCAAAGCATATTCGTTGGGTACAATGGGAGATCTGTTTTGTTTCGATGCTGAAAACGGGAAAGTACTTTGGCAAAAAGATTTAAATAAGGAGTATGAAATAAATATGCCTACCTGGGGAATTGCATCCACTCCTTTAATAGTAAACGAGAAAATTATTGTTCATGTAAGCGGAAGCGAAAATTCCGGTATTGTTGCGTTCAATAAGAATTCGGGGGAAGAAATTTGGCGAAATCTCGATGATCGGGCTGGTTATTCAGCACCAATTCTTATCAAAAAAACAGACAAAAGTGTGATTGTGAATTGGACGGAACACAGTTTGTCAGGATTAAATCCGGAAACAGGTAGAATTTATTGGCGATTTCCCTGGAAAACGGGTTCGGGTATGAGTATTGCCACACCGGTTTTGTACAACGACCACATTTTTGTGAGTGCTTTTTACAGCGGTTCGTTGCTAATAAAATTAGGTAACGATTATACTACTGCAGAAAAAGTTTGGCAGCGCAGTGGCGAAAGCGAACGAAAAACAGACGCGTTGCATTGTGTAATGAATACCCCGGTTATTATTGACGATTTTATTTATGGAGTTGATAGTTACGGTGAATTGCGTTGTTTAGAATTTGCAACCGGTAATCGGATTTGGGAAGACCAAACGGCAGTGAAAAGAAACCGTTGGGCAAACATTCATTTTGTTCAAAATAAAGACAAAATTTGGATGTTTAATGAACAAGGCGAATTGATTATCTCGAAACTTTCTAACGAGGGATTTGACGAAATTAGCCGTGCAAAACTAATTGAACCGTCTAAGAAACAACATCCGAGAGGAGTAGTTTGGACTCATCCAACCTTTGCCAATAAACATGTTTTTGTTCGAAACGACAATAAACTTGTTTGTGCTGATTTATCAAAAAAATAACAAAAGAAACACGAACTCTTTCTCCCCTGTTTTCAGGGGAGATGCCCGAAGGGCAGAGGGGTAATACTAACACAAAATGAAATCTAACTTAAAACTACTAATCTTTGCAACCCTGATTATTTTTAGTTGCACACAAAAACCTACTAATCCTAACATTATTCTAATTATGTGCGACGACCTTGGCTGGGGCGACACGGGATTTAATGGAAATGAAATTATACAAACTCCCAATCTCGATTTTCTGGCAGGAAAAGGAATTACTTTTAGTCGTTTTTATTCTGCATCTGCAGTTTGCTCTCCAACACGTGGAAGTTGTTTGACTGGAAGAAATCCATATCGATATGGCATTCCAACTGCAAATGCCGGACACATGAAAAAAGAGGAAATAACTTTGCCTGAACTGTTAAAAGATCAAGGTTACGAAACAGGGCATTTTGGTAAATGGCATCTCGGAACTTTAACCACAAAAGTAAAAGATGCGAACCGTGGAAAACCGGGCGATTCAACACATTATAGTATTCCTTCAATGCACGGTTATAATACTTATTTTGTTACCGAGTCGAAAATACCAACCTACGATCCAATGTGGAAACCAAAAAAGTTTGACATTGAAAAAGGCGAAGGTTTAAGATATGGTTGGAAAGCAGTTCAAAATAAAAATGATGCAGAAAAGTACGGTACACATTATTGGAATGGAGTTGAAACTGCCGAGACGGAAAATATGGAGGGTGACAATTCGAAAGTAGTAATGGATCGGGTGATTCCATTTATTGAAAATTCAGTCGAAAATAATAATCCTTTCTTTTCTGTGGTTTGGTTTCAAACACCACATTTACCGGTTGTTGCTAACGAAGAAATGATGGCAGAATACAGTAATTATTCACATGTAGAACAAATTTATTACGCAACAATTTCCGGAATGGACAAACAAGTTGGACGACTTTGGGAAAAGCTTATCGAGCTGGGTGAAGCAGAAAATACAATGATTTGGTTTTGCAGCGATAACGGTCCGGAAAGAGATACTCCGGGTAGTGCAGATCCTTTTCGCGAAAGAAAACGATCGCTTTACGAAGGTGGAGTTCGGGTGCCGGCTTTTTGTGTTTGGCCAAATAAGATTGCTGCCAATCAAAAAACAGATTTTCCCGCTTTTACCAGCGATTATTTGCCAACCATAACAGAAATTCTTAATATTAATTATCCCGACAATAGGCCGATTGATGGAGTTAGCCTTACAAATTTATTAAACGGAGAATCTGTTGATCGGGAAAAACCAATGGGATTTCAATATGGCGGAAAGATGTCGTGGGTTACACAAAAATACAAATTGATTAGTACTGATAAGGGAGAAACTTTTGAATTGTATAATCTAATAAATGACAAAGAGGAAACGAATAACCTGGCCGCTTTAAATACTGACTTAGTTAATCAAATGAAATCGGAATTATTTAACTGGATAGAATCTTGTAAATTATCATCGAAAGGTGCAGATTACAAATAACCGTTAGTTTTTTATAAATTATATAGTCGAAAAAAAAGGATGAGTTTCTTTTCAACAAAAGAAATCCATCCTTTTTAAATCTATTATTAAAATTTAATCTACCAATCTTTTGGCCAATCGGAAAGGCCTTTAAAAAACTGTAGATCTTTATAATGTGGTTTTGTAAGATTTTCAATAGCTAACATTTCATCTTCAGTTAAAGGAGAGAAATTTTTAGCAATCTGTACATTTTCTTCTAACTCTTCAAGCTTATCAATTCCAACAATTGCAGTACTAATTGGGAAAGTAAATACATATTCCAAAGCTTGTTTCATTGTAATAATTCCGCCCTTTGAAAAAATTCTGTCGCGAGCAGGAATTTTCATGGCAACAATTCCTACATTTTTTTCTACGGCAGTAGGTAATAATTTTTCAACTACCGGATCGTGATGTTTATCCGCCGCATTTATGGCAGTTAATATCGTATCGAAAGGGAATCTTTCAATTAAGATTCGTAATTGATCTGGTGATTCATGACCTGTAACTCCAAGAAAACGAACCACTCCTTCATCTTTTGCTTTCTGCATGGCTTTTAAAACGCCATCGTTGGTAAATATTTTATCAATATCTTCCTTTTCTTTACTTTTTACATTATGAATTTGCCAAAGGTCAATTTTATCGGTTTGCAGATTTTTTAAAGATTTTTCCAAATGCCTCATCGCTCCATCGTACGTTCTATCGTGAGTTTTTGTAGCAATAAAAGTCTCCTTTCTTCTTGTTTTTAATACCTGCCCAACGTATCGTTCACTTGTTCCCTGAAGTGGAAGTTGATCTTCACCGTCTTTTGCCCGGCCGTAATAAGCCGAAGTGTCGATGTAATTTACACCAAGATCTAATGCGCGGTTTATTATAGCAAGTGCATCTTTTTCTCTACCTGGAATTTCAACAGTACCCTGCGCACCCAAACTGAACAAACCAATGTTATAACCTGTTTTTCCAAATTTACGCGTCGGCATTGCACCTTTAGCCAGAGAATTTATCATTGCTGTAACAGAGCTGGATCCACTATAAAATCCGGCTGCTACCGAAAGACCAATCATCTTTTTTATAAATTTTCTTCTGGAATCAATTGTGTAATTTTTCATAATGTTCTAAATTATTTACGCATTAAAACTAATCATTGTATCTGAATATTAAAAATACTTATTGGATGACTATTTTTAAACTCAAAAAAAGTCTGAAAATAGATTCTAAAAAATCATATAAAATTAATTATCGATTTAATATTGGAATTGATTAAATTGCAGAAATTGAATCGAAAAACATATTTGCTGTACAAACTAAAACCACTTAAAATCTAATAAAATGAAGTTTAAGGAACTCGGAATTAAATTTTTCATCATTGTATTGGTCGCGTCCGGATTGTTTTCTTGCAGCCAATTTCAACAATCAGAACAATATTCAAAACCAAACATTATTTACATTTTAGCCGATGATTTGGGCTATTCAGAAGTAGGATGTTATGGTCAAGAAAAAATAGAGACACCAAATATTGATGCCCTTGCAACAAACGGAATGCTTTTTACACAACATTATGCGGGAGCGCCAGTATGTGCTCCATCCCGTTGCGTTCTTCTAACCGGAAAACATTTAGGTCATGCACAAATTCGTGGAAACGATGAATGGGCTTCAAGAGGCGATGTGTGGGATTTTGAAGCAATGGCAAATGACCCTAATTTGGAAGGACAGCGACCTTTAAAACCTGATACAAAAACCATTGGCAGAATGTTGCAGAGTGCTGGATATAAAACCGGAATTGTAGGCAAGTGGGGACTCGGTGCGCCACTAACCGAAGGTATTCCTAACAAACAGGGTTTCGATTTTTTTTACGGTTATAATTGCCAGCGCCAGGCACATACATTTTTTCCGGTTCATCTTTGGAAAGACACAACAAAAGTGTTGCTGAATAATAAAATGGTACCTCCTCGAACAAAGCTTCCGAAAGATGCGGATTTATATAATCCGGAATCGTATGCCGATTTTTGGCTAACAGATTACTCATCGGATTTGATGCAAAAAGAAGTAATTAATTTTATACATGAAAATAAAGAACAACCTTTTTTTATGTATTATGCCAATCCAATTCCTCACAATCCCTTGCAAGCACCAAGAAACTGGGTTGCACATTATGTTGAAAAATTTGGCAACGAAGATCCTTACGATGGTAGCCGTGGTTATTTTCCGCATCGTTTTCCACATGCGTGTTATGCTGCAATGGTTTCGTATTTCGATGCTCAAGTGGGAGAAATTGTAGCAAACTTAAAAGAATTGGGATTGTACGAAAACACAATAATAATGTTTAGCAGCGACAATGGTCCTACATACAGTGGTGGTGCAGATTCGCCTTGGTTCGATAGTGCAAAACCGTTTAAAAGCGAGCGTGGATGGGGAAAAGGAAATGTTACAGAAGGAGGAATTCGTGTGCCAATGATTGCCCAGTGGCCGGGAAAAATTGAAGCTGGTTCAAAGACAAATCATATCTCGGCATTTTACGATGTGTTACCGACTGTTTGCGATTTGGCACAAATTGAAGCTCCCGAAGATATCGACGGGAAAAGTTTTCTTCCCACACTTTTGGGGAATAAAAATCAGGATGAACATGAGTTTTTATACTGGGAGTTTCCTGCTTCGGGAGGTCAGCAAGCTGTTAGAATGGGAAAATGGAAAGGAATTCGTAAAAATATATTCAAAGACAGTCTTCGGGTTCAGTTATATAATTTAGAGGAAGACATTCAGGAATTAAATGATGTTTCATTGGAAAATCCTGAAGTGGTTCAAAAGATCGAATCTATATTTAAGCAGGAACATACTACCGCCGAAATAGAACGTTTTAAAATTAAACAACTGGGAGATTTGTAAACAATTTAATAAGATTTATTTTGTGAGAATACTTCTCGAAAAAGTTAGTGTGATTATTATTTTATTGAAATAATGTTCATTATTATTTATGAATAACTTTACCTCGGTTTAGTGTTTTTATACAGGTTTGTTTCATTCAATTATTTTTGCAGATTCCTTTATTCCCATAGCAAATAGCATTTGCTAAAGTGCCATTCTCAAGCACAATCGTACTTTTATGGTTTAAAAAAAGAAGTAACTCTCTAATATTTAGTTAATTGGTTTTTTTGTTTTTATTGTCGTAACTTGATATAGGATTAAGTCATCTTAATCTCTCATAAAATAAATTTAATTCAATAGAATAGATTTAGCGGCATTAAATCTTTTAATATTTAAACTAAAAAACTATGAAACAATTTACTTTTTTGAAAGGATTTCTGGCAATTTTTATAATTGTTGGAATTGGAATTGTGGGGCAGGCACAGATACCAAAAACTCCCACGGTTCAAATGCTCTTGACCGATGGATTGGGAAGCCCTGTTCCAGATGGTTCGTACAACATTACTGTTTCTTTATACAATGTTTTGACAGGTGGGACAGTACTTTGGACAGAAGCACAAAACATTGCTGTTTCTGATGGATTGGCAAATATTATTTTAGGAACTGTAACTCCTTTAAATTTGGCATTTGACCAACAATACTATGTTGGATTATCAATAAGTGGGGGAGCAGAATTAACTCCACGACTGACAATGAATCCCGCAATAAATAGTTTGGCTGCACGCGCTGTTTATGGTTCAACGAATGTTTTTCCTGATGACGGTGATGTTGGAATTGGCATCCTAACACCACTTGCCAAGTTAGATATTGAAGGTAAACTTAGGATAGCAGACGTTCCGAATGTGGATACCTTTTTAAGTGTTTTGGTGCACGATTCGTTAAATAATCAGATTGTCCAATCAATTCGCCTCGATTCTTTGGTTCATGTTTTAAACAAAGTAAGTTGGCAGTTTCCATGGATATGGCCAGGACCGGGTGGATTGCCTGGGCGATGGGACCGATGGGACCGGCTGGGCCAATTGGGCCTCGAGGACCTGCTGGAGCACCTGGATTGGATGGAATAGATGGTTTGAACGGACTTGTTGGATTGGATGGTGCTGATGGATTGGATGGTCTTGACGGATTAGATGGTGTAGATGGAATAGATGGAATAGATGGAATAGATGGTGAGATAGGTGCACCAGGTTTAGATTTTACTGTTCGCGATTCGGATGGAAATGTTGTGTTTTGGGTGGATGCCGAAACAGGTGAATCCTATCATATGGGTTTTGAATGGTTTGAGGGTGGATTAAGAGTTGCAGATGATCTTACGGGTGCCGGAGTTGAGATAGTTCCGAGTGGAACAATCACCATTTACGATGAAGATGGAAACCCGGTAACTATTTTTTATCCTGATGGAACATCATGGCACAGTGGTATGGAAACATTCGAAGGTGGCATTACAATTCCTACTGAAGGTGGCGGAAAAATTGTTATTGATGCAAACGGAGTTACCGTTTATGATGCTGATGGATTTCCGGTTACAGTATTTTATCCCGATGGAACATCGTGGCATAGTGGAATGGAAACATTTGAAGGAGGTATTACTATTCCTACTGAAGATGGCGGAAAAATTGTTATAGACGCAAACGGAGTTACCGTTTACGATTCCGACGGATTCCCCGTTACCATTTTTTATCCTGATGGAACATCATGGCACAGTGGTATGGAAACTTATGAAGGCGGAATTACAGTTACTAGTGGCGATTCAGATGCAGGGAGCGTTGTTATAAAACCTGATGGAACCGTTGTAATTAGCAACTCGGATGGAATTCCGGTAACCATTTTTTCTCCGGATGGGACTTCCTGGCATAGCGGGTTAGAAACATACGCAGGAGGTATAGAAATCCCACTTGAAGGTGGTGGGAAAGTTGTAATTGATTCAAATGGAATTACTATTTATGACGCTGAAGGATATCCGGTAACTTCATTCAATCCGGATGGAACTTCAGACCATACTGGAGTGGAGTATTTTGGAGGTGGTATTTGGGTTGGATCCGGAGATGATTTAGGAGGTGTATCAATTGGTTCTGATGGTTCTATTATAATTTATGGACCAGATGGAAGTTCGGTTACTACTTTTGATCCTGATGGTTCATCATGGCACAGTGGACTGGAAACTTATGATGCTGGTCTTGAAATACCGACAGCAGATGGTGGTTTAATTAGAATTACTCCTGAAGGTGGAATTGAAATTCTTGGGGCAGATGGTTTGCCGGTTCATCATCAGGCGCCAAATGGCGATTCATATCATGCTGGAGTAGAGGTGTTTGCAGGAGGAATTGTTGCACATGAT
>Ga0307989_1001253_pt1 | contig 14087 bp, 8 predicted proteins | sample EllFjometagen185_FD_203164 | JGI IMG/M metagenome (GOLD analysis project Ga0307989, IMG submission 203164) | Marine microbial communities from Ellis Fjord, Antarctic Ocean - #185 | ecosystem: Environmental > Aquatic > Marine > Unclassified | place: Southern Ocean | collected 2014-10-08
ATATTATTAAACTCTTTTGTATCTTTTTCCAAATCATACAACATACTATAATCAGTATTTACTTTGTCTTTTCGCCATTCTGTGTATCTGTATTTTGACGTTCTTATTCCATAGCCTCGCGGACTTCCCATTGTAAATTCAAACTCTTTCCCCGGAGTTTTTACATTGTTTAATTGAGGTTTTAAACTTAAACCCGAGAGTTGGTGAGGTGCTTTAATTCCAGCAAGTTCGCAAAGTGTTGGATAAATATCAATTAATCCGGTAAGGTTATTACACTTCTTGCCTTTTTCATTTTGGCGGGGATCATAAACTATTAAAGGAACTCTGCAAGCTTCTTCAAACATCGAAGATTTGTGCCAGTGACCGTGTTCTCCCAAATGAAATCCCTGGTCGCCACAAAACACGATAATCGTGTTATCGGCCATTCCTTCATTTTCCAATTCCTGTATTAATTTGCCAGCCAAATCGTCAACAAAATGGATGGCTGCATAATATGCGTGTGCATAATTTATAGCATGTATATCTGGTATGTAGTTAAATCCCGAATCTTTCAAATGCCAATTTATTTCAGGAATATCATTGCGATCGTTATCAGGAACATAAGGAATCCGGAATTTAGAAATATCGATTGCATCCCAATGTTTTTCAGGAACAATCATTGGCGGATGCGGACGATAAATTCCATAAGCCAAAAAGAGTGGTTTTCCTGTTTTTTGAGGATTGTTTTCTCTCATAAGTTGAATAGCATTGTATAAACCTTGTCCATCAGCCATTTCTGAATCTTCTATTTCAGGATTATCATAAACCACCCGAACGCCGGTTCCCCTTGTATTTCCAACGTGAGTTGCTTTTTTCCAAACCTTTATATCTGCATCGTAACCGGTATTATTTAGAGCAACATCCCAAGCCAAAGTATCATCGGTTCCCGGGCCTCCTATTCCACCTGGAATTCCCATATGAAAAATCTTTCCAACGCGTGCCGTGAAATATCCATTTTCACGAAATAATCTGGGAAGTGTAGTCACACCCGGAAGATGTTCGTTGAAACTTCCTGCTGCATTCGATGTATATCCACTTTCGAATGGATAAAGCCCGGAAAGCAGCGATGCCCGACTTGGACCACAAGTTGGGTATTGGCAGAAATTATTTGTAAAAACAACTCCCTTATCAGCCAATCTATCAAGGTTTGGAGTTATAGCAACTGAATCTCCGTAACACGCTAATCTGTCTGCCAAATCATCTGCAATAATGAACAAAACATTTGGAGGTTGTTTTACTTTGCGTTCCGATTTGCATCCCACAAGAAAAATTATCAGAACTATTAATGAAACTATTTTTCCCATATAGCAATTACTTTTTTAAGCTCCTGTAAATAATTTGTATCTCCTTCAACAAAAACCTTATTTCCAACTTTTCTTATATCGTTCTCATTCGTTGAATTGTAACGAATTGGAGGATTATCTTCGGTACAGAATAGATAATTATTTTTCACCAGATTAGTTGTTGCTTTATGAAAACGGAGCGGCGATTTAGCAATGTTATAAATGAGATTATTTGCCACTACGACATCGGTAATTCCCTCGTCGAGAAACATACCGTTACTTTCAGCGCGTCCGGCATTTACCTTTACATCGTGAATGTGATTGTTCACCAACTTGCTACCCGGCTGCAAACCCAACATGTAAATTCCGCCACCGTCGCTTAAAATTTTTAAAATGTGATGAATATGGTTTCCATCAACCACATTTTCTCTACAAGGTGTTTCTGCCGGACTCCACTCCCAGCCTATTGAAATTCCGGAATAAGGCAAATCGAATATCTCATTATTTTTAATAGTAGTTTTGGCTGTAAAACCACACCAAATTCCAATGGCGCCATAAAACTGTTCTCCACATTTTTCAATCTCACAATTTTCGACTGTATTCCCCAACGCAACTTGCTCCGGCGCTTTTTTCCACCACACTTTACCATCAATAAAACGGTCACGCCCCTCGCCAATCATAATTCCATTTGCCGAAATATCAGTAAAATGAGAATTACTTACAGAACAAAATTTACTGCCCCTTGAAAACCATAAAGCACTGGTTCCTAAATTTTCAAAACTACAATTATGAAACGTGCAGTTTTCCGCCCACTCCAGTTTAATAGTTGCCGGAATTTCCTTCCAACCATTTTCAGGACGTGCATCGAAATTACACGCCTGAACCCCGCAATAACCCATCTCCGGAATCGGCCATGAACAATGTTGAAAAGTAATACCATCGAAATGAATATTCTGAATTGGCTTATTTTCACTTCCTGTTAGTTGAATTAAACTCTCAGCGAAGGGAACAACAATTTTAGCTTGCTCAGGATTAATATTTTCAGGCAATTTCAGATACACTTTTTTTGTGCTCGAATCTAAATACCATTCATATTCAGCATCTAAAAATTTAATTGCATTTTCAAGAAAATAACGAGGATTTATTTCCCAGTTGTCAATATTAAAGAATGCAGGATTTTTTGCACCAATTGAATCTACCGTCGTCAATTTATTTATTCTTGAATTAATTTCTTTTACTCCAATACGCGAAATCGACCAATCGTGAAGCAAAACTAATTCTACTCCATCTGTATTTTCAGGAATTGGGAAATCACCTTTCGCAAAGAAAAAATTTGTACGTCGGTCTTTCCCCACTTTTTCAACTTTCAAATAATCATCATTCGGATACCTTGCACGAACCGCTCTTTTCCCATCGATAAATAACTCGCGAGGATTCCAATTTTCATATTCAGGCAATTGAGCGTGCCAAATTCCATTGCTATTTTTCTTCCAGTTCTTTAAAACTTTACCGCCCGATATTTTTGGATTTACACCACTCAAAGCTTTAATTTCAAGCTTACAATTTTTTCCAAACCAAGCAGTTTCAAAAATTATGGGACTCTCAATTTCATAAAAACCACTAGCCATCCAAATGGTATATTCTGCTATATCATTCTCTTGAATAGAATTCTGAACCGCAATTTTTGCCTGTTCCAAAGTAGCAAATGGTTTTTCTTTTGTTCCCGGGTTTTTATTGTTTCCTGCAGTTGAAACATAAAATTCGTTTGCATACAACGAAACAGCCATAATGCTTAGAAATAGAACAATAACAATTTTTTGAATAAAAAAATTTGAGTTCGATATAGATGAGTTCATAACAATGAATTTAAATCTAAAAATACTTGAAAATACCGGATTATAAAAACAATTAAACAATTCGAATTTTAAATCGTTTACCTAATAAATTTAGAATGATTGGTTTTATCAATAAATATGTTCAAAGAAAAAATAGAATTGACTATTCCCAATAATATATCTGCAAAAGAAGCCCTCGATGATTATTACATTGCTTTTTTAAGCCGCCAACTTAGTATTTTAGGACGGCGTGAAGTACACAACGGACGTGCCCATTTTGGTATTTTTGGTGAAGGAAAAGAAGTCGCACAAGTGGCTTATGCAAAAACATTCGAAAAAGGTGATTGGCGTTCAGGATACTATCGCGACCAAACTTTTATGCTCGCACTAGGATTATTGCAACCCGAGGAGTTTTTCTCCATGATTTATGGCGATACCAACGAAGAAACAAATCCATCGACTGCCGGACGTAATTTTAACAATCATTTCAGTACAGCGAATATTAACGAAAAAGGAGAAATTAAAGACCTTGCTGAAAAATATAATTCAGCTTCCGATATTTCTCCAACAGCTGGACAAATGCCACGATTACTGGGTTTGGCGCAGGCTTCTAAAATTGTAAGACAAAGACCTGATTTAAAGGATAAATTGAAGAATAACGTTACAGGAAATGAGGTTGCATTTGGAAGCATTGGAGACGCAAGTACATCGGAAGGAATATTTTTTGAAACCATAAATGCAGCTGGCGTAATGCAGGTTCCACTGGCAGTTGCAATTTACGACGATGGATTTGGAATTAGCGTACCCATTGAATTACAAACTACAAAATCAAGTATTTCGGAAGCGTTAAAAGGATTTCAAAAAGAAAAAGGTACAAACGGTATTTCCATTCATAAATGCCAAGGTTGGGATTATACGGAATTGGTTAAAACTTTTCGAAACGGAATTTCGCATTGTCGAAAAACGCAAACTCCCACAGTATTCCACATTTACGAAGTAACACAACCGCAAGGCCATTCTACATCGGGTTCGCACGAACGTTACAAAACCAAAAAACGTTTGGCGTGGGAAGAGGAGTTTGATGGAATAAACCAAATGAGGAAATGGCTTTTGGAAAATGGAATTGCTGATGAAGAAATGCTAAAGCAAATTGAAAAAAGCACAAAGAAAAGAGCCAAAGAAGCACGCGAAAAAGCATGGAATAATTATTCAAACGGCTATTTAAAAGAACGGAAAGAATTAAAAGATGTACTTCGTAAGATTGACATAAAAACCGATTTACAAAGCGACCGACGATTTGAACGGGTAACGCAAAAAATATTCCCAACAAGACGCTCTCATTTAAGTTTTGCAAAACGATTAAACCTTGAAATTCATTTAAACCCTGAATTACAAAAAGAAAGAAGCAAATTAAAAGATTGGATAAAAAGATTTGAAGAAAGAACTGCCGGATTTTACAATGGAGAATTGTACAGAACCGGTTCTGATTCAGCTGTAAAAATCAAAAGTGTTCCGGTAAAATACGACGAAAATTCAATTGAAGTTAATGGCTCTGTAATCATTAATAAAAACTTCGATGTTCTTTTTGATAAATATCCAAACCTGGTAACATTTGGCGAAGATACCGGCAAATTGGGTGATGTAAACCAGGGTATGAAAGGGATGCAAAAAAAGTACGGCGTCGAACGGGTTTCGGATACCGGAATTCGGGAAGCAACGATTATTGGTCAGGGAATTGGTTTGGCCATGCGTGGATTCCGCCCAATTGCAGAAATTCAATACCTCGATTACCTTATTTATGCACAGTCGCAATTAAGCGACGATTTGGCAACGCTTCAATACCGAACAAAAGGGAAACAGGCTGCACCGCTGATTATACGAACGCGCGGTCATCAATTACAGGGAATCTGGCATGCAGGCTCGCCAATACAAATGTTGTTGGGATCAATGCGTGGAATCTATTTGTGCGTTCCCAGAAACATGACACAGGCAGCAGGTTTTTATAATACATTATTAGAAGCAAACGACCCGGCAATGGTAATTGAACCTTTAAAAGGATATAATGTAAAAGAGAAACTCCCTGCAAATCATGGCGAATACAGAGTTCCGCTTGGCGTTCCGGAAATTATGCGCGAAGGAACAGATATTACAATTGTTACTTACGCATGGAATGTACACCATGCAGTTAAAGCTGCTAAATTACTCCATGATTTTAAAGGAATTTCTGCCGAAGTTATTGACGTTCAAACTTTATTGCCTTTCGATGTAAATCATATTATTCTGGAATCGGTTAAAAAAACCAATAAAGTAATTTTTGTTGATGAAGATGTTCCCGGCGGAGCAACTGCGTATATGATGCAAAAAGTAATGGAAGAGCAAAAAGCATTCGATTATTTAGACACGGCACCCCGCACTCTTTCGGCAATGGAACACCGCCCAGCATACGGAATTGATGGCGAATATTTCTCGAAACCCAATGTTGAAAAACTTTTTAGAAATGTTTATGAAATGATGCGCGAAGTGGATAGAAAGAGGTTTCCTGAATTGTAAACTAATATCCATTAATTGAAGAATGCAACTCTTCCTTAAATTCTGTAATTTTAATGAATTGTTTAGACTTGATTCAATTTCTTCTTAATTAATTTTTGAGTAAATTTCACATATTTTTTTTACTTCCATTAATTGTTTTATTACGAGACTGTTTAGTATTTTTACTTGTTAAAAAGTATATTTTGAAAATATTATTATGGATGATAATAAAATAGATTTTCTGGAAAAAGCAAAAAGACTTGCTGCAAAGGCCGAAGACTTGATTGAAAAACAAATTGAAAAACTAAACAAAAGTGGTGTTGTCGATGAAATCTCCGACTATATTGATAAATCAGGAGATTTTGTCAAAGAAAAAATTGCCGATTTTAATAAAAGTGATATTCCCGATAAAGTAGATGATTTTGTTGAAAAAACAGAAAAAAAAGCCGGAGAGGTTATTGAGCAAGCACAGGTAGTTGGAGATAAAATATCGAAAAAAGTAGAAGATGTAATTGATAATATAAAAGGTAAATCAAACGCAAAACACAAAACTAACGATGATGGAAGGAATACTCCAAAACCAATTTAAACTGAATTATGAAACCTGAAAACCCGGAATATTAAATTTTATATTCTTCATCAGGTAACTTCCCTTAGAAACTGTAAGAAAATACTACTTCTTTGTCTTTGAAAAGAAAACGTCAAAGATAAGGCTTTCGAAGTCTTAATTATAGGAGTTTACTCTTAATGACTGGTAATTAAGATGATAGTAACGCAGTATTGGCATTTTCTCACAAAAATTACTTGTAATCAGCACCTGTCAAACTCGTCAAAACAGATTTCTGCCATTCGGTAAATTTACGATTCATGTTTTCAGCAATATCGGGATGAGAATCGGCGAGATTGTTTTTTTCCGCTCGATCGTTTTGAATATCGTATAATTCAAAACCCTTTTCATTTGGCGACTGTCCTTCAACAACCAATTTATAACGATCACCCATCATTGTACGTTCGCCACCAAAATCATTTTCAGAAATCGTTTCATATTTCAAATTCCGAAAAGTGCGCGTGTATTTTCCAGCCATTATTTTTGCCAAAGGTGTGGTTCCTTCCTGAAGCTGAGGATCGATGTACGGTTGAGCTGATTCGTCAAATGCTTTACCTGAATTAAAACTCCAGAAATATATCGGCTCCGTACGTTTTTGTTCCGGGTTTTTCAGATACGGAACCATGCTGATTCCATCGAGTGGCCTGTTAGGAAGTGTCTGATTTGTCAATTCAGCCAGGGTTGGCAGAATATCGCTCGTAACAAAATTGCTCTGAGTCACAGCTGCATTTCGAATAACTGCAGGCCATTCAATTATCCCGGGAACACGAACGCCGCCTTCATACATATTTCCTTTCTGTCCGCGTATTGTCATACCTGTTCTTGCCGCACTTGCCGGTGTTCCATTATCGCCACAATACATTAGCATGGTATTTTCATTCAAATTTTTTTCTTTAAGGAAAGTTCGTAAATCGCCGATGGCTCTGTCCATTGCTGTAATTTCTGCGTATCGTTCCTGTAAAACATCGCGAAGAGAACGTTCAACTCTGGTGCCAGTTTCGTTGGAAGTAAGATTTACTTTTTGCTCATTTAGTTCATCCGGCAAGTTTTCATAAAGAGCCAAATCTTCCGGTAAACCACTATAAGGTTCATGTGGCGAACCAAACCAAACTACAACTAAAAAGGGTTGGTTTTTTTCATTTACCTTCTGAATAAACTGGATAGCTTCATCGATAATAACTTTCGAACCTTCTCCTTCTATTTTCTGTGGTACTTCTCCATTTCGTGAAAGTACAGGGTTCATTTCAAAGAAATTATCGTGCGACAACCATTCATCAAAACCCATTGCACCGGGACTTGTGGGTGAGTCTTTTTTAACCGGACCAAGATGCCATTTTCCATAATGTGCACTGGCGTAACCGGCTTTACCCAAAATGTGGGCAATACTAATTTCTTCGGGTCGGATTGACCAGTTTGGTGAAAAAGTACCATAACGAACAGGATGCCGTCCGGTCATAAAACTACCCCGTGTTGGCGAGCAACTGGGGTGTGCCGAATAAAATCGGTCGAAACGTAATCCGTTGGCAGCCATTTCATCCAAAACAGGGGTTTTCACATAAGGATGATTATTGTAACCCACTTCATCCCAGCCGTGGTCATCTCCCATTAAAAGAATAATATTGGGTGGCGTATCTTTCGAAGCTTCGTTACTTTTATTTTTTGAATCGGAACATGAATTAAAAAGTCCAAGTGTGATAAGGACAATTCCCAGAGATAAAAGTTTTGTGGTTTTCATCGTTAATTTGCTTTTAAATTTTAAATCATTTGTAATCGACAACTGAATTTCCTTTCTCTAAGATCGGTAATAATTCATTAATAATATCAGGGTTTTCTTCAGCAATATTTATTGTTTCGTTTGGATCGTTTTTATGATCGTACAATTCAATTGCAGGTTCTTCTTTTCTAAAATATTTCATTATCCGATAATCTTCGGTTCTTACAGAAAATCCTTTACGCCAGTAACTATATGCGGTGTTTCGCCAATTTTCATCATTTGGATTCTCCATTAAAGTGGTCAAACTTTTACCACTAAGAGAATGTTCAACAGGCGTTCCACACAATTCCATTAAAGTAGGATAAATATCGGTAGTGCTTACAATTTTATTTATTGTTTTGCCTCCTGGGTTTTGAGGTAAACGAATCATAAAAGTACTTTTTAATGAACGTTCAAAAACGGTATGTTTTCCCCAAACCAGCTGGTCGCCCAAATGCCAGCCATGGTCGCCCCAAACCACAACAATTGTATTTTCGGCTAAACCAAGCTCATCCAGTTCATTCATTAATTTACCAATTTGAGCATCGATAAAACTTACACAAGCAAAATAGGCGTGGCGTGCTTTTCGGGCATAATCATCAGAAACAGCAGCTTCAAGCGAAGCTTTTTCCTCGCCCAATTTATACTGATTAAATTCGCCACTACCGTGTAAACTTGCTTTACTCGAATTTTCAGGAATTCCTGCAAAAGGTGCAATTGGTAACTCGCTTTCGTTATATAAATCCCAATATTTTTTTGGAGCAGTAAATGGCAAGTGAGGTTTAAAAAACCCCACACCAAGAAAGAAGGGCTGGTTTTTTTCTTTTAATTCTTTCAACTTTTTGATAGCCAGATTCGCTGTTAAACCATCGGGATATGCTTCATCAGAAACATCAGCCATTTCGTAAGGTTTTACATTCTTATCATGCGTGTGCCGGTTAGTTCCGTCGGCATAGCCAAAAAAAGCATTGTGCCCACTACCCCACTTTTCGTCGTCCATTAGCATTTCGTCCCAACTATATGGTAATTCCAGCTGGTCGCTTGGCTCATCTAAATAACCATAAACATAACCGTCGGGGTGATGCGTAATTTTACCAATTCCAACCGTAAAATATCCACTTCGTTTTAATTGATGTACGAAAGTTTCGGGCAATTCACCTTCAGGTTGAACTGAAAGCGTTTCTGCCGTAATACTGTTTCTGGTGTGAGCTACAGAAACCGGATTTTGCCCCGTTAACAACGCATGACGGGATGCACCGCAGGTTGGTACACTTACGTAGTGCCGGTTAAAAAGAAAACCCTGACCGGCTAGTTTATCCAGGTTTGGTGACTTAATGTGTTCGTTTCCGTAACAGCCTAATTCTGTTCGTAAATCATCAACAGCAATAAAAAGAATGTTGGGTTTTTGCTGGGTTTGTTCCTTTTTTATTTCACAAGAATAGAACGAAAAAAGAACAAATAGGATAAGAAAATGAGCTTTAATAATTTTCATTAAAAATTCGATTAATATTTATATTCCATAAACGTTTCCCACATTGCCATAATATTTTCCGGCGGAACTTCAGCCTGAATATTATGTACCGTATTAAAAACAAATCCACCTCCGGGAGCAAGTGCTTCTACATTTCTCTTTACATCGTCTTTAACTTGCTGAACTGTTCCGGAAGGTAAAACATGTTGAGTATCAACTCCTCCTCCCCAAAAAACGAGGTCGTTTCCAAAATCTTTTTTTAGTTGAACAGCTTCCATTCCGGCTGCCGTTGTGTGAACCGGATTCAAAATATCAACTTCCATTTCTATTAAATCGGGAATAATTGGGCGCACATTTCCACACGAATGAAATATTAGTTTTACATTGGGAGATTTTTGTTTAATAAAGCTCAAAACTCTTGCAAAATGAGGCTTATAATATTCTCGAAATTGCTCAGGTGCAATTAGTTGCGACTGTTGGGTTCCATAATCGTCACCCTCTCCAACAATGTCAACCACATCTCCAACTTCGTCGAGCAAAGCATCCCAAAATTCAATTTTAAGATCTGCCAATTTCCCGACCAATTTATCCGAGTTTACCGGAATCAAAAACGGATCGAGCATCGAATTCTCCATTCCTCTCACACGCTGGTGCATTTCAAAAAGTCCGGCACACAAACCTTTTGTCATCACAATTTTATTTTGCTCACGATACTGAATGGCTTTTTCGCGCAAACCTGAAAATCGCAACTTGTTTCCGGCATCGGGCCATGGAAAACTTTCAATTATATTTTCCTGTTCAAAATCAACTTGTTCCAACGGACTTTTTACCAACGAAAACCAGTACCCATCTTTTGGAAAATGATGAACAAAACTCCATTCATCAACGTATTCCCAATAATCACCACAATCTTTCAATTTTGAATATACATCCCAATTATGACTGGTTAGCGGAAAAACACCACGAGTATCGACTTTTAATTCATTTAATATCTCTTCCGAAGGAATAACGATTTGCTGAATTACATCAGACCATTCTGGTTTATCAGGTTTCTTTCCCAAATATTTCCTTAGGTTTTGGTAAGCAGTATTTGTAATTCCTGTCCAGGTTGCACTTGCTAAATCGTAAGGTATTCGATCTGGTTCTTCGTGATTTAACGCTTTTAATATTCTTTCTCTCGAATTCATAAGTTTTTCTATTTTATTTCAAATCCAGTGAAACGGGTTCGAATTTTGGCGAAATAACATGGATGACAAGCAATCCGACCAAATAACCAAATGCTGCAATAACAAAAGGGAAAACGTATCCTTCCGTGCCAGCTTCATTCAATGCAAAGCCTATTAACAAAGCGGTTCCCATACCTGCAATAGAACTCACAGTTGTTGAAAAACCAATAACAGAACCTACTATTTTTTTAGGAAACAAATCGGACGCAACCGTAAAAATATTAGCCGACCACGAATTATGTGCAGCGGCGGCAAGTGCAATCAAACCAACACAAACAGGTAGTGAATTACTAAAAGGAACCAGCATTACCGGAAGTACCAAAAGTGCCGTTCCAAGCATAGTTGCTTTCCGTGAAAAATTGGCCGATTTCCCCCTTTTTAATAGAGAAGAAGAAACCGCACCACCAATAATTCCGCCTCCCCAGGCAACCACATAAATAATTACAAGAGGAAGAGCCAGTCCGCTTAATTCTACATCGAACCGTGCATTAAGGAATTTTGCACCCCAAAAAAGATAAAAATACCACACCGGATCGGTAAACATTTTACCCAATGCAACCACCCAGGTTTGTTTGTATTTCACAAGATTTTTCCATGGAATTTTAACTTTGTCAAGTTCCTCAGAATCACTCTGAATATATTTTATTTCCGAAGAATTTACAAAACGACTTTTGTTGGGTGATCTAAAAAAAATCAACCACAATACCAGCCAGGTGCCGCTTAAAACCAACGACAACACAAAAACATATTGCCACGACACAAAGAAATAAATAACCACCGGAATAAGTAGTGCAGCCAACACTTGCCCGATGTTTGAGCCACCATTAAATAAACCGATCGCATAAGCTCTCTCTTTTGGAGGAAACCATTCCGCAACAGTTTTAATACTTGCTGGAAAATTGGCCGATTGCCCAATTCCCAACGTCAGTCGTGCAATGGCAAAACCAATCCAACTGCGAGCAGCTGCATGCGATAAACTGGCAAAAGCCCAAACTACAACGGCAAGCGATAAACCCCAGCGAGTACCAAGCCGGTCGATAATGTATCCGATAAATAAGGGACCAATGGCATAAGTTAATTGAAAAGCAAACACCACATATCCATATTCTTGCTCGCTCCAACCAATATCAGCCGAAAGAAAAGGCGCAAGAATTCCGAGAATAACCCGGTCGAAATAAACAATGGTAGTTGAATAAAATAAAAGGGCGACAATTACCCAACGGTAATTGGTTTTTTTAGTTTTAGGTTTAGTTTGAAAATCCATAATCATTTTGAATTTTTGGTTAGAGCAAATAAAAATAAACAAACTAAACTAAATTGCAATTTAATAGAACCAAATTAAAAAAACAGATTTTCAGAATTGAATGAAAATGCTACATTTGTCGGGAAAGCCAAAATAAACAAACTCTTATTCAGAAAATGAATAGTTACTAATTAATATCTTCTTTAATGAATTCATCTGAAAATTTTAATACCAATTGGAGAAAAGTGGCTTCAACAATTTATCGTAAGCCAACCGACTCTAAAATTTATGGAACGGTAGATTTAGATGTTACAGAATTAGAAAAATATATTACTGAACAACGCAAACAAGGTGTAAAAACTACACTAACATATATTATAACTTTAATACTTGGAAGAGGAATCAGACAAGAAGTTCCCGAGCTAAACACTTATGTAAAACGTGGAAAGATAAAACAAAGGGATCAGGTAGATGCCACAGTAAGTGTTTTACTTCCAGGAGGCCAAATGGGCTCTGTTAAAGTTGAAAATGCAGATCAACTTACAATTGCCGAACTTTCAAAAGTAATTGGTAATAAAATTTCAGAATCAAGAAAAGGAAATGAAAATGATACGATGCAATCGAAAAGTTTGTTATCGTCTATTCCATGGCCGTTTAGAAATTGGGTTTTTAAATTGTATAGAACATTAACAATTCATTGGGGAATTTCTTTACCTGGTCTTGGTTTAGATTCCAATAGTTTTGGGTCATATGTAGTTTCAAACATTGGAAGCGTTGGTTTAGATACAGGTTACGGCTCGTTGTTACCCTCTTCAAATGTGTCGTTTGTTATGATTTTAGGAAGTGTAATAAAAAAACCGGTTGTTATTAATGATGAAATCGTTATACGCAAAATCATGCCTATTTCTGCAACACTCGATCACAGGGTTGTTGATGGTTCACACGGTGGCAGATTGTTCCGTGTGATTAAACACTTGGTAAAAAACCCTAAGATTTTAGAATCTCGTCCCGAATAATTTTACTTCGCCTACTTCTCCCCTTATAAGTGTTGCAAAACATATTATTATTATTATTTCCGTGTACGAACACGAAAGTTCAAAAAAATCTTTAGTTTTACAATGAAAATTCATAATATATCTAAGTAACCATTTAAATCTCAACAAATTATAGAATCGAATAAACAAATACGAATAAAAGACATTGCTGAAAAAGCTAAAGTTTCAATTGGCACGGTTGATCGCGTTTTGCATAACCGTGGTGAAGTTGCTGAATTTACCAGAAAGAAAATACAAAGTATTATTGATGAACTGGATTACCACCCAAATATTTTAGCCAGCACTCTTGCCTCAAAAAAATCTGCTGTATTTGCAACGTTGCTCCCACAACCTCCTTCCGAAGAAGGATATTGGAATAAACCGTTTATTGGTGTTAAACGAAGAATACACGAACTTCAACAATTTGGTGTTCAAATTCAATCGTTTACTTTTAATCAAACCGATTCAAAAAGTTTTGTTTCAGAGGCTGAAAAAGTTCTTGCCTTGAAACCCGACGGAATTGTACTGGCTCCTTTTTTTAAAAAAGAATCTATTGATTTTATCGACCAATTGAAAGTCAATAATATTCCTTTTGTATTTATTGATTCAGAAATTAAAAATGAAGGCCAGCTTAGTTACATTGGTCAGGATTCTTATCAAAGTGGCTTGGTTTCAGGCAAATTACTAGATTTAATTCTTCCTGAAGGAAATATTCTTATTATTCATTTTGCCAAAGAAATGGACAATCAAAATCACCTTGTTCAGCGTGAGAAAGGATTTTACAATTGGTACGTTAGTAACAATATTGATAAACATAAACTTTTTACGACTGAAATTACCGATACTGAAAACGATTCGTGGATGGAGATCGTTAATGAAAAAATTCAAGAAAAAAATATAAAAGGTATTTTTATTACCAATTCCAAAGTATTTTATGTTGGCCGTTTAATTGAAAAATTTGGGTTAAAAGGAATTCAGGTTATTGGACACGATTTACTAAAAGAAAATGTTGAGTTTTTGAAACAGGGAATTGTGCAATTCTTAATTTGCCAGCGTCCCGAAGAACA
>Ga0307989_1001255_pt1 | contig 14068 bp, 13 predicted proteins | sample EllFjometagen185_FD_203164 | JGI IMG/M metagenome (GOLD analysis project Ga0307989, IMG submission 203164) | Marine microbial communities from Ellis Fjord, Antarctic Ocean - #185 | ecosystem: Environmental > Aquatic > Marine > Unclassified | place: Southern Ocean | collected 2014-10-08
AATCCCTTACATATTTACTCTTATCTTTAAATTCTTCTCTCATCTCTTTTATATCAGTTTCTAGGTTGTCTTTCATCTCTTTTAAATTATTAATAAATGTGATAAATTCTTCTCCACTAAAAAAAACCGTTTCTTGTTTTAACAGAATATGATATCTTTAATTTATTACTCAACTCTTTCTCACTATTATAATATACTGAATCCATTTTTTCCTTCGAAACATTAATTGAATTATTGTAATAGGCAATTGCCTTCAAAAGAGTAGATTTTCCACTACCGTTTTCTCCAACAAATATAGTTGTGTCGTTGTTAAAATTAAGTTCTTTAGTATTTCTTATTGCTTCAATATTAAAAGGATATTTTGCACTGTCAAATTCACTAAATTTAACACTCTTAATCAGCATCAATTAAACCTAGTTTTATAAGACCTTTCAATACTCCATCATCCTTAATATCAGTCGTCAAATATTTTGCATGCTTTTTAGCTAGTTTAGTTCCATTACCCATACATACACTTTCGGGAATAAAATCTAACATTTCAATATCATTATCGCCATCTCCAATTGCATACGCGTTTTCGAGACTAATGTTTTCCATTTTCAGTATCCTCTTAATGCCCTCTTTTTTACTCATTCCTCCACTTAGGACATCAAATCCATCACCAAGCCAAGATACTACTTCGAGCTTATTAAATATTTTTTTAAAATTTTGATGAAGCTCTTTTTCGCAAAATGACCACATTTGGAAAATATCATTTTCTTTATAAAAATGTGGATCTATTCTAGGTAACTTCATATTCACGTGTTCAAAAGCAAGTTTTCCCTTTTCGTCAACGATGTTCAAAGTCTCATCAAACTCACCTAAAAATCCATATTTCAAACTGTGTTCTTCTAACTTCTCAACAATTTGTTCTACTTGTTTTTTTGGAATAGGATTACGATAAATCGTAACACCATCTTTAATGATAATCTGTCCATTTATAGTTATAAAAATATTTATATATTCCTTTATTTCATCAATTATATGAAGCATATAAAAAGCACGACCAGTCGCAATCGCAATTTCAATATTTTTATTTAATCTCAGTTTTTTTAAAGCTTTAATTGTTGAAACTGGAATCCCTTTAATATCCGGATCATATAATGTACGATCTATATCAAAGAATATTATTTTCTTATTGTTCATAGTAAGCACCTCTTTTAAATTATAACATATTATTTATATATATATCATAATGGAGGAATAATAATTATTTTGTTACATTACACTATCTATAAGGCTCTATCTATTGTATAATGTCTTTATAGAAAATAAACAATTCTGTTTTAGGGAGGACTATTAAAAATGCAAGAAAATATATTAAAACAAAATGAAGTTGGCGTGTTTGCATTAGGTGGTCTTGGTGAAGTAGGTAAAAATATGTATTGTGTAGAATACCAAGATGAGTTAATCGTTATTGACTCCGGTATTTTATTTCCTGATGATTATTTACTTGGTATTGACTATGTAATTAATGACTATTCATATTTAATTGAAAACCAAGACAAAATAAAAGCGTTAGTAATAACTCATGGTCATGAAGATCATATTGGAGCAATACCTTATTTATTACGCCAGGTAAATATACCTATGATTTACGCAAATGGATTAGCTGTTGGGCTAATAAAAAACAAACTAGAAGAACATCGAGATTTAAAACCAACAATTATAGAGTATGGAGAAAACGAAAAAATCAAGCTAGGAAAACTAAGTGTTAGTTTTTTTAGAACAAATCACTCTATTCCAGATTCGTTTGGAATAGTAGTACATACACCTGAAGGAAAAATAGTACATACAGGTGATTTCAAGTTTGATTTCACACCAACAGGACCAGACGCAGACTATCAAAAAATGGCAGGTCTTGGACAATCAGGCGTTCTACTTCTACTGAGTGATTCGACGAATGCAGAACTAAAAGGATTCACAAAAAGTGAATCCGGAGTTTCTGAGACGATAAAAGATATTTTTACAAAAATTGAAGGCCGTGCAATAGTTGCGACATTCGCATCTAATATTCACAGAGTCCAACAAATTGTTGAGGCAAGCCTTGCAACTAATAGAAAAGTAGCTGTATTTGGTAGAAGCATGATTAGAACTGTCGAAGTAGGTACTGAGATGGGATATATTAAAGCACCAGAAGGTACATTTGTTGAATCTAGAGTATTAAATAAATATCCAGCTGATAAAGTAACTATCCTTTGTACAGGAAGTCAAGGAGAACCATTAGCCGCTCTTTCAAGAATAGCTGCAGGAACTCATAGACAAATTAAAGTGTCACATGGTGATACTGTTATATTTAGTAGTAGTCCAATACCAGGAAATCAGGAAAGTGTTGGAAAAACAATTAATCAATTATTTAGAAGAGGTGCAAATGTAATAATTAATTCTCCTCTTTCAGATACACATACATCAGGACATGCTGGACAAGAAGAAATGAAGTTAATGTTAAAATTAATGAAACCTAAATTCTTTATGCCAATACATGGTGAATATAGAATGTTGAAAATACATTCAAATATAGGGCTTATGACAGGTGTTAAAAAGGGTAATGAATTTGTTATGGATAACGGTGAAGTTCTTGCCGTAACTAGGCGAACTGCTAGAAGAGCAGGAAAAGTTAAGGCTGGAAATATTTATATTGATGGTAAAAGTATTGGTGATATCGGAAGTGTTGTAATTAGAGATCGTAGATTACTAAGTGAAGATGGATTACTAAGTGCTATTGTTACCATAAATGAAAAAACTTTAGAAGTTCTGAATAAACCAGTTATTATCTCTAGAGGATTCATATATATGAGAGAGCATACTGATTTCACTAGTGAATTATCTACAAAAGTCAAAGATTTAGTAGAGCAAAAACTTAAAAATATGAAAAAAGTAAATGTAGCAGTTCTTAAAAAGGACATCACAAAAACACTTACTGATTTCATCTATCAAAAAACAGAGCGTAGTCCAATGATTATGCCTGTAGTAATGATTATTGAATAATATTTAAGCCACTCAATTGAGTGGCTTTTTTTCAGGATTATATAGAATTGCTAGGAAAAAGCGACTTTTACTAAAGTCGCTTTTTTAGTTAAGATAATCTCAACTAAGGATTGAAACTAAAAAATTATTGCCTTATTATGTTTTCTTTATATATTTTCTTGTATCTAACGCTACCGCAGCTACAATAATAACACCTTTAATTATGTATTGATAATATGCATCGATTCCTAAATATACCATTCCGTAAGTGATAACTGTGAACATTAGTACACCAGCAACTGCTCCACTAATCTTCCCAATACCTCCACTAAATGATATCCCACCTACAACACAGGCAGCAATTGCATCTAACTCGTAATTTAATCCAAATGCACTGTTTGCACTACCTACACGAGCAGCCTCTAAATAACCACCAAGTCCATATAGTACTCCAGCAAGAAGATAAACTAAAACTGTAGTTTTAAATACATTTACTCCAGAGATTTTAGCTGCCTCAGGGTTTCCACCAACAGCAAACATATTTTTTCCAAATACAGTTTTATTCCAAACAAACCACATTATGATTGTAATTATAATTGCATAAATAACTAATAATGGAATCTCGAACCCAAATACATCCCATATTCCAACAAATGAACTATACGTTGGATCTAAAGAGCCTATAGGTTGTGGTCCTGAAGCAGAAATATTAAAATATAGTAATAAAATTCCATATAATGCTACACTTCCACCTAAAGTGGCTAAGAAAGGATGAACTTTGAACTTTGCAACTACAATACCGTTTATAGCACTAAAGAATGCACTTACCGTCATAGCAATTAACAGAACAAAAATGTAGAAGTACCATTGAAAACCAACAACTACACCAAGACTATCTACATTCCAAACCCAGTCTGGTAACGTTTCATAGAATCTTGCACCATAACTGAATGATTGAAGAAAAGATGCTGTAATAATAGCAGCAAACCCAACATTTTTACCTAATGAAAGGTCGGTACCTTGTAAAATGATAATTCCACCAACTCCAAGAGCTAAAATTAATCTAACTGATGATTGGGTTAATATATTCTTTATTACAGCAAAACTTAAAAATGTTGGTTCTCTTATGATAATAAATAGTACTATTCCTCCAATAATGAAATATATAGCATTATTTAATAAGAATTCTCCAAAACTAACACTATCAGATTTTTTTTTGAATCTATTTTTAATTGAATTTATTATATTTTCCATGGTGATCCTCCTATAGATATTTAGTTGTCAATTTAAACAACTCTTCTTGCTTAGTAGTTTTCGTATCAACTATTCCAGCTAATCGCCCATTACTCATAACACCAATACGATCTGTAATCCCAAGTAACTCGGGCATCTCAGAAGATACCATTATAATTGATTTACCCTGACTAACTAAATCTAACATTAATTGATATATTTCATATTTTGCTCCCACATCAATTCCTCTTGTAGGCTCATCCATCAACAATATATCTGGATTTAATAATAACCATCTGGCAATAATAACTTTTTGTTGATTCCCACCACTAAGGGTTCTTATTAATTGACTGTTTGAATTGATTTTTATATTCATTTTATCAACTTGCCTAGTTGTGTCTTTGTTCATTTTGCTACTTACTAACAATCCTACCTTTGATCTATATGCATGTATGTTAGCAATAGTAGAATTAAATGTAATATCAGACACTGGGTAAATACCCGTTTCTCTTCTCTCTTCAGTGATCAACGCAAACCCATTAGCAATAGCTTTAACAGTTGAATCATTTTTTATTAACTTCCCATTTAGGTATAACTCACCTGATTCACGACTTCTAGCTCCAAAAATCGCTTCTAATAATTCAGTTCTTCTACTTCCTACAAGCCCTGACAACCCTAATATTTCACCTTTTCTTAAATCAAATGAAACATCCATAACTCGTGGTTCATAAATAGTAGATAAGTTTTTCACCTCTAAAACTACATCGCCAATATTATGTAACTTATTTGGAAAACGATTTTTCAAATCTCTTCCTACCATCATTTTAATTATTGAATCCATATCTAACTCTGCTATTGGGTTCGTTCCTATATAATTACCATCTCTAAGAACAGTTACATAATCTGCAATAGCAAATATTTCTTCCATTTTATGAGAAATATAAATCAATCCAATTCCTTGATTTTTAAGTGTATTCATAATTTGAAATAGTTTTGCAACTTCGTTTGCTGTTAAAGATGAAGTTGGTTCATCTAAAACAATTACTTTTGCATCGTAAGATACTGCTTTAACTATCTCTACCATTTGTCTCTGAGAAACACTTAAATCTGCTAATTTTCTAGTTGGATCAATATCTACTTGGATACTTTCAAATAACTTTATTGTATCTTCAAGCATTTTCTTTTCATCAACAAATAAACCTTTTTTCGGATATCTTCCAAGCCAAATGTTATCTACTACAGTTCTCTGTAATACTTGGTTTAACTCTTGATGAACCATCGAAACACCCTGCTCCAATGCATGTTTTGGATCAGTGAAATTAAATTTTTCTCCGTTTAAAAAGAATTCTCCTTCATCTTGTGTGTATATACCAAACAAACACTTCATAAGTGTTGACTTACCGGCTCCGTTTTCTCCCATTAATGCATGAATTGTTCCACTTTTTAAAGTGATTTCTACCTTATCTAAAACCGTAACACCAGTAAACGATTTACTTAAATTTTTAATCTGTAACAGAATCTTTTTATCCATAATCTCACCTCATTTATTTATAAATACACTTTAAATATAAATAAACTATGGAAGTACAATTATGTACTTCCATAATTTAATATCTTTATACTATTTTATTTTTATTGGAAATCTGAATAATTATCTGCAGTTACTGGTACATAAGATACTCTTACTGCTTTAGTTCCTGTAGGACTATCTATAACCCATGCAGTACCATCAAGAATATCAACACCATTTGCTGCATTAACAGCTAAGTCTAATGTAGCTTTAGCTTGGTTTTCACCATCATTTAGTACAGTACCGTTCATATCACCACTACCAATTTTAGCTAATGCTTCTTCAAGAGCATCAACACCGTAAACAGGGATATCAAAACCTGCATTTGCCATAGCTGTAATAGCTCCAAATGCCATACCATCATTATTACAAATTACTAATTCAATATCATCAGCAAATGATGTTGTTAACCATGCGGCCATTGTTTCTCCAGCTTCTGTAGTTGACCAAGTTGTTGAAGGTTGTAATGCTAATTCTTCAACAGCAATCCCAGCATCAGTAAACGCTTTAACAGATTCTAAAGTTCTAGCTTCTGCATCAGGATGTCCTGGTTCACCTTTTAATAATACATATTGAACTGTACCGTCTCCGTTAAGATCCCAGTCAGCATTTGCGTTCCAGTCAGTAACCATCATTTCACCTTGAATAATTCCAGCTTCAGCACTATCTGTACCAACATACCATACTTTGTCATAAGTATCCATAACGCCAGCAACTGTTGCTTCTTTGTTAAATAAGATTAAAGGAATATCTGCGTCTTTTGCTTTGTCAATAATAGTTCCAGCAGCTGCTGGATCCACTAAGTTAATTACTAAAACATCTACACCTTTAGATATAAATACATCTACTTGGTTATTTAATGTAGCTTGAGAACCTTCTGAATCTACTACTTCTAAATCTACATCTAATTCAAGTGCATAACTTTCTAATGCTGGACGAACAACACCATTCATAAAGTTATCATTAAAAGTATAAATATTTGCTCCGATTTCAATTCTACCGTCATCACTTGAACATCCAACTAATGCAAATGCTAAAATCAAAGTTGTTACTAATGTTAAAAATCTTTTCATTTTTGTTTCCTCCTATTTTTTTATAAAACAATAATACCAATTAATGGAAGTGCTTACAATGTAATATCTTACTTATAGTTTATAAAATATTACTCCAATAAAAAAACTAACACATTATAGTGTTAGTTTAGTCTCTTTCAAATCTATGGTAATCCACCCAAATATACTTTCCATCAATCATATCAAATGATAATTCAGTTAAATCATCACCATTAATAATTGCATGAGTCAGTTCAATTAAAATTTCACTCATTCTTTGAGAATCATTTATAACTGTTCCAAATAGATAACCTGTTTCGATATATTCAAGTGCCTCTTCTATTCCATCTATACCAATTACCGGAATCCAAATATCACTCTCTCTATTGATAATTCCATCTTCATCAAGATCAACAAACAGGTCATTGTCTATCATAGCATCAATTGCCCCGATTGCCATTGCATCATTATTTGATATTACTAGTTCAATATCAATTTCCAAAGAAGCAAGCAATTCATTCATCTTGTCATATGCTATTGGTCTTTCCCAATCACAAATTAGAATTTGTGTGTGAATACTATACCCGTAATCTTCAAGTTCTCTAATTACTACTTCTGATCTAATTTCCGCATCTTGATGTCCTTGTTCTCCTTTGAATAATACAAGTTGAATAATACCATCTTCATTTTTATCTAATTCGCTTAAATCATTTGGACTGCCAAATAAATCTTTAATCATTTCCGACTGAATCACAGCACTATTTTCTGCCGGAGCACCTAAATAATATAGTTGGTCCCATAAATCTAAGTCAGCCTCAAGCGGTTCTCTGTTTATAAAGATTATTGGAATATTTTCTTGTTTTGCTTTCTCAATTATCGTGTATGAACTTAACCTATCAACTGGATTAATAATCATCAACTTTGGATTTTTACTTAAAACATCATCGAATATTTCATTTTGAATTAACTGTGAATTTTTAGAATCAAAAACTTCAATATCCACTTTACCATTCGCTTCAGTTAAAATGTGTTCTTCAAACTCTAAAATATAAGGATCGATTTCATTATATAAGATTAAAGGCACTTTATCATATGAGTCCTCACATCCTGTTATAAAAAATATGACGATTAATAATTGACTTAATAAAAGATATTTTTTCATATTATTTAGCCCTTTCTAAAGGAATTTCAAAACGTACAATAGTTTTAACATCGAGTTCACTTTCAATGAAGAAATCTGCTTCATCTCCATAATAAAGTTTTAGCCTTTGATAAACACTTCTTAACCCAACACTATTACTTTTTGTTTCTATTTTTATATTTTGATAAAGTTCATTAATCTTTTCATCAGTGATTCCATAGCCATCATCTTCTACTTCAAAGATTAATTTTTCACCTTCAGAAAATGCTCGTATTATAATGCTGCCTTCATCATACTCAGTATTAATTCCATGATATAATGCATTTTCTATAATTGGTTGTAAACTTAACTTTACTACTTTATAATTCTCTACATCTTTTGCAATTTCAAATTTGTAATTGAATTTATTATTATAACGAATTTGTTGAATTAGCAAGTAATTTCTAGCATGTTCGATTTCTTCTTTAAGCAATATTATATTTTTTCCTCTTGAAATTGAAATTCTGAAAAACTTACTTAAAGCGATTACCATTTCCATTACTTTTTCATTCATTTTATTTTCAGATAAATAAACAATAGAATCTAGAGTGTTATATAAAAAATGCGGATTGATTTGATTCTGTAACGCAATAAATTCCGATTTTCTTTTCTCTTTTTGTTCTAACACTAATTTTTCCATCAATGTTTTTATTTCCTCAATCATTGAATTAAAACTATTGGCAAGAACTACCACTTCTTTTTGCCCATCTATTTCTATTTTTTTATAGAAATCTCCTTTTTCAATAGATTGCATATGATCCTTTAATTTGTTAATTGGTGAACTAATTCTTCTAGATATATAGTTAGATGCTAGTAATGTTAGTACAAAAGTTCCAAGCAAAATTATAACTAGTGTTAGTAAATTGTTTTCCCTTGTTTGATCAATTATTTCAATATTACCAAACGTTGCTAAACGCCATCTAGTATCTTTTAAAGTGTTTATGTTCGCATACATTGCGATACCATCTACTTCTACACTCTTACCACCAATAATAATATCTGAAGCAATATCTAGCGTTACACATTCATAGGAATTACAACTATTATTATTAGAATAAATTAATGAATTATCATTATCGAATATTATTAAATGTCCGCCATCTCCTAAATTTGTAGTCCCAGCTAAATTAATGATACTTGAAAAGTTAATATCTATTACTATTACACCTGTTAGCTTTTCACCATCAATATAATAATCAGCTGTATTTGTTAACGTAATTACATTGGCTGTTGAATCTGAAAATACATCTTGTATATGTGGAGAAGAAAAGTGATATATAGATTTGTCGCTTGTTGCTTCTATAAACCAATTCCTATATGTTAAGTTTTCTAAACTAATTGCTTTATATGAACTCGATACAAGAACATTTCCGTTGATATCTAGTAAAACAACAGATTCAATATCAGGTTGGACATCTGCTGCTTGCTTATATATGTCAAATAATACATCGTTATTATCATCAAGACCATATACAACGGTCTGCTGTTGTATATAATTTAGAGTGTTAATAACGCTCTCTATGTAATTATCAAAATTCAGTACTATTTGTTTGTTAATCTCTTTAGAAGATTCTTTCGCAAAGTCAGAAGTTGTTTTTTGATAACTTAAAAACGTAGTAGTCGTTGCTAATAGTAAGGAAAAGAAAAAAATTGAAATAATAGGAATCAAAATGCTTTTTCTTATCGATGGATTCTTGAAAAACTTAAACATTATTACGGAATTCCTTAGGACTTACCCCAGTATACTTTTTAAAACTATGACTAAAATAATAGACTTCATTATATCCGCATAATTTAGAAATAATAATAATTTTATTATCTGTATATTTCAATAATTCTTTCGCTTTTTCCATTCGATAATTAATCAATTGCTTATTAAATGTAATACTACTATGTTTTTTAAGTAACATACTTAAATATGAAATACTAATGTTTAATTCACTAGTTACAGTCTCTAGGGATATATACGAATCTTTATAGTTTTTTTCTATATAGAGTTGTACATCTTCTATAATTTTTTCTATTTTATTAACTTGCTTTTCAGAGTTTTTATCTCTTATTTCCATAACAACATTTAAATAATATTTCTTTAAATCATTTAAATCGCTAAATGTGCTTAACGCATCTAAAATGTTCCCCTTAATAACTTCAGAAATATTGACATTAATTGAAGATGAAAGATTAATTAGTGAATTAGCTAATCTAATTAATAGTAATTGAGGATCAAAGTAAAACAAACTATCTTCCGTTAACTTACTCTCTATTATTATGCCTATAGTTTTTTTAACTTCATCTTCTTTTCCATATTTTAAAGTGTATTCAAAATCTCTTAACTCTGATTCATTTATTGAAATGTGTTTTTTCTCTTTTTGTTCAATATCAGTATGATAAAATATTCTTCCTAAATTAAAATATTTACTATGTTTTAGTGCTTCATCACTTTCTCTAAAAGCCTTTGGATATTCTTTGAAGTCATTAAAGACTTCTGAAATACCAATACTTAATGATACTTGGCGAAATTTATCATAATATTTTACTAATTCATAAAGTTCTAAATCTATATCAATAGCTGTCTCTATTTTCGAATCTTCAATAATGAATACAATACCTTCTGGAATTAAAAAGTGTTGATGACAAGAATAGTCTTTGAATATCTTATCCAAATATGATTGAACAATATACTTTTCTTCTTCTAATATACTTGCCTCATGAAAACCTTCAAGTTCTATTACTCCTACCAAATAATTCCCATCAAAAAAGTTGAGATCATATTGCTTCAATTGATTAATGTCATCATTAGAAAGTTCTCCTTTATTTCGATAAGAACTTAAATATGAATTAATCAACAATGGTAACGATTCATTAAGTTTTTTTTGAATTGATTTAGAATTTGACAATAAATCAAACTCTTGATCTAATGTCATTTTTAGTCTTTTAAAGAATATTTCAATGTCCTCGTTTGATACAGGTTTCATTAAATAACTTATGACATTATATTCAATAGCCTTTCTTGCAAAGTCAAATTCATCATACCCTGAGATAAATGCAACTTTAGTAGTTGGGTAATCACGTCTAACAATTCTTGCCAACTCAATTCCATCAATAAACGGCATTTTAATATCAGTTAGAACAATATGTGGATTATGTTTCTCTATTAATTCTAATGCATCGTAGCCATTACTAGCTTTAGCAACAACATCAAATCCACTACTTGAATTAATCTTTGAAAATATTCGTCCCCTTACATCATCTTCGTCGTCAACTAAAATCATACGGTAATTTCCATCCAATTCCTTCACCTCAATTATTATATCATGTAAACTAATACTCATATTATACTAAAAATTCCTTCAAAGAAAAAGAACAAATAAATATCAAGTATAATTTTTACACTTATTGTCGTTCTTTATATATTAAGAAAGCAAAAGGTTTTATAACAATTATACACTTTACTCTTTAACTCTACCAACAGTACCATCTTCTAGCATAACCTTAATCCCATGTGGATGTTGTTTTGAGTTTGTTAATATTTTGTCAACAATACCTTTCGTTAACACACCAGATCTTTGGTTATGTTTTTCAACAACTGAAACTTCTAATCCTTTTTTTATGTTGTTTCTATTTCTTCCGTCCATATGTTTTCTCCTTTATATTTATATATTTCCAATATAATTTATGTATAAAAAACAGGGATATTTTATCCCTGTTTTATGTTTTTTTTCTAGAAAATTCTTTAGATGTTTTCCCAGCGAAATTACTTACCACTGTCCCTTTTTCTCTTTTGTTCTTTAAAAAGTTTGCTCCGTGTTTACTATCACTCACTTCGCTGCTTTTATCCGTATTTTTCTCTTTTTTCTTGTGACTCTTAATCTTTAAGCTATTTGACATATTATACACTTCCTTTCAATAGGATATCTTAATTATAGTTTCTTTAGCAAATTTAAGCAATCAACTTTGACTATTTGTTTACATATATATATATTACTTTCATTTTTTATAACTAATCAATTAACTATATGTTAAAATATACATAATTGAACTATGTATAGTGTGCGCAAGAGGTGAGCTATGAGAAAGAGAAAAATACCAATAATCAAAGGATTTTTAGAAAAATATTTAGGGGAATTTGAAGAGGATAAATACGAAATTCGTTTATCTTATTTAGAAGTAAAAAATGCTGTGTTAAAAAAGGAAACTGGAATCAGACTTATTTTCGATACAATGATATTTAGAAATCTCCAAATGAAAGAGGGAAAATTTGAAAGATCAGAATTCGTGGATTGTATTTTCTATAATTGTGATATAACTAATAGCTATTTTGAGTCTTCTACTTTTATTAGATGCGAGTTCTACGATTCAAAATTAGATGGGGCACACTTTATCGATTGCTATTTGGAAGATGTACTTTTCTCAAACGTTTTAGCTAAGTTCTTAGATTTATCCGAATGCAAAATAAAAATATTCGAAATCAATAACTCAACGATAGACGAATCAAGTTGGTTTACCAATAAGATATCTAATTTGTCTTTAGAATCTAGCAATTTACAAAAGTCAGATTTCTATCAATCAAAGTTGAATAAAGTTGATTTATCGACATGTAACATAGAAGGGATGAAAATAGATTTAGAAGGGATAAAAGGGTCAACCATATCAAAAGACCAAGCGATACTACTTTGTAATTTAATTGGTGTCAATGTAAAAGAAACATGAAAAAAAGACTATTTACTATATTCTTATACGGCAAACCTCAAAATTTACTTATTCTAAAAGTCAAAGATTGTAGGCATAATATCCAACCATTTTATTTATTATTAAAGTAAAAAGAACTTTCTCCTGAGATTCGGAATTAGTTCTTTTTTTTGTCCTCGTTATAAAATTTATTTGTTATTTTTAAGTAATGGTTCTTCAATTATTTGTTTGACTTTAATAGATAAATCTAGTGATGCCATACCTTTTAATTCCTCAAAAGGTATTGGCTTATGAATAACTAATGTAATTCTCTTTGGTAAAGGCCACATAACCTTTTTATAGTTTAAGGGTTTCACTATTGTTATAGGAACTAGTGGTGCTTTACTTTTTAAAGCAACCTTAAATGATCCTGGTTTAAATTCGATTAATTTCCCAATTTCAGCTGACCTAGTACCTTCAGGAAATACAACCATTGTTGACCCACTTTTAACATTCTTTATAACCTTAATAATTGATTCCGCTCCTTTTCTTGCGTTTTCTCTGTCAATCATTACACAGCCAAGAGGTGGAGTCCACTTCCCGATTGCGAACACATTCAATATTTTCTCCTTAGATAAAAAAGCTACTGGGTATTTATCTAATTTATACATCAATACAGGGATATCCATCATAGATGTGTGGTTTACATAAATAGAAAATCCAGGATTTTCAGGAAGATTTTCTTTCCCTATTATTTTAGTTCTTGTATTTGTGAAAAATAAAGGAACAGTCATTATTTGTTTAGCAAAAAAGTGTTTTACTTTTGAATTTTGAGGTCCTTTTTTAGCAAATAACAAATATGTTAATTCAATATATAAATAGAACACAATAAGCGTAATAATACTTCCAGCCAAAATACTTAAAATAATTATACCGGGACTATTAATAATCTCATCTACATTGTAATCAAATAAATATATTCCTAAAAATGATATAGTAATATTGATAATTAGTAATAATAATGCGAACATATTTTTCCACCTTTATTTGTCTTTTTATATTTTTTCTACTAAATTATTATACTTCAAAATGTAATAATATCTATAGATTACTTTTTAATTCTGTGCAAAGTGATTATACACTTTTCCTCATCTTCAGTTACTTCATAATTGTCAATTAGTAATCCTAGCGTATCTAAAGTACAAACATAGCTAATATCATTTGATAACTCCCAACCATATTCTTCGAGTTCAACGTCTCTATAACAACTTAAATCATTGTTAAACTTTTTTGAAAGTAAATTCCCTTTCGTATAAACAACTACTTTTACTATTGTTTCTTTTTCCATTATATCCATAC
>Ga0307989_1001256_pt1 | contig 14044 bp, 11 predicted proteins | sample EllFjometagen185_FD_203164 | JGI IMG/M metagenome (GOLD analysis project Ga0307989, IMG submission 203164) | Marine microbial communities from Ellis Fjord, Antarctic Ocean - #185 | ecosystem: Environmental > Aquatic > Marine > Unclassified | place: Southern Ocean | collected 2014-10-08
CCCGCAGGGGGAGCGACGCCCAAAATACACCTTGAAATACAGGATCTAATAGTTTCAATCCACGCTCCCGCAGGGGGAGCGACGGCAATTATTTTTTAATACCGGATCCGCTGCACTGTTTCAATCCACGCTCCCGCAGGGGGAGCGACTCACACAAAAAAAAGGTACATTATTTCAAATACATAAAACCCTTCTTTCGCTAATCTTCAATTTCTAACAACTTGAAGATAATTCTTTTTAAGATTTAAATACTATTTTTTTAAAAATTCAATTAAATTACAAACATGTACACCATTTTCGCTAAACTACTGGGAAAAGTCAAGGTACTTCAGCTTAGCGCTATATAAACAGGGGATCATCAGGAGACTTCACCGCTTTTGCTCCAAAATGTTCCACTCGACGCTTCCAATTTGCCCCAAGATAGTAGAATCGTAATGAATCCTCCTTTGGGACATAAGTTCTTAAAAGTCTCGACTTCAGCTTTTCCCATTGCCCGGGATCAACATTGCATTCAAAAATAGAATATTGAACACGTAACCCAAAATCAAGGCAGTGTTTTGCAATTTTCCTTAACCGCTTTTCCCCTTCTCGATCTTGTGTTGAAACATCATATGAAACTAATACTAACATTGGAATTACCTCCAAATAAAAGCTGGGTAATAATCTAGATCCCCCCTTATGTGTCTAGAAAGTAGCAAAGCCTGAGTATGAAAAAGCAGCCCAATCTTTACATCTTCTTTTAGAATAGGATGCTTAATCGTTTCTTGTTTCCGCTTTTGATAAGCTGTAAGCAAAGTTTTTCTGGCATCATCTGACATTAAAACAGCTCCATTTTCAGAATACCGGAAATTATTTTTCTTTACTTGTTGCAGATTAATAAGACTCAGTGCCAATCGATCCCCCAAAAAAGCACGAAATTCTTCTAGTAAGTCAAGTGCTAAACTTTGCCTACCAGGACGATCCTTATGTAAAAAACCGACATAAGGGTCTAATCCAATCCCCTCCAAAGCAGATACGCAATCCTGAAGCATTATTGAATAGATAAAAGAAAGGAGTGCATTTACTGGATCTTTGGGGGGTCTTCTATTTCTTCCGGAAAAAGTAAAATCATCTTTTTGTTGAGTGATAAGATTTCTAAAAATTTTAAAATAACTGGCTGCGGCTTCTCCTTCTTTTCCACGTAAAACATTTAACTCGGAAATATTTTGAATTTTCATCAAAGTTCTTTTGTATTCAGCCACTGTCATTTTTAAATCTTCAAACCCTTGGCAGTCCGGATTATTACGTAGCATACGCTGAATTACAGTCCGGCTATTGGCAATTTTAGAAGCAATAATATATCGAGATATTTCAGTACACTTTTCCGGATCATCTGCCCATCGATATTGTTGTCTTCTTAGTAGAACATTACCAGTTTGAGGACCATGGACTCTGGCTTGAAATCGCCCATACTCACTAAAAAATGCAATCCCGATGTTTTTTTCACCACATGCCAGCATAAATTGCGGAGTTATCATTACTCGTCCAAAACAAAATATGTTGGAAATTGACAACAAAGGGAGTTGAAGAACTTTTTTTCGTTCTATTTCAACAACGACTGTTTCGCGTTCCTTATGCAAATATGCTCCATTAGTCGTTACAAAAAGGGTATTGAGCAACTTTTTCATTCATCCTCCGCAAACAATATCTCTTCATATTTCTTTCGTTTTATAAAACCAGTCAATTTTGGATTACAGATATCGTAAAGTGAACAGCTTCTGCACTTTTTTGTGTAATCTGGAGCCGGCGTTTTTCCAAAAGGCAACAACTCATGTAACTTTATAGTTAATCGGATCGTTTCTTGTCGTAATTCCGAATCGAGTGAAACCTGTTGTCTCCGCCGTTTTTCTCCATAAAAAAGCGCCCCTTTATAAATAGAAATTTGCAGCTGCTCTTCCAGACAGATTGCCTGTGCACAAAGTTGCACTCTATCGATGTTATCTACTTTTGGTTTCCCTTTCTTATATTCGACCGGAAAAGGAATCCATTTTCCTTTTTTCCCAGATATTTCTATTCCTTCTTTTTGATTCTTACATCGGTGAAATTCAACTACATCAGCCTGTCCTGTTAAACCTAGTTCATATGAAACCAACCGAAGAGAACGTGCTGTGATACAATCACCCTGGACATCACTCTCAAAGCGGTGAACCTTTTCGTGAAGCAAATCTCCTAATACTGTAAATCTATTTTCCGCCCATTGCTGTTCCAGATGAATCAGGGCACACTGTCGTTCACAAAATGCTAAATGCTGTAATGCCGAGATCATTAATAGATCGTCCTCACAATACATAATTCACCTTTTCTATTCTATTTTTTTCTTTTTAACCGTTTAATACTTTCCGGTTCGGATAGATAGTTTTCAGTGCTTACAACGTCATCCCCAGTTTCCGTTTCTAGTTTTTTTCTTGCATCACCCGCAATTTTACCCCCTTTACGAGCAGCGATTTTATTTTCACCAAAACCTTGTGCATCCTTCTTACGAGTAATTTCAGTTGTTGCTGCCTCCCCTAGCATAGAGAAAATCAGTTCCAGATCATTCATATGATCACGAAGGTTTTCTCGTTTCAAACCTTTCAGTTTTTTATACTCGGAGGGTGTATACCCAAACGCAGCTTTTGAAATTTGAGAAGTTAAAATGGCATATTCCAACTCACCCTTTACGTCTCGGTTTTTCCATTCGTCAGTCAGTTCTTCACGAACAGCAATACCACGCATTCTTTTTTCAATCCAGACATTTGAATACCCCTTTGCTTTGTAAATTCCCTTCGTTCGCTTAGTCGCCAATTCCGGATCTTCAATTTCCTGTACCCTTTCATATCCAACCTTAGCTAACCAGCGTTTAAATAGCTCTGCCTTGGGAGAGGGAATGGACTGGATAATGCGGAAGATACCTTCCGTATTGGCGCAATTGACTTTTTGTTCTCCTCCTTTTGTAGTCATTGAAAGGGGGGTGGCAATTTGCCCCCACCCTTTCGATAATTCCTTATCACGTCGACGCATATCCTTAATATATCCTGATGGGTTCACCGAATCGGTTAATGCAGAAACAATATCAACGATAGCAAACCACCAATCATCCTTGTATAATATGCGCCTGATTTCCTTGTTCTTGAAAACAACCAGTTTTGTTTCCATTTAATTCCTATATTTAATTCTATCAAAAATTGAAGGGGGTATTCATTTTTTACTCAAAATCCATCAATCACTTCAGGTTCCAAACCCTCAATATTTTTCAATTCAAAACTGCCATCTGGATTTACTGATAAGGTCTTGTGTACTTTTGCTGAAGAATACTGACCCGCTTTGCTATTATGCCGCCACCAAATTACTTTTTCAACGGCCATGCTGCCTTCAGGCCGTGCTGAAGAGGCATCACCTTCAAAAAGTTTTGGTAGTACTGTTTTTATAACATCTGCATCTTCCTGATTAAACCCTGTACGTTCTGAGAGCTGGGGGTTCATACTACCAAATGTTACATAAATAGATTGATCAACACGATGCTTCATTCCCATAGTATCAGAGCCTTTCTTTGTTCCATCGCCTTCACCACTTACACTCTTTGTAATCTGAATGCTCGTGATACTAACTGGTTCAACACTAAAAGCAGATTGAATAGAAACCGGTCCTCGAATAGGAATTGACACCCCCTCTTTTGCTTCGTTTTTAAAAGCGAATAACTGACCAAATGTTCTGACATCCAACCATTTTTTACAAGCTAGTTTTGCAGCTTCCGCTGGCAGTGTTTTTTTGTTGTTAAATGCATCTTTACCAAGTCCATATTCTTGCGATTCAGCCCGAACTTTCAAACTTGGCATTCCATCAATTTTATTCGCGTCTGACTGAACAAAAATAGCATGGCCTTCGTCTTGTAAACGATCTCGAATTTTCCTTTTAAGACAGACGTCAGTGATTTCACCATAACCTTCATAATCAGTCCTTGGACGATTCCCATTTAATGGATCACCATTGGGGTTTGCATTTTTAACGCTAAGAATAATTGCAAAGTCTATTTTATTCTCTAAATTTTTCATCCGTTTTCTCCGTAAAATTAGTCTTCTTTATTTTCATTTGATTGAGTAGTCTGAAAGAATAATCTTTGACAGTGATAAGCGAGTAAAAACTCCCCTGAAAGTGGTTTCTCACTTGTAAATTCGTCTGGTTGAAAAGATGACAAGACCGCATCAAGCTCTTTTTTCCTGTTTACTAGAAAACCAGCTCGCGAACTTTGAAGTCTCTGCATATAAGGTTGTAGCCCAAGTTCAATATTTCTCCAGGTTGAAAAAGGGCGATCCGCAAAGCGTTGCATTAATCTGGCAGCAGTTGTTGGACGTCTTTCTCCCCCAACATTTAATGCAATCTCTTCAATGCGCTCTGCGATTGCTAACAGACGGCCATATAAATAATCCCGAGAATTTTTATCTTGTTCTAATGCCATGGAATATTTCCTCCGTTTTGTTTTATCAGGATGTCGCACATAAAAACCTTTGTATAAAGCACACACAATTCCAAGATTTCTCTCCCATTCCCATTTCTCACAGTTATTTCTATTGGATGCCCTGCGAATAGCTGCAATCATCACATCTCTTGGAAATTGTCGACCATCAACTATACAAGGAATAATACGTTCTAGCAGACTTTTTTTCAGAGTTTTATTGCTTTTTAGTACTGTTCCATATGCTGCATCAGCTATATTTCTTGGTACAGGAGAACTTACCGGCCAGAAAGTGACCTTTCTACTGTTTTTTCCTGATTGTATTTCTTTGGTATGACGTTGAGGCCATGCAAAATCACTATGCCAGTCTTCAAGTCGTTTTAGGAACTCACTAGCTAGCAGCTCCCTATAGAAAATTATACTCATTCGCCCAGGAGTTGCTGAATCTAAACCAAGAACAATGATTTGTTCATTCGGTTGCAGTTTTGTCCCATATCCCGCTATATATTTTTTTAGCTGGTGGGCGAAAGACTCGCCAAGATCTCTTTTGAAATCAATATTTTTTTCTGAATCCTTATGTTCATGTTGAATTTCTATAGGTTCACGTCTTAAAAGATCCGTATTAAAAATTGAAGGTAAAAAACCATCTAAAGGTCCTGGAACTGATTTTCCTGAAACAGCCCAGGAAACATAGACTTGATCATCATTCCTATATCCTTGACGAGAAATCAACCAACGTAAAGCATTATGAGCCTTTTGAGTCACCTCAAAACCAATCCCAACAGACTGACTACCTCTACATGGAATACTTTTTTTCGTATCAGTAAAGCGACCACGAAAAGTAAAACCTGACATATCATTTGATGATATTAGTTTTGCCTTATCCCCTGTATGGCGAAGTTTTGCAGGATGATTTTTTGCTAATATTTTTTCCTCACCTGTAACAAAGCAAAGTCCACTACTACCTCCCTCCATTGCATCAAATTGTATCCAGGCATCTTGCAAACTGTTATCAGTCCATGTATCAGCCTCCATATCCCCCTCAATTTCAACTGTCCAACAAACTAAAGCAGACCCTTGATCGGTAAACGATTTTCCACTAAGTTTATCTTTCTTTTTCGGAAGAATTTTAAATATATCCGGTATGGGTTTTTCAATACTAGCTGCAAAAGGCCAATCAATTCGTAATTGGTTTTCATCGTCAAGGTGCAAAATTTTTACTTCAACTAAATCAGCAACCACCGATCCGCGGTTTATGTAATTATATATTGAAACAGCTTTTGGATGTGAATTTTTCGAGTTACACCATTCCTTTAATTGTTTCCGATAGCTTTCAAAGTATTCTTTACCATGGTTACAATAGGATTTATAATCTTTAGCAACATATTGAATTTTATCCGCTAAAGGATGTGGTGCTTCCCCACTGCTTCTACTTGCCGATTTTTCAGTAGCAGGTAGTACTATTTGTGTTTTTTCCAGAATCGATGCTCTCTTAAAACTCCCCTCACCATCAATCACAATATTGATATGGGCGTTTTGTATTGTGTGACTAATTGGCATCAATTTTTCGCTATCTGATAATTGTAAACCAATACCTGCCTCATACGTTTCATACAATTTTGCCATCCAACTCATAACATTACCTCCTCTTGTTCAACAGGAAGGACATTATCGTCTAGTCCAAACTCTTTTGCTGTCATTTTTCTAATAAAACGACGAATTTCACAATCTTCGGGTTTAGGAAACTCCAGAATACCGTGTTTCATTGTGGCGTTCCAAAAACGACTCTGCAGCTCTGCTCTTCCTGACTCATCCGGATAGTCAAATCCATGGAACATCAAACCAAAACCAAGTTCATCAATATGATCATATGCCCCGTCTCCCTCACCAAATTCACAGGGTTCAACATATCCCTGACAATCGCGTGTACCCAGAAAAATATCTTGCCTTCCCCCTTTTTCAAGCGTTCGTTTGGCTATACTAAAATGCTTTCCGTCAATTCGATCTTTTGTCAATTCAGGGCGGTAATTATTCCACTCAAAATGGGCAGTTACCTGATACTCTACATCATGCAAAAAAGTGTATATCGCTAAACTGTTACCACCGCCCCATACCAATGGTTTAGTTCCCTTTGTCTGTGTTCTTAATGGTTTTATAATTCTGACTTTATCCACATACCAGATGATAGTCGGTTTCCAGTAAATAGATTTCAACACTCCTTTTATAGCTTCATAAGTAGGAATGTGGTAAGAGCACTTCTCTCCACCCGTTTTAGTTACAGGGTCAGTAAACAACGCATACCTTCCCCATAAACGAAAACTGATTTCATTTTTCATTAAACCTCCCTCTTAAATAATTTGTATTCCCAAGCTACCCACTTCTTCAATAGAAATACCAAAAGTATCGCTGTAATGCCGTTCATCAAGATAGTAAATTGCCTCACCATTTTGGATCGGAATAATAGCATCCTTTTCATTCAATTTATGCCAAACATTAGGAAATACGTTAACACTAAATTGCTGAGCCTGTTTAAGTAACATATATGCCTTTGCTGGCTCAGGATCAGCACAAAGTTTAGAAATAATATTTTTGCCTTCACCATAAGGTACAATTACAGCTTTAGTTGGAGCATCAATAGCTTTAAATATTTTGCCGGCTGTTTTAAAAGACTGCCGTAGATTCAAACCATTTGTTATCCTATAAATATTTTTAGGATTATCACTGAGCAAATTCAGCAAACTATCGCATCTTCCAGCTTGTTTTTCCGTTACTGGATAATCCATTTCATCTGCACGGTCATAAAAATAGTAAGAAAAATACAAATTCATCACATCCGGGTCCAATAAATTGGTATCATCCTTTTCTGATAATATGCGTAGTGCCTTATCTCTGCCGACTTTGATATCGTGCAGCATGTCAATAGCTTCTTCTTGCGGATTGACAACATGAACTGTTGCCTGTGGTAATCGCCCGTTTCTATTACATCGTCCTGCAGCTTGCGCTATAGAATCCAAACCCGCAAGAAAACGGATTACTGAGGCAAAATCGACATCGACTCCTGCTTCAATAAGCTGAGTGCTAATACAAAGAACCGGCAGCTCTTCTTTCAATCTTTGTCGTACTTGCTCAAGAACTTCTTTCCGATGTGATGGGCAAAGACTTGTACTAAGATGATATATAGTGTCTTCTTCCGTAGCATCACAACATCGTTCAAATAATTGTTGAGCCCATTTCTTGGTGTTAACAATCACAAGACAGCTGCTTTTTAATTGAAGTTCAGAAATTGCTAAATCCACAAGCTCCGATTCTGTCCATCCATTCGTACGAATTTTGTTGCTGATATTCACCCGTTTAAGCTGATCAAATAATACAGTCGTATTTTCTACAAGTTCATTCTCTTTAGGAATTTCCAATTGCCCTTTGCTGGGATTTTTTAATTGGTCCAATAGTGGCTGTGTAGCTGTACATAACAAAGCCGTTGTTTTTGTATGCATTGTTAAAAAATTAATGGCATTACAGAATAGATGAACACAATTGATAGGCAGTGTTTGAATTTCGTCAAAGATTAATACTGAATTTGCCAATTGATGTAATCGTCTTACACTGCGAGTACCACCACTGAATAAGACTTCAAGAAATTGAACCATTGTCGTAAAAATAATCGGCGCATCCCAATTTTCTGCAATCAACTTATAACGCCATGTTTGCTTTTCCGGTTCAAGGTTTGAGTGATGTTCCAGCACCCAGGGAAATTCATCCCCCTCCATTTCAATCACATCACGAATCGCTTGAGCGTTTTGTTCTATAATTGACGTATAAGGGATAATATAAATGATACGGTCTAATTTATGCTTTTGTGCATGATGAAGGGCATATCGAATACTGGCAAACGTTTTTCCTCCTCCGGTTGGTACTGTAAGACTGTATATTCCTTGTTGACCAGAAGCTTTCATTTTACAATGTTCGGAAATTGTTTGCCGGATAGTATCTATCTCATTTCTTTTGGGTAGTTTTTTAAGTGCTTTTTCCAACCTTTCAATAGCAACAGTCCAATCGATAACGTAATTTGATCGTATTTCTGAATTAATTGGATTCTCAAAATCAGCACTATCAATTCGGTCAGCATCAATCAAACAACTAAACAGAAAACGAGTCCAAAATCCTAAATTGAAGTATTTGGCTGTATCAGATTGTTGTTTTTTCAACCCTGAAGTTAAAACCTTTTGAATTTGGCCAAGACATTCTTTTATCACTGACTCAATCAATTGCAAATTAAGTTTATCTAGAATTCTGCTTCCATCTTTTCCTTTGCACTCTTCAAAATGGGTTTTATTCTCTGCTTTTTTTATTCTGTTTAAGAAACTATTTTCTCCATTAGGAGTCAAACAATCAATTAATCCGCTATGATGCGAAACTAAGCATAAAGCTAGAATTTGGCCAATTAGCGCTCCTTTTTCACCGTATTGGATAAACTCATTCCATAACCATTGACCACCTGCACTTGAGTGATCTATTTTTCCTCTTAGGGACTTTGCATCAACATAATCATTATCAATATCAGGGTCTAACATTCCTGTTGCTGATTTTATGTAACTCTGAAATTTTTTACTGTATTTGCCAAAATCATGTAACAAGCCAAGTAACTCACCTGTTTTCGGTACTGAAATTTTATCTGCTAGTTGACGACATATATGAGAAACTCCTTGCAAATGCTCATAAACAGATTGTTCTTTATTATCAATTTTTCTGTAGTGAGCAATATGTTTAATGTTCGCCATCTAAAAAAAACCTCCTATTAATATTCAATAATCGCTAAATATTTACCATTCACATTACACAACCAACATTTTCTTTTTTAAAATCACAATTTGTGATCTCCAATGATCAAACTCTCTTTTCAAAAATACTTATACATCATACATCAAATTTAATTTACTGAAAATTTGCCTAAACTCTTCTCTTAGTGCCAATGGCTCCAGCACTTCCACACCCTCACCAAACCCCAACAGCCACCACTTCAGTGCAGAACTGTTTTGAACATCTGCTTCCAATTGTACAGTTCCATCTTTCAATTGGGTCAGAATCTGGTCTTCAGTTAGTTTTGATTCATAAAGATGACCGGCAATTCCTGGATCAAATATAACTTTTAGCTGAATTTTATTTTCACCGATTAGATATTGGAATCTACCTTGTTTGACATATTCCTTCAGTTCAAATCCATCTGGAACAACGGTTCTGGTTTGCAAATGTTCGGCTGAAACCATTCGATGTAGGGCAAAATGCTGCAGTTCATCCAACCCTTGTTTTGTACAAACCAGATAAATCACTTCCTGGTTAAAAACCAATCCCAAGGGATTTAGATGGTATTTTTTCGTTTGAGTGGCTTTCCGTTTCCGATATTCCAATACTACCTGTTTTTCTTTGATCACTGCTTCAAAAACTGTTTCGAAGATAGAGCTATCAATAGGCGGAGGAATGAGATTTAAACCTCGGGGGATGATACTAACTTTTTCGCTCCATCTTCCCCAGGTTGAAGTTCCCATTTTTTTCAACAAATGTTCTGCTCTTTTGAAGTGGGGTAACATAAATCCCAAAATCGTTTTAGGGATCAACCGGATTAAGAATGATTCCACCAGATTAAAAGTCAATGCTGTCATGGCAGACATTTCCGGGATATCCAACAACTGTGCTTCGCGAATCCAGCACCAACATTTTGCATTTGAGTCAGGCGATTTTAAATTCCGAATAGGCAACACTTCACTGTTTTTGATCAGATCTCTCTGAATCGTTCTTAAATCAACCTGATACCCCTGATCAGCAAGTTTTTCCCTCAACGTATCGGCGGTTATGGTTACCGGCTCTCTGGGAGTCATACTTAACATTAGAATATTTCGTAAAACTGTGTCTTTTTGCATATTACGTTTTTGGGTTTAAATTATAAAAAAAGCATAACATGAAGTTTCGACAGCCAGTGTCGTGCGCTTATATAAAAAATGGAAGTCATGTCTCAGATATAGATTTCCCTTTGGTTTAACCAATATAAAAACTCTAAAATAACAACATCGAAAAAACATGGGACTATTAGATCAGATAACACCTTAAATCTAAAGAGGAATATGATGTTTTCCTATCTAATAAGACTCTCAAAGGGATTACAATCGATTGATAACATTTTGTGCATATTCTTAAAACTCTCATTGAAAATCCAGGATACCAGCATCACCTAAAAAACGAAAAACGGCATTTCTATTTCTACTGAAAAAATCAGGAAGAAAGTTGTATTAATTACTCTCTCTATTCGTTAATATTCGAATTCAGTGATATTGAGCATAGATTTAGATTCAAAACGGCTTAAATTATAAAGATAAGAAATAATTTTACCAAAGATCGACGCCTTTTTAGTGGAATTCTCAAAACCTGGATACTTCATAGTATCTTAACTATCGTTTTAAATCAGGGTTCTTCCCTGCGAGTCTTACGAATACAGTGAGAAATTTAAGTCGATGAGAACACCATTAAAATAGGCTTTAGTCAATATAAACAGAAATATTTATAGGTACTTCGATGGCAATTAAATCACAATTTGAAAAAGAAGACTGGGAAATGTTGCTATTTACTCCGTTTTGGGTGATGGAAATAGTCAGTAAAGCAGACGGAGTAACAGATGATGGCGAAAGGAAGGTTTTCTTCAAAGAAATAAAAAGATTAAGCTTGGACAAAACCAACGCTTTAACACAAGAAATTTTTACTGAAATCAGTAGAAACATGGAAAGTGTTTCCAGTGATTTAAGTCGCGATAAAAGGGACCCCACCTACGCTATAGTTGATGTTAGAAAGATATTAGATGGAGCTCCACCAGAACTCGAAGTGGATACCTTCTGTGAACTATTATTCCAAATGGGAATTACCATTGCCGACTCATCCGGATCAATTACAAATGCCACTCGACGGGTTGATCAGGCTGAATTAAGAGCACTATCCGGCTTGGCCATCTTACTAGAAATTGATTTGGAAAAACTTGAGGAAGAGGATTCGAAAATCGTTTTCCAAATCCATGGATATTTAAAAAGAATTGAAAGCACTGTACTTTAACCCGATAGTTGGTTTTTTAATATGCTGCTTTAAACTGTTTAATCAGCATATTAGATCATAGTTTACCTATTATTTTGGCTGAATAACCAGGCCAAAAAAAAGTGATCGCTATTTGAGAATTAAAAAAATGAATCTAACCATTGATTTTTATAGGTAAATTAGTTAATAATATTTTAAAGAAATCCTGCTTTTTAGCCCGATTTTAGATTTTGAATTGCGGAAAAAGGAAGTTATTCGATTTACATCCCACCACCGTAAACTATCATTTAAAACAAGCATAAAACCATCCATGAACTTTTCGACTTACTTTCGATGGTAAATAGGATTAGGGCAATAATAGACTTATTTTATAGTCTTTAAAAGTTTCGAGTTAATATACAGCAAAATGAGTTCTTACCAATTACGTGCTGCCAGGAAGGGTGAATCAGCGTCAATGAAATCTCTGATGTATTTTATTGACGTACTGGCAATTTTAGCATTTCTGTTTATGATCCAGTCAGAGAATATGAATGCTGAATTGGCATCAACAATTGAAAAGCAAAGTGAATCGATTATCAGGTACGAGCAGAAAGTTGGTGAAATTGCTAAAGCTGATATTAACCAGGAAATAGAGGAATTAGTTCGAGAAAGTAAAGAATCAGATCAGGAAGTCAACAAAATCATGGCCGCACTGGATAAAGCAGTTGAAGAAAAAGCCCAGCGCGATGCTGAATACAAAAAACTGCTTAAAAGGCTTCAATTGAAGAACCGGCTGGATGTGCTTGCAGCGAAACAAAAGGATGCAGAGAAACTTAAACAATTGACCCAGGAAGTCGAAGAAAAAGAGATATTGATCTCCGGGATTGCCGATGAAGTTAAAAAGAAAGAGCAAGCGTTGTTGGCACGAGAATCACGAATAACCGAAGTTTCTTTTAATCTGAAGGAATTGAGAGAGAAATCTACAGACTTGGAGCAAAAGATTAACAAGAAAGAGCTGGCTTTGTCATCCTTACAAGATGAATACATGATTGTTACCAAAGACAATAAGCAGCTAAAAACAAGTAATCAGGCACTGAGTGGAAACATTAAACAAACAGAAACAGAGATAATTGCCTTAAAAGAATCACTGAATAAGAAAACAGAAAAAATCAATAAACTGGCAGATGAACAAAACAGTGCGGTAACTCAAAATAATCACCTCGCAGATAATCTCGCTCATTTGTCACTCAACTATTCTCAAATTGAAAAAGGCCTGCAACAAACCGGCAAAGAACTTGTTTCCCTGAAAAAATCCAACGAGCAGATAGCGAACAAAAACACGGATTTGGAGCGTGATGTTGAAGGCCTGTTGACAAAAATTGTTCAGTTAAACCAGAATGTCAATTCAAAAAATTCCAGCGTTTCTACCTTAGAACAAGAATTACAGAATAAATCAAAAGAGCTTCAAAAAATCCAGGAAGAGAAGAAAATCGCCGTATCAAGATCAGATGATTTACAAAGAAGTGTCGATGAACTGGTATCTAAATATTCCCAAATCAGTAAAAAAATAAATACGAAAAATACAAATATTGAAAAACTTAAAGGCGATATCAATCAGTTAAAATCAAACCGCAACAATAAAAGCGATAAAAACCAGGAGTTGGAAGGTAGTCTGGACAACATGGTGGCAAAATTTTCTCAATTGAATAATCAAATAAAAGGAAAAAATCAGGTTGAAGAGGGACTGAGAAAAGATTTGCAGAACAAAACTGACGAAATGCATAAACTGTCTGAAAACAGCCAACAGGCACAGCAGAAAAATCTCGATTTGGAAAATAACATTGAAGAGTTGCTGGAGAAAGTTTCCAATCTGAATAAAAAAATGACTCAAAAAACAACTCGGTTTGATAAATTACAGCAGGATTTTAAAGATCTGAAAAGAACTCAAAAACCGGAAAGAAAAAGTGTAAATGAAAAACTGATTGCCAGTATTAAAGTATTGGAAAAAAGAAAAACAAACCTGTCAAAGGATATGGACGATCAATCCAAACAACTTCTTGAGGTAGAAAATGAGAAGCAGAAGACCCAATCCAGGAATAAAGACCTTGAACAAAGCGTCGATGGACTCCTTGACAAAGCCAATAACATGGAAAAATGGCTGGAAAATAAAAACAAAGAGATGGCTGATCTGAGAAAGCAATACGAGACCTTACTGAAAGAGAACCAGGATAAAGACGATGACAATGAAGACCTGATTAAAAAACTGCAGATCATGCGTAGGGAAAAACCCGATGTGGTGGCGAAAGTCCAACGAAGTCTGCTGTCAGAAAAGCTGAAAGAACTGGAACGTTTTGGGGTGAAGGTTAGAAAAGATGGTCAGGTTGTCCTACCTTTAACTGAGGTTTCCTTTAAACGGGATAGTTCTGAATTAACCTATAACCGCAAATGACGGTTGGATTCTACCAACCATCTGATTTTTCATCCTGTTAAATCAATCCGTTTCTGCCTACACAGTATATGTTT
>Ga0307989_1001257_pt1 | contig 14042 bp, 11 predicted proteins | sample EllFjometagen185_FD_203164 | JGI IMG/M metagenome (GOLD analysis project Ga0307989, IMG submission 203164) | Marine microbial communities from Ellis Fjord, Antarctic Ocean - #185 | ecosystem: Environmental > Aquatic > Marine > Unclassified | place: Southern Ocean | collected 2014-10-08
GAAATAGGTACCGGTGTGGATATCTGGACCAGTGCTGCCCGGGTCGGGATTAATTTCAGAAGGATCCCCCGGGTCAAACAGAAAAGGGATTCAATCAACTCCGCCAGGACAATTTTAAACCTTTGTTATTTTGATCATCTTAAGTGCGCCAAGGGTGTCCAGCGCATGGAAGCATATCGGAAAGAGTGGAATCCTTTCTTAGGGTGCTACCGAGATTCACCGCTACATGACGTCAATTCAAATTGCGCAGACGCTTTTCAAACCCTGGGGATGGGGCACAAATTTGGTATTTCCCCGAGCGCTGCACGAGTTATCAATAATATCCGACCGGTTTCGGCTGCCGGATGGACCTAACAGGAGTTTATCATGAGTGCATTTAACATGACCCCATTTATTCCGAATAATCAATTAAGAGAGCAGGAGCAAGCCGAAGCTCAAGAAACCCGTGACGCCAGGGAGCGCCAAGGCCAACCGTTTCTTACTGGCCTGGCCCATGACATGAGAGAGAAGTGGGACGCCTCCAAGGCTGCCAAGTCCTCAGTCGAGCAGGACATGCTCATTGACTTGAGAAATCGGAAAGGTATTTATGATCCTTCCAAGCTGGCTGAAATCATGGTCCAGGGTGGATCAGCTATTTTTATGATGTTGGGGGAAGAAAAGGCCAGCGCCGTTACTGCCTGGTTGAAAGATATCTATTTCGGGTCCCCGAACTGCAAGATATGGGGGACCAAAACGACACCGGTACCGGACCTGGATCCGCAGAAAAAAGCCAAGATTGTTGAAAAGTGCATGATGGAGGCCCAGGGGGAAATGACGGCCCTGGTCGAGGCTGAAATGAAGGTTGAGGTTCAAACCCGTATCGCAAATGGGGAGGATCCCGCCCTTGTCATGCAGCAGGCCCATGCAATGGCCCGGGAAAAACTGTCCACAATGATGATGGTGCGTATGGAAGAAATGGCCGGGGAAGTCCAGGAAGCCGAACAGGCAGCTGCCAACAAGGCCGAGAATAGGATTGAAACCAAGTTGGATGATATCTTGACAGAATCAGAGTTCAACAAAGTCATGGGTCTTTTGATCGATGATTTAAATACGTTCAAGTGCGTCATTATGAAAGGACCTTTCCAGAGATCAGAGAAAAAACTTGTCTGGAACAAGGCACAGCAGGCACCCGGTCAAGGTCCAGGACAATCCCCTGCAAACATGCCATTGGGTTTGCCTGCCCCTGGACAAGGTGCCATGGAAAACCCGGCAGCTATGCCACAAGGACAACCCGCCCCCGGATCTGGAAGCCCCGCTCCTATGCCAGGCGGACAAATGCCAGGCGGACAAATACCGCAGGGACAACCGCAGGGACAACTACAAGGGCAACCACAAGGGCAACCGCAGGGCGGACAAATTCCAGGACAACAACCCCAACAAAGGCCAGTGGGTGTCGATGACGTGCTAACATGGGTATTTGATCGGGTATCCCCTATGGACATCTACCCTCTGCCAGATGCGGAAAATCTGAATCAAGGGTTTTTCCACCGTCACCGGTTGACCAAGGGCGCTTTGTATAAAATGAAAAAGACACCCGGGTTTGATCCCCATGCGATTGACTTGGTTTTATCTGATTACAGGCAGGGTGCCCTGGAATGGTTGAATGTTGCAATTGATCATACCCGTCATGCCCTGGAAGATAGGCCCGACGAATGGAGAAAGACTGGGGGTAAAATTGATGCTTTGCAATTCTGGGGAGACATCCAAGGGTTGAACCTTCTCCAGGCTGGCATCGATCCGGCAAAGATTGAAGATCCCCTGGCCACGTACAAGGCCGAGGTTTGGTTGATCGATAAGTACATCATTAAGGCGGAGCTCAACGGAAATCCCCTGGAAAAAGTCCCTTACCATAAGACCTCTTTCCGTAGAAATAATGGATCATTCTGGGGGAAAAGCACCCTGGGTCTATTCAGAGATTCTATTGACGCCTGCAACGCCACCGCACGGCATATGCTCAATAATGCTGCCATCTCTTCCGGGCCCCAGGTTGGCGTGGACTATTCTCAGATCCGAGAAGGGGATCAGGTGAGCGCCATGCACCCTTGGAAGATTTGGGGGTTTGATGGCCTGGCAGCTGGTGGGGTAGCACAGAAAGACCCTATCCGGTTCTTTACGCCTCCTTCCACCACCAAGGAATTGATCCAGCTTTATGAATTTTTCAGTGCCCAGGCCGATGAAAAGACCGGCGTACCAAAATACGCATATGGCGGGACAGACAAGGGTGGTCCCCTGGATACCGCGAGAGGGTTTACCATGATGATGAATTCAGTGGCCCGGGGAATCAAGGATGTTGTCCGAAACCTGGATGAGGACATTATCTCTCCTGCTATTATTTATCTGTACCAGATGCAATTATTTTATTCTGATGACCAGGAATGGTTCAATTCTGATCTAAATATTGTGGCCATGGGATCCACCTCTTTGATCATGAAAGAGGCAGCTGCTATCAGGCGGAACGAATTCCTTGCCATTGCCCAGAGTCCGCTTGTCATGGAAATTATCGGGATGGAAGGGTTCGCAGAGGTGTTGAGAGGTGTCACTGATGGTCTTGATCTTCCTTCAGGGGAGATTGTCCCGAGCAAGGAGGCCATCGCCAGGAAAGCAAAGATGAGGATGCTCACAGAACAGGTGGAGCAGGGCTTGACAGCGCAACCAGGCGGGACAAAAGAAGTCCCGAACAATAGAAAGGAGGCGGCTTAAATGAACAAGGCACCAGTGGTAAAAGAAGAAGACTCCCCTGAGGTGAAATATATAGCCGATTACATTTCGGACCAGACCCTGGGGGAGATGGGGTACCAGGACAAGGACAATTTTTCCCACATTATGCAGCACAAGACCTATATCCGGCGGTTTCGAAGATACACGGAAGAACAATCCCTGGACGTGGCCATGAAATACATACACACAGTCATAGACACCATACTTAACCGCCACGGGTTTAAGATGACCAAGGCCATGATGAAAAATCCCAAGATAGTGGAGGTTGTTCTGGCTCAAAAGTGCAGACTCAGGATTGAAACCCGCCATTATCCCCCTGAAGATGAGGTTTATCAGACCGGCATTTATGTCATAAAATTGAGAAAGGCCGGGGATGGTGACCTTATTGACCATGAAATTGTCGGGTTTGTCTCTCAGCCGTACAAGGACCAGGACCCCGAATCAAAGATAATCCATTTCAATCCGGAGGTGTGTGTCCGGAGTACGGAAAAATTATGATAAGACCTTTTGACATTAAAAACGAGGCAGATAAGAAGGTCATGTCCGCCATGGCTTCCTTGTCCACCACTGGAGAATGGGCAACCGTCAAGGCGTATCTGGAAAAAGAATTGCACTTTCTTGACGTCAACCAGAGAATGGCAGATCCATTGCCTTGTTCCAGGATTGGGGCCGCTGCGTTTACTCTCCAGCTCATCCTGGACAAAGTTGACCATTCCATTGACATGATCAAAGGGAAAAATGTAAGATACTGACCGTTATGGTGTATGCTATTCTCCGATAGTGCCGGGCGATCCACCCGGCAGCACATGACAACCCGGTAGAGGTTTATCCTTTACCGGGTTTTTTTATGTCCGAATTAGATTTGCTTGTGACTTACCTATAAATCTGCTTGTGACATAACCGCCTTAAAAATCCACTTTCCTCCCATATAACCCTATGTCCAGCACATTCGTTGCCAATCAAGGTGCTATCCATCATTTAAGACTTATTACAGGACAGCTTATGGCCCTGGCAATGGACAGGCGGTTTCCGCACCCTTTGGCCAAAAGGACAGGCGGTACCCGCACCCGGAACCAGATATCCCAAAAGACCCTCAACGTAAGGATTTTTCAAAATGGCAGTACCGAAACAGGTGCAGGATAACGCAGACCGGGCCGATAAAATTCAATCCGATCTGAGTGGGACAGCACAAAAACCAGCGACCCCTGATGAACCAGGGACAGCGCCGGTTGTGACCCCACCCGTATCCCAAACACCGAACCAGTCGCCAGCACAATCACCGGAGGACCTTGAACAACGCTATAAGTCCCTTGAGGGAAGGAACAGGGGCCAGGCGGAGGAATTGAAAGCCGCCAGAGCAAACAACGATTTGCTTTACCGACAGGTTTCAGACCTCAACCGGGAAATAGCAGGGCTCAAGACATCTCTGGTGGATGCTCAGGCAACACCCAAAACAAACGATAACAATGAACCCGACACTGGATTGAAACTGATTGATGAGGCCAAGATTGAACAATATGGCGCCGAGTTTGGCGACATGGCCAGAACCATCAACCAGATTCTTCAGGGGCAAAAACCCGTTGAACCAGCTCCCGTAGTACCAGCAGTGCCCGCACCAGCTCCGCAGAAACCAGACAAAATGATGTTCAGAAGTGCCGTGATCGTGGATGTTTATAGCAGCCACCAGCTCGACTACAACGACATCGATGTAGCTCCGGAGTTCTCATCTTGGTTGAAGGAATTTAACCAGAGGGATGGTGTTCAGCATCTTCAACAATGGAGCGAATCTATTTCTGTCCGGGATAAGGCGACTTGTTTATCCATTATTAATAATTTCCTTGTATCACCCCAGGGCCTGGCCTTTAAGACCAGACTCAAACCGAATCAGCAGATACCGGCACCGAATCAGCAACCCAACGTCCCCCTCGGAACCAACGTGGATGTGACCAACGTCCAGACACAACCCGTGGGGAAAATCTATACGGGAGCTGAGATAACCAAATTCTTCACCGATGTATCAGGTGGAGTTTATAAGGACAACCCGGAAGAAGCGACACGGATTGAAGCTGACATCATGAAGGCACCTGGCGAAGGGCGTGTTCGAGGTTAAATAAGGAGTAACAACCATGTATCCCGTTTCCCCCCAGGTCACCCCGTATGCGGGTATGTCCGGGACCTATATCCCCGAGATATGGTCCGGCAAATTACTGGTCAAATTTTATACCTCCACAGTATTTGCCTACATTGCAAATACTGATTATGAAGGCGAGATTGCGAAGTATGGTGATAAGGTTAAAATCCGGACCATTCCGGACATGGCTATCCGCAAGTACAAAGTTGGACAGTCACTGAAATATGACCGCCCCAAAGGGGAAGTCATTGATCTGTTGATTGACCGTGGTGAGTATTTTGCCTTTGCTATCAATGATGTTGAAGCCAAGCAGGCCGACATTGCCTATGTCGACAAATGGTCCGATGATGCCAGCCAGCAGATGAAAGGTGCCATTGACAAGGCTGTTCTTTCCGTCATGTATACCAGCGCTTCCGCCTACAACAAAGGCGCGACCGCCGGTAAGATCGATGGAGCCATTAACCTGGGCGTAACCGGAGCACCAGTTGCCTTGGGAAAATCCACAATCATTGAAAAATTGATTGAGTGCGGTCAGTGTCTTTCTGAGCAGAACGTCCCCGAGACAGACAGGTATTCCGTAATTCCTGCATGGATGGGGACTAAGATCAAGGTTTCCGAACTCGCAGAAGCCTCTTACTCAGGAGACGGTATCTCCACTGAACGGTCCGGTCGGATCGGGAAAGTGGATCATTTCACCCTGTATACTTCAAATAACATTTTGCCGGTGGTTGATACCTCTGTTAATTGTTATCACGCCATTTTTGGTCACAAGACCGGGTTGACCTTCGCCTCTCAGCTCACTGAAGTTGAGAAAATCAAGAATCCGGATGACTTCGGGGACCTGATGAGAGGCCTGCAGGTGTATGGCTTTAAAGTGCTGAAAGCAGAGAGTGTCGGCGACTTGTATTGTAAAAAAGCTGCTTAGTTCTTAGTTTGCCCAGGCTGTTATTTCACCGCAGCCTACGCCCTGGGGGAGGGGATGCCGACCCCTCCCCCTAAACTTTAAATACAAGGAAGAGCCATGAAGACTCGATATTGCTTTAACCCTGCCGATCCCACCCTTTACCGCTATGTTATGACATTATCCTTAATGGATGAGGGATTTGTTGAATGTCCGCCTCCTGGAGAGAAAATGCCTCCTGGCCTTTTGGGTGGTGCTGGTGGCGTTCTTGATAGAACCTCCGCGACCTTGGCCCAGGCAATCTCTAAAAAACTTGGCCCCGATGCAACCGAGGCCCAGGTTCAGGCCGTGGCCGAAGCTATCGGCAGAATGGACCCTGAAAATATGGCGTCCCTGGCCGAACCTGTCCAGAGGCAACCCGCCATCACAGAACCAGCACCACCTCCCGTGGGAGCCATGGGGAGTGCTATGGATGTGGACCCCAATCCGATTGATCCTCCCGCCATAGAGACCGATGAAGCTGATCAAGACGCCCCGTCCATCATTCAGGAAATGTGTGATTTCCCCCAGACTGACCCGGGCGAAACAGCGGATTCAGCCATTACTCGGATCTTCAAAAAACGTATGGCAGATGTAAATAAAACAGACATTCTCAACTATGGGCTCAAGACATTAAAGGTCAAGCTGGATCCCGGCAAAATCAAACCGTTATTGGTCAGAGACCTCCAGATTGTAGAAATTGCCCGTCAGAACCCCCGTCAGAACCAGGAGGTTTAATCTATGGGCACGATTACAGGCGACGACCTATCTATGGATATAGGTCAGATATTGACAGATGAAGGGCATATAAATTGGGATGTCTCTTTAGACCTTTTCCCTGCAATCACCGAGGCATTACGGACGATTGTTCTTATCCGGCCAGATGCGAACCCGGCCCAGGGCGCAATTACCCTGGAAGTGAACAAACTCCTTCAATCGTTACCGGCGGGCGGCATTGTTCTTTCAGATATTTTCAGGAACCTTGGGGTTTCTGGTGCGGATGCAGGCCCGGGAATTACCCGGGTTGAAAAATCGGTCATGGATCAGGCGCTCCCCGGGTGGCAAACCCACACCACAGACGCCCGTATCCGGAACTATATGTATACCCAGGAAACCCCGGGTCTTTTTATCTCCTATCCCATCCCGACCGTTGCCTTAAAAGTGGAAGGAATATGGGGGGCCGATCCCACACCTATCTTGGTGGGTACCGACGTTATCTGTATTAATGACACCTTTGGCCCTGCAATTAAAGAATGGGCATTATTCCGCATGCAATCGATGGAAGTTGAAGCTGCCAGTATCAGCCTGGCCATGGCCCACCAATCCCATTTTTATAATTTGATGGGTACCAAGATGAAAAACCAGATAACTGCCCTGCAGATGAGAGGTGACGTTTAATGGATTCCTTTACAGGTCGAATTGTTCCATACGTTACCGGGTGCCCGGAAGTTGTGGCAGAAAAAAGTATTTTGGAAGCGGCCATCTCTCTTTGCAAAAATACCAATTGTTGGCGTAAAAAATTCACCGCCACCGTTGCTGCAGGCGGAGAGGATGACACGGAAACTGTTGTTACCCTTACTTTTGATGCTGGTGGCGCCCTTTCCTCTATCCCCTTGTTTAAAAGGGATGATAGATACAGCGCTGACTACATCTTCTCAGCAACAACTATAACCGTGCCGGCCTGGCCCCAGGAATCCGATATAGAAGCGACTCTCTCCCAGATCCCACTAACAACCGCAACCGAACTCCCCGCTACATTTAAAGCTATGATCTGGACTTCCTGGGAAGATGCCCTTATTGCTTTATCCAAATCGCTCTTGTACGCCATGCCAAATATGCCCTGGTTCGATCCGGGTCTATCCGGGCTTGAGCTGAATAAATATAACAAAGAGTGTGGCAGAATCCGTCGAGAAATCCAGCAAGTCAACCCAATGACAGGAATGAGGGTACAGCCAAGGCCCTTTGTATAAGGAGGCGCATGTCGCTCATTGATATATCTGTTTTTAAAGCTGCCATCCCCTTAATTGAACCTGAACTACTCCCCCCTGAAAATGCGGCCGACCTCCTTGATTGCAATATTGATCGTGGAAGCCTGGCCCCTGTAAAGGGGGATCTGCTCCTTTCTGACCCGATAGAAGCGGATACTGAAACCGTTTATCATACCGGCAATAAATTATACCAATGGCCAGGGTTGGTTGACGTCGCTCGGTCGTTTGATGATCTTGATTCTAAAAGAATCGTTTTTACCGGGTCCGGTTACCCGAAAGAGACAGACACGGCCCTGGGAGATACAGGCGCAGGCCCATGGCCAGCAGCAACCAGGCGAAATGGATTACCAGCTCCGGTTGACCCCCCAGGGATTCTAATGGGCGGAACTTCAGGGGAAGATACTCAAGGTATATATTCCTGGGTTTATACATATTTTTTTACCAGGCCGGATGGATCAGAAATAGAATCTTCCACATCCCCACCAACCGCCGACATAACTATCCTGGAAGGAGAAACCATAACACTTACCGCCTTGGCGTATCCGTCTCCATCTGTTGAAGGGTGTAGTTATTCAGGTATTCGGATATATCGCATGCAGGCCACAGAGGCCAGCGCTCTTTATCATTTTGTTCAAGAACAAGCGAACCTTAATGCTTGGCTGGATGACGTATCTGATCTTGAGGCTTCTGCTAACGCCATCCTTGAAACCATGAATATGTCAACCGGGTATCCGGTTGCATGGTCAACACCAGTAGAAGCATTGAGCGGTATCACAAAGGTTAATTCGGGTTTTTTTGTTGGGTTCTCCGGGGAGAAAATATATCCATCCGTATTATTCGTGTCATTTGCTTTCCCGGGGAAATATTCCCTTTCAGCTGACAGTCTTATCAAAGCGATCGGGTCCATTGGGTCCGTTGTTGTCGCTCTGACAGATGACAGGCCTCATTTCCTTATCGGGCAGGATCCCGCCACCGTTTCTTTTAAAAGTGTTGACTATTCCAGGCCTTGTCTCGGGGATAACCGCTCTGTTATATCTACACCTGGAGGCGTCATATTCCCCTCCCATGAAGGTTTTTTCCTGATCGATGCGACCGGGGTAGAGACCTCCTTAACCGGAGGCATATTCACGCCAGAACAATGGGCAGCCCTTAATCCCTCCACGTTTATATCTTTCCTTTACCGGGGAAAACTTGTTGCCATGGAGGCTGGTACCCAGAATATCCATATCATTGATACCCGGCGTGGCCGGTACGAGAGAGCCCAGGCAGATGATGGGATTATCCGGGCAGCTTACCAAAAAAAAGAAGACGGCACTATCTATATGGTTGTTGACAATGCCACCGGCCGAGAACTGAGACAATGGAGAGGTGGTGACGTAAAACCTTTATTCTGGAAATCAAAAACTTTTGACCTGGGCACTAAGGCGTTTTATTCGAGAGCCCTTGTCCGTGGGAATTTTTCCGACGGCAAGACGGCTAAGATAACGCTTGATATTGACGGTGTTGACAAGGATTTTACAGTCACCAAGGCCGGTATGTTGAATCTCGGAAGGATAAGAGCAAACGAAGTTATTGCCAAACTATCCGGTACAGCAACCATTAAACGGGTCATCATAGGCAGCTCTGCTCGTGAGGTATTAAATGTCTGAGAGAATAATCAATCTCCCTGCTATACCCCCTGGGACACCACCGGAACTTGTTGAATGGGTATCTGCCGTTACACAGTCCCTTGAATTGCTCCAGGGGTTGGGCCGATATCAGGAGGTAGACCGGGCTATCCGGATAGGGGAACTCAGTAAGCTTGGATATGATTTGACGGATTTTTTCCTGGCTTCGCAAGAAAGCCCTGTCGGCACCACACCTTCCGGAAAAATCCCTCTGCCCCCAACGAGCTTGACGGTCACGGTCGGGGCCTGGGTTCATACTGTCCATATGACCCTTCCTGATGATCAGATTGTCAGCCATGTTGAGATATGGGTTGCGACAGCCAGCCAGGTCCGGGATGATGCCAAAAGGATTTATATCTTAACCGTCTTGCCTGATGATTATGGTGATACCGTAAAAGTTAATCTCCCTATCCAGAATGTGACGGCAGATTACACATATTGGGTGAGGTCCGTCAGTTTTGCCGGGAACCACTCCCCCTGGTGCCCTCCTGATTCCCAAGGTGGCTATGTGGTTGTCGGGTCTGTTTCTGTCCAAGAGGCGATTGATAGGGTTCTTGAGATTCTTCAAGATGAGATTACCGAGAGCGAGCTATGTACTGATCTGCTTACCAAGATAACGTCCATAAGCGGGCTATCCGACAGGATAGCGTCAATTGAATTAGACCTTGGTAGTCTTGAGGTTTGGGTTTCAGGAGTCGCTAATGTCGTCGATGATGTGAGAGTTTACGCAGATCAAGTTTATCTTTGTATTCTTGATACCGTACTTCCCCATACCGAGTTGCCCACCAATGTAACCTATTGGCGAAAAATAGGAGAAAGCGCCACCCTTGCCGGTAATATTGCCGTCAACTCTACAGCAATAAGCCTTTTGGACGCCCGGGTTGAAGACAACGGATTGGATGTTTCTACCAATGCTACTGCCGTGACCACAGTCAGCACCCAGGTGAACCATGTGGTCACAGGCCTTCCTGCCACCTATGCAGCCGTCCAGGAAACCATGGAAAGTGTCGACGGAATTAAGGCTAAATGGGCGGTCAAGACAGACGTAAATGGCCATGTTATCGGTATTGAGTTGATCAACGATGGGACAATCGGAGAATTTGGTATCCTTGCAGACCGGTTTAAATTTCTCATGCCGGATGGCAGCGGTAGCGCAAAACAACCTTTTACAATTGGCGATGTGGATGGAATCCCCACAGTGGGCATTGACGGCAACCAGGTCATCGACGGGTCATTGCTGGTCAGGTCCATTGAAACCGGGAATTTGACGGTCGAACACCTTGCGACCGCCCAGATTTTCAAGGGCCATACTTTCGAGAGCACAATCTATGAAACCGGGGTTAGCGGCTGGAGACTTGATGCCAACGGGAACCTTGAAATGCCAGGCGGGTCGATTACTATTACTGGAGGGCTGGATTATTCTCAAATATCAGGTCCTTCCAAACCGGACGAGTTAGTTTTCTTTTGGGAAGGTGAGGCGTCTATTGAATTACAAACTGATCTTGTTGGTGTTGAGTGGGTATTTAACGGTGACAAGGAAGGTGGGTGCCTGATCCGGATCGAAGTCCCTGATGATTACGCAGGAGGGATCGAAGTTTCTTTTAATGGCGAAAATTTAACAAATGAAGTGTGGAACAACGGGGTTATTGAGGATGTCGTAGGTCAGGTGTTGAATTTAACAGAAGAGGGTGAAACGGTGAATTTAGGGAGTTTATACTAATGACAGTAACGAAAAAAGCAACAGCATTGCAGTTGAGGTCTGGGTCTACCGCAGATCATAATACTTTCATCGGCCTGCCTGGGGAGATTACAGTCAATGAAGACACTTGGAATATTATAATCCATAACGGCGTAACCCCAGGAGTGGCCGCTGCCGGTGATCAGGGTATTCAGGGAGATCAAGGGATTCAGGGGGAGACTGGGGATAAAGGTGACAAACCGGCCCACGGTTGGTCCGGTACTTCTCTTGAATTCGAGGACCCAGATGGCTCTCCAGGTGGGTTTGTTGACCTTAAAGGTGAGCAGGGGATACAAGGACTCAAGGGTGATAAGCCAGCTCACGCATGGACAGGGACTGATCTTGCCTTTGAAGACCCGGCAGGTGTAATGGGTACGCCTGTTGCCCTCAAGGGTGACCAGGGAATCCAAGGACTCAAAGGAGATAAGCCTGCCCATATCTGGATCGGTACGAGTGTAGTGTTTGAGAACCCCGATGGTACTCCTGGGACCTCAGTTGATCTTAAAGGTGATCAAGGTGAGTCCTTTACTGTTGATTCTTCTGGCTTTTTCGCTACAAGGTCAGCTTTTGACGAAGAGCTTGCAGGCTTCTCTTTCTTGGCAACCGATACAACAAATCTGTATCTCAAAAATACTGATACATCCGGCGATTGGTCTGCTGCTATCCCATTTGGGAAGGGAGAACCTGGTATTCAGGGTATTCAGGGTATTCAGGGTATTCAGGGTATTCAGGGTGTAGCCGGTGCAGACACGTCATTTATAAATTCATTAATATTCGGAGGATAGTATGAGCGATATTCTTAAATCGGCTGGATATTCCATGCCTACCGTAACAGGGGTGCTGCATATAGCTCCTGCTGCAACAACAGTGATCATCCTATCTGGAGCTGTGCATAATCCCACAGCAGCGACGGTACAGGTCACTGTCACAATAACAAAGAACGGTGGTGGTGCAGTTATATTGGCCAGTGCGGTTGATATTGCCGCTGGTGGCTTCTTTGACTTGCCCGGAAAACTAATCCTGGAATCCGAAGATACTCTTGATGGATTTTGTTCGGTCGCAGGATGCACTATTGGTCTTAATTTCGATAACCATGACGATGTTGCAGCCAGTGTTTCAATTGCTCAACAGGCCGCGATCGATGCGATTGGCTATAGAGATACTTCCGTGGCCGGTGCGGTTGCCTCCGCAGCCAGTGCCAGTGGAGCTGCCACCAGTGCCAGTGGAGCTGCCACCAGTGCTGCAGAGGCAGCGGCCAGCGCGACCGTTGCAATCGGTGGAGACATAGAAACACCATCAATCACATCTCCAACAACTGGAGCCACAGGAACATCTGCTGCCCCAGCAGTAACAGGGACTCAATTCCGATCACTATATGGTTACGCTCAAGCAGACGCACAAATTCAAATAGCTGAATTATCTGATTTTGTTTCAACAACTATCGACACAGTTACTGGGACTGCTGTTTCGTTTTTTGGTGTTACTGGACTTGCTGTTAATACTCTGTATTATTGCAGAATAAGATATAAAGATTTAGCGCTAAGATGGAGTGAATGGTCTTCAACGATATCATTTACAACCGCAAGTATATACATTGACACTCCTGTAAATGTGAGCCCTGCAAGTCTTGAAGCTAATGTGGCAAAAGCCCCGGCACTATCCTCTGATGCCTTTGAATGTATTAATGGATCTGATACCCACTTAAATTCTGATTGGGAAATATACTCAGATGTCAGTCTTTCAACTTTGGTGTGGTCAAGCTATGACGATACTTCAAATAAAATTACTATAGATGTCCCTGAAGGTGAGTTATCCAGTGGGACAACAGACTATTGGTGGAGATGCCTTCATACAGGGACAACATACGGTGATAGTGCCTGGAGTACGGCAACGAAATTCACTACCAAAGATTCATTTAGTATTATCTATGGTATTGCAAAGGTCTCCAGCGGTGGCGGGTCTGGCACATGGCAACTGATCAATGAATTCGGGAATGACATCACGAAAACAACCACAGATTTCAATAATCACCCGGTTTGGGGAGGTCTTGGACCCGTTACGATTGACAGTCAATCCATGGTCAAGATCCCAAAATTTTACATTAAGGTTGGAACACTTGCCAGTGGCGATCAAGTTGGAAAGAAAGCATGGCTTGTCTCAGATTCTCCAGCTGCAGGTTTCACTCTAGATCCCGCCTTTATGGACGGCGGCGTTGAGATTGATCAGTTCTATTATGGTGCTTATGAAGCCACGAACGATGGCGGGACAAAGGCTGGGTCAGTTGCCGGCGTCTTGCCGTTGGTATCTATCGATTTTCCGACTATGCAAACCCGGTGTAATGCCAGGAACACTGGCGGGGTGGATGGATTTTCAATGGTGAATATCCATCAATTATCTGCCGTGCAAACGCTGTTGATGATTGAGAACGGCGGGCCTGATGTTCAGAGTACAATTGGTATCGGTAATACGGCTTCTTCTGCTGCCGTGAATACCGGATCTTCCAACGCTGTTTGGCGAGGTATTCATGAGCTGTGGGGAAATGTTTATTGCGGAGTTGACGGTGTGCAGTGGGACACAAATAACCAAGTAAAAATATTTGATCAAAACGGCAATGGAACTTACGTATCTACAGGGGTAACCGCTTCCGCCACTGATGGCTGGACTACAGGGCTGCACGATGACGCAGGCACAGGGTATGATCTTGGTACATCATTTCTTGGAGAAACATTCGACAGTACAGAAACCAATGGTTCTTTCGGGGATTACCAATATTCTCCGGATCTGACTGAAGACAATGTTTGTTATCACGGCGGCTATTGGA